>Ga0256405_10009260_pt1 | contig 13560 bp, 9 predicted proteins | sample RumenRJG_02DNA_FD_189096 | JGI IMG/M metagenome (GOLD analysis project Ga0256405, IMG submission 189096) | Bovine rumen microbial communities from Lethbridge, Alberta, Canada - RJG_02 | ecosystem: Host-associated > Mammals > Digestive system > Stomach > Rumen | place: Canada: Alberta | collected...
ACCTCAAGGAACTCTTGAGGATGTAGCAAAATTCGGTGCTAAATATGCTTGCCAAGAGTTAAACCGCTCTGTGATTGTTGAAGATGCTGGTTTATTCATAAGAGCTTTAAATGGTTTTCCAGGAACTTACTCAAAATTTGTACAGAATTCACTTGGAAACCAAAACATATTAAAACTTATGGATGGAGTTGATGATCGATACGCTGAATTCAGGTCAGTTATTGGCTATTGCACACCCAATTCTGAGCCCAAGGTCTTTTTAGGGCGTGTCGAAGGTCAAATAGCTTTTGAAGAAAGAGGAAATCTTGGTTTTGCATTCGATCCACTATTTTTAGTGCCTGAAGAAGGTAAAACCTTTGGAGAACTTACTACAGAAGAGAAAAACCAGTTTTCACATAGAAGAAATTCTTTAGAAAAATTTATCAATTGGTATGTAGACCAAGATGATGAATAATAAATTTTTAAATATTTTTTAATTGACAAAATTATAATAGGCAATTTTATCTAAGATTGGCTGTTTTATTCTAGTTTAATTGATGAAATTTGAAACTTATTATTTTTATTTTGTTTGGCTATTGGTAATTTTTTAAAGGTTTTTTCAAAAATGAATTTAAAATAATTTTTTAATGATTATTGCTTAAAGAATGATTTTTAAAATACTTTTATAGCATGATATTTTCATTAATAATTATTTTACAAAGGACCTTACTATAAATAATCAAAAAACTTATTGGAGAGGATATTTATGGCAAGACCAGAATGGATCGCATATAGTAACGAAGAAATCGAAGAATTTATTGTAAAATTCAAAAGAGAAGGTAAATCTGCAAGTCAAATCGGAGTAATTTTAAGAGACCAATACGGTATTCCTAGTGTAAAAGAAGTCACTGGTGAAAAAATTACCCAAATCTTAAAAAGAAACGGTCAAGCTGAAGAGTACCCTGAAGATTTAATGAATTTAATCAGAAGAGCAGTAAATATCAGAGATCACTTAGAAGAAAACCCAAAAGACCTTCATGGTAAAAGAGGATTAACTATCATTGAATCTAGAATCCGTAGATTAGGTAGATACTATGCAAAGAATGGTCAATTACCAGAAGGATGGAGATACGATCCAACAAAAGCAGCACTTCTCGTTAAATAGAGATAATGAAAAATTTGATTCTCTATTAAGTAGAGGATGTGATGCTTCTGATATGCTAAAGAAGCATATCGAAAATGATAACATTATTAGATTAATTTCTCATAATGATGCTGATGGATTGTCATCAGCAGGTATTATAGCTAATGCCATTAAGGAAGAGGGAGGACAATTCCACATAACAATTGTTCCTCGCCTTAAGGCTGATGTAATTAGGGATGTTGCAAAGGAAAAATATGAATTGTATGTTTTTTCAGATATGGGCAGTGCCTGTATCAAGCAACTTAATTCTCTAAAGGCTGATGTTATTGTTGCAGACCATCACCAGCCAAGCGCTCATGAACCTAAAGACAATCTTGTTCATGTAAACCCACACTTATTTGGTGTTGACGGAAGTCGTGAAATAAGTGGTGCAGGGTCTAGCTATTTGTCAGTTAGAGACATGGACAAAAAGCATTTGGCATATATGGCGCTTATTGGAGCATTTGGCGATATGCAGTGCCAGAACAGATTTGTTGGTGTAAACCAATTAATCTTGAAGGATGGTATGGAAGCAGGCAATTTAGAAATCCATGAAGACTTAAAGATAGTCTCTAAAGCACAAGAGCCTTTATTCAAATCAATTGCTTATACATTAAATCCCCCACTTCCAGGCTTAACTGGTAGTTTGGAGAAATCACAGGAACTCCTTGAAAAAATGGGTGTTTCCTATGGTATTAAGTTCATTGAATTGGAAGATGAGGAAAAGGATGTTGTTAAAGATGAACTTGTAAAGGTTAATCCTCAAATATTTGGGGATGTTTACAGTGTTCCTCGTGAACATCCAGTCTTACGTAATTTAGAGGAGTATTCTGCAATCTTGGATGCTTGTGGTAAAAACAAGGAATATGGATTAGCACTTAGTATTGTTCTTGGTGAGAGAGAGGAAGCTTTAGATAAGGCTCTTAATCTCCAAAAGACTTATAGGAACGACCTTACCAAAGGCTTTGATTGGATTAGCCGTGAAGGCGCCCAACAATTGAATTACATTCAATACCTTTACAGTGAGGATAAGGTTCTTAAAAGCATTATGGGGACAATTGCAGGTGTTGGCATGTCTGCTAAAATCTTAAATGATGATAAGCCTATTTTAGGATTATCAAGACTTCATAAGGACATTAAGGTTTCCGGCAGGGCAACACGACCAATGGTTGCACGTGGAGTTAATTTAGGCAAAGCTTTAAGCGAAGTCGCAGTTAACTTTGGCGGGCAAGGTGGTGGACACGATATCGCAGCTGGTGCTATGATACCCTATGAAGCTAAGGATCAATTCTTACATTTAGTTGACCAAGCTATTGAAGCTCAATTAAATAGTTAAGATAATTCTTAGCTATTATTTTTTTAATCAATTTCTTTTTTTAATCAAATTTTTAAAAAGTTTTTATGAGTTTTCTATTTTTAACTTTTTCATAATCAACTATTTTACAAATTTTTCTTTAATATACAATTTTTTAGCCTATTTTTTTAAAAAGTATTTTATAATTAAAATACAAAAATAATAGTGTTATATTAATTTCTATTAATTAAAAAATTTAATTAATCACGAATTTTATTAATTTACTAATGATTATTATCATTGCTAATATTATTTTATTATTGATTGGTGGAATCTTATGAATGTTGATAAATTAGTTGGCAATACCCCAATGATTAAGATTGATTATGAATATGAAGGCAAAAAAGGAAGCATTTATTCTAAAGTTGAATATTACAACTATTCTGGAAGCATTAAAGACAGAATAGCATTATACATTATCCAAAAGGAAAAGGAAAGAGGAAACTTAAAGGATGGCCAACCTATCATAGAGGTTACAAGCGGAAACACTGGAATTGCTTTCAGTGCAATTGGAGCGCTATTAGGTCATGATGTGCATATATTCATGCCTGATTGGGTATCTCTTGAAAGAAGGAAACTTATTCAGATGTATGGTGCAGAGGTTCATCTTGTATCCAGAGAAGATGGTGGTTTTAAAGGAGCTCTTGAACTTGTAGATGATTTTGCAGAGGAAATTGGAGCTTATAAGCCTCTTCAGTTTGACAATGAATTGAATGTGGAAGCCCAATATATGAAAACAGGTCAAGAAATCATTGATGCCCTTCCAGATGTCAATGCATTTGTTTCAGGAATCGGAACCGGTGGAACACTTATGGGAATCGGTAAAAGACTAAAGGATCATAATCCTGATGCTAAAGTCTTTGCATTGGAACCAAGCACATTATCCATTCTTAAGATGGGAATGGATGAAGGAAGCCATTTGATTGAAGGTATTGGTGATGACTTTATTCCAGGAATCGTTGATGAGGAATTGATTGATGATATTGTTTTGATTCATGATTGTGATGCAATAAACATGTCTAAAAGAATTGCTCAGGAATTAGGATTAGGAATAGGTATTTCCAGTGGTGCAAACTTCTTGGCAAGTGTTATTATGGACAATGATGACTTGAAGATTGCAACAGTCTTCCCAGATGACAACAAGAAGTACATAACAACCAAATTGTCTGAACCTATTGATGAAGATTCTAAATTGATTTCCAATCATATCAAGCTTATAGGTTTTGAAGTTATTTAACTAAAACTGCATATTAATTTCACAAAATTTCATAGAAAAGGGGAATTTCATGTTTTTAACTAAAGAAGAAGAAAAGATGGCTAGTGGTGAATATGGAGAAACCATTAGAAAGAGTATGGATATCTTAATTGCATTAGGAGACATTTACGGTGCAGAGAAATTCGTAGACATCAAGTCTGCTCAAGTGTCTGGAGTATCCTATAAGACCATAGGCCAAGCAGGTCTTGAATATCTTGAAGACTTGGCTAGAACTGCTGAAATCATTTATAATGAAAATGGTACAATAAGCGATAAAAGTGGAATTGCAACAATATCTGCAACTCTTAACCCTGCAGGAACTGATCTTGACAATTGGGAAGATTTCGGTTTTCCTCCAGAGTTCGCTAAAAAGCAAGTTGATATCTGCAATGCTTATGGAGCACTTGGAATAAGCACTACCTGTACATGCACTCCTTATTTGATTGGAAACGTTCCAAGATTCGGCGACCATGTTTCATGGTCTGAATCCTCTGCAGTTGCTTATGTAAACTCTGTAATAGGTGCAAGAACCAATCGTGAAGGAGGTCCTGGAGCATTGGCTGCAGCTATTGTAGGTAAGACCCCATTATATGGATTCCATTTGGATGAAAACAGAACCGCTAGCTTGCTTGTTGATGTTGAATGTGAACTTGAAAGGGCCGATTTTGGCGCTTTAGGATATGCAGTGGGCCAAGTGGTTAAGGATGGAGTTCCTTATTTCAAGATGCAAAACAAGCCTTACAAGATAGAAAACGGTAATCTGAAAGCACTTGGTGCAGCGCTTGCATCTTCTGGTGCAGTGGCTTTATACCATGTTGAAGACATCACTCCAGAGTACAAGTTTGCTGACATTGGAAATGTAGAAGACAAAATAACTATCACTAAAGATAATATTATCGAAACAAGAGAAAAACTTAGCAGTGCAGAAGGATATGCAGACCTTGTATGCTTAGGCTGTCCACATGCTTCCCTAGAAGAAGTTAAGGAAGTTGCAGAAATTGTCAAAGGCAAAAAGATTAAAAATGAGCTTTGGGTTTGCACTTCAATAAACATTAAGGAAGCTGCTAAACGTTTAGGATACCTTGATGCCATTGAGAATGCAGGAGGTAAGATCTGCTGTGACACTTGCATGGTAGTTGCTCCAATAGAGCAAATGGGCTATGAAGTGATTGGAGTAAACTCTGCAAAGGCAGCTAATTATGTCCCTTCAATGTGTGGATTGAAAGTTATCTACAATGACATTGAAAACCTATTAGATTTTGAATAAATCTATTTTTTCTTCTCTTTTTTTCTTATTTTTCAATTAATTTTTATTTTTATTATTAATTTCAATCATAACTATTTTTTATTAATTTTATCCTATTTTGCTTAATTTTTTTAATAAATTTTAGTGTACAGGAATTTATTTTCCCATCTTTTTTTAATAAACTTTAAGTTATATAAAAATTATAAATAATATCATATAAATTTATGAATCATTTATGAATCATTCACTAGCTTATATTTTTGACAAAATGATTTGTAAATTGAAAAAAATTATTTAAAATTCTAATAAAATTACATAAACCTTCAAGGAGTGTTAATTAATGAATGTTATTGTTGTAGGAGCAGGAAATGCAGGTCGTCCTGTTGCAAGATTATTAAACTATGCTGGCCACACGGTAAAGATAACCGACCCAAAGAAAATTGAAGACTTCCACATGGATGTTCAAAAGACTTTAAAACTTATGGAAAGCGAAGGAGTTGAATTAGATTTAGGGGTATTTGAACCAAATCTTGATGGAATCGATACAGTTTACTTATCTCCAACTGTACCTGAAAATGCTCCAGCTTATAAAATCATAAAAGAAGCTAATCTCAATGTCTTTTCCAACGATGATTTTGGAAGATTGGCAGATAGCTTCATCGATATTGACATTATTGGAATCACAGGTAGTGTAGGTAAAACCAGTACCACCCATATGGTAACTGAAATATTTAGAACCGCTGGCTATCAAGTTTGGATCTGTTCCTCAATGACCCAAAACCTTGTTAGTGAAGTCATTGTTGATGGAATCATTAAAGGAATTCCAGAAAAATCAGACATTGCTGTTTTGGAACTTCCTCATGGTACTGCAGGATTAATGGCTGAACTTCAGCTTAAGGTGGGTGCACTCTTGAATATTTATGAAGAGCATTTGTCTGAGTTTGGAGGTTCAATGGAGCTTTACACTCAAAGAAAAATGTTCATTGCTAAAAATAGTGAAAACTTCATTACAAGCATTCATTGTAAAGACACTGTAAAAGAAGCAAGACCTGATGCAATCTTTTACGCAATGGTTAAAGATTTACCTGGATACGACCCATCCAAAAAATCCGAATACTTTGATAAGGTAGCAAACTTTGAGGAAGTTGCTATTGGTGAAGGGCAAGTATGTAATTTTATTGGTGATAGTGCAAAAGGCGCTATTGATATCGCTTATAAATTTAGAAACAAATCCAATGAACTTAAAAAAGGTAATTTTACCTCTGATTTCCATATGATGAGCTATTACTATGAAAATGCAGTTGCTGCAACAGCTATTGCAATGGCTTATGGATTGCCTGTAGAAATCATCAAGGAAGGCCTTGCAAACTTCAAAGGACTTTCAGTTCATATGGAATACATTGGAGACTACAACGGCAGGGAAGTTTACATTGATGCTTCCTACTTAATTGAAGGTATTACTGCTGCGCTTGACTTCTTAGGTGATAGAAGTCTTGTTCTATTGCTTGATAACTTTGATACTTCAACTTATAGGGATAAGAAGGAAACCGGTAAGCTTATGGGTAAGTATGCTGATGTAATGGTGGCAACTGGATTCAATGAGGTTTACCAAAGAGTTGACTTGGAACCTGCTCAGGAATTGCTTGATGCTGCAGTAGACTCTGATGCAGTCAAGGTAATTGCAGGAACCATGGAAGAAGGTGCAGAACTAGCCATTAAATATTCTAAACCTGGAGACACTATCCTTCACTTAGGACCACAACTCATGCAGGATCCTGAAGGAATCATGGAAAAAATAGTGACTGGTTTGGAAGAAGGCTGTAAAAAATACGATTAAGCTTTTCCGTTGCCTCCGGCAACGCAAAACCTTAACCAAAAATTTTTCCTCTATTATGGAGTAATGATATTTTTCTTTTTTTAATTAATTTTTATCTTTTCATGAAGGTGTTAAATTGAATAGTTTAGAGCTCTCTTCCATGTCTGATGAAGAATTGGCTTCATTGGATTTGGAAAATAAAACCTTTGGTGTAATTGGTGTTTGTGGAGTTGTAGGAAACTTGGTTGCAAGAATCCTTATGGATAGAGGCTATTCTGTTGTTGGAACAGATATTTCATCTAAAGAGGATTGCAGATTCCACTCTTCATTTGAAGGCTATGACATAGAAATATTCTTCGGAGGTCATCCTGAAGAATTCTTTAGGAAAATAGATTTCATCGTTCCCCCTCCAAGCATGCCTAAGAATGCAAAGGTTTTAGATATGGCCTCTAATCAAGGCATTAAAATCATTGAGCTTGGAGACATTTTTAAGCTATTCACACCAGAAAAGCCTGTAATGTGCATAGGTGGAACCAATGGAAAGACCACTACAACAACTCTTTTAAAGCATATTGCATATTCTGCAGGCATCAATCCTTGTGAACATAATTTGAAAGGCATGCAAGGTAACAATGAATTCATCCCATCACTCCAAACAAGATTGAATGGTGATTTGGCTATTTTAGAGACAGGTACTGACGGCACACCAGGTGGCTTAAAGTCTATCATTGACTTGACCCATGCCAATTTTGGAATCTTGACAAACATTACAGTTGACCACTTGCAAGACCCTCACGAAAATGACGAAACAGACTTCATTACAAGAAGCTTTTTAGAGTATGCTAAAGTCAAAGGAGAGCTTGTAAAAGGTATTGAAGAGAATGATGGTACCTTGATTTACAACAGTGATGATCCAACAATTGTAGGATTATTCAAGGAAATTGACTTTAAAGGTGATGCAATCAGCTTTGGTCTTGAAGATGAGCCATGCAGAGTTTCAACCAAGCCATGTTGGTGTGGCAGAGAAATTGAAATAAATGAGCTTATTTCCGGATGCGGAACATTTGAATGTGAATGTGGCATAAAGTATGAAAAGCCAATGTATTTGGCTAAAAACATTTCTCTAAATGACAGAACATTCACTCTTGAATCTCCTGAAGGAGAAACTGATTTCACCATTTCCCTTGATGGATTGCATAATGTTTACAATGCAGTTGGAGCAATCATTGCAGCTAGAAGATTCTTGAAGCTCTCCGATGAAGAGATTCAAAAAGGGCTTTTAAGCTTTAAGGGAACCGCTGGAAGAATGGAGATAATGGGTAAAGTTGGAGATAAAACCATTATGGTTGATTATGCTCATAATCCCGCAGGTGTGGAAACAGTATTAAAGGAAATCACTAAAATCTATGGTGATACAACTGTTGTCATTACAGTAACTTCTGAGTCTGGTCATGAAGGAGACATTGAGATTTTAGAAAAGGCTTTGGATAATGTCAAATATATCGTTCCAGCATCTCACGATTCAAGACTTGTTGTAGATGAATTATTGGCATCTGCAAAGGAAGGAAATGCTGATTTTGATTATGAAACTTTAGAGAAAACCTTTGTTTTCACTGAAGATGCACCTGAGCAAGCTTCTAATTTTACTTTAGGAGCTAACCAAGAGCAAGTGGTTGAAGGTGTCAAGGCAGCTTTAAAAACTGATGCAAACATTGTTATAGCTATTGGTGAAGCTGCATTTAAATTCAATTCAGCTATTAGTGAATTATGCGATAAGGATTAAATGCTTTTAATCCATTCTTTTTTTATTTTACTTTTAGTTTATTTTTATTCTTTGATTTTCTTTTATTATTTTTATTTTAATTCTTTTTTGATTTTACTTTTATTTTTGTTTTAAATCAAGATTATATTCAGTTGATTAATTTTCAACTGCTCTCTATAAATATTTAAATAATATCTAAATACATATATTATTTCATGGTTACTTATATTGAACATCCTTTAATTAGGCCGAATTCAGCAGAAGCCAGGATTTATCAACAGGTTTTAGCAGCAGATGTACTTAAGAATGGAAATACAATGATTGTAGCTCCAACAGCTTTAGGTAAGACAATCATTGCAATACTCGTAGCTGCAGATAGGCTTCAGAAATTCAAAGGATCAAAAATTCTTATTTTAGCTCCAAGTAAACCATTAACCATACAGCACGAGGAAAATTTCAAGCACTTTTTAAACGTTCCTTGCACTTCAATTACTGGTGCTGTAAAGATAGATGAGAGGGAAAAACGATGGAAGGAATCCCAAGTTATTTGTGCAACACCACAAACCGTTGAATCAGACTTATTGAATGAAAGGTACAGTTTAGATGATGTTTCCCTAGTTGTTTTTGATGAATGTCACCATGCAGTAGGTTCCTACTCCTATGTTTACCTCGCTTCCAGATATGTCAAGGAATGTCAAAACCATCTTATTTTAGGGCTTACCGCTTCTCCAGGGCATGACAAGAACAAGATTAAGGAAGTTTGTGAAAACCTTTTCATTCAGGATATCACTATCAAGACTGAAGAAGACCCAGATGTAAAGCCATATTTCAATCCAATCAATATTGACTGGATTAAGGTGGAAATGGGGCCTCGTCTTGAAAAGATTAGGGATTTGGTAAACAAGGCATTGAAGGTTCGTCTGAAAGGACTGAAGGATTTAGGAATCATCAACACAGTGTCTGTAAATAAAAGGGATATATTGAAGGCAAGGTCTAAGGTTCAAAGGAGAATAGGCCAATCTGTAAATCCTCCTAAGGAATGTTTCCAGGCAATATCCATTTTATCTGCTGTCATCAACTTGCAGCATGCATTAGGATTATTGGAAAGTCAGGGAGTAGCCCCATTCAATGATTATGTTGGAAGGCTCAGAAAGAAAACTACAAGAGCTGCGAAGAATATCCTGCTTGATCCAAACTTTTCAAAAGCGGTTTATCTTGCAAAAGAGGCAGAGGAATATGGACTCGAGCATCCTAAAATGAAAAAACTCATAGAGCTTCTTAAATTGGAATTAGGTTTGGATGGTCAAACAAGATTGAAATCTCTAAGGGAAGATGGCCAAAATGAGGACAGCCCTAAAATCATAGTGTTTACACAATTCAGAGATACTTTAGACATGATTCATGAAAGATGTGAGAAAGAAGGAATCAAAAGTGTCAGATTCTATGGTCAGGGAACCAGTGACGGAAAGAAAGGATTGACTCAAAAGGAACAGAAAAACATTATCAAATCATTTAAGACAGGAAATTATGATGTTTTGATTTCTACAAGTGTTGCAGAAGAGGGTATAGATATCCCTGCAGTTGATTTGGTTATTTTATATGAACCGGTTCCCTCTGAAATCCGTATGATTCAAAGAAGAGGAAGAACCGGACGTAAATCCTCTGGTAGGATGAAGGTATTGATAACCAAAAAGACAATTGATGAAGGTTATTACTGGACCAGCGTTAGAAGGGAGTCTAGAATGAAGACACAGCTTGCAACACAGGAAGCTATTGAAGAGTTAAAGCTCAATGCTGCTGAAAAGATTGAAGCTGAACGTACCGCTAAGGTCTTAGGCAAAAAGGAAAAATCAATTGTAGAGGAACCAGTCACTTCTGATATTGATGATTCATTGGAAGAGGAAGTCAGTGATGAGGACATCGAAGAAATCGATTTGGAAAATGAGAATGAAAGCAAGTTGAAAGAGATCAAGGAAAAGGAAGCTAAAGAGGAACAGGCTTTAGAGGATGCTATTTATGAAGAACTTACCAAAAGTCCTCAAAATCAGGAATTAGTTGTTTATGTTGATACAAGAGAAGGAAACTCAAAAGTCATAAGGGCATTGGATACCATTGGCGTTAAGGTTAAAGTAAATACAATGGCTGTTGCAGATTATCAAGTAAGTGAAGAGGTTGCGATAGAGAGAAAAACCGCTAAGGACTTTGTAGATTCCATTGTTGATAAGAGATTGTTCAAGCAGGCAAGAATGATGATGGAAGAGTTTAAAAAGCCAATCATGATTCTTGAAGGAGATGATTTTTACTCAGGATTCATCAATCCGAATGCAATTAGAGGGGCCATGACATCAATTGCACTCGATTATGGCATCAGCATCATTCCAACAAGAACTGCAGAAGACACAGCTGCAATGCTTAAGAGAATTGCAATCAGAGAGCAAAAAGGTGAAAAGCGTAGCATTCAAATCAGAACAGAAAGAAAACCTCAAAACCTTTGGGAACAGCAATTGTTCATCATTGAATCATTGCCAAACATTGGGCCTGTTCATGCAAAAAGGTTATTGGAACATTTCGGTTCAGTCAAAGCGGTTTTGGAAGCTGATGAGAAAAAATTGCAGGAAGTTGAAGGAATCGGTAAGAAAACAGCCAAGAACATTAGAGAAGTTGTTGAAGGCAAGTATCTCTACTTCAAAAAAGATGACAATCAAAAGAAACTTAAATAACTCTTAGGTTTCTTTATTTTTTCTATTTTTTTTAAATTTTTCTCATTTTAATTTTTTGCATGCTAGTTTAATTGATAAAAAAATTATTCTTATTTTAAATAATTATTAAATATAATAAATGCTAAAAATAACTATTAGTTTAAAATACTATTATTTAAAAATTTAATAAAATAATTTTCATAACAATTTTTACATAATTTTTATTTTCAATTACTTTTACAAATTTCATTTAGATGGTGATTATTTGAAGATTTTAATGGATGAAAGAGGAAAAAAATACTTAATCAAGGAAGATAGAGAGTTCCAAACTGATTTAGGTATTATTAAAAAAGAGCAAATGGAAAGAGCTACTATTGGTGATACAATAATCACTCATTTAAATAAGGAGTTTAAAGTCATTAAGCCAACTGTAAATGATTTCATTGACTTAATGGACAGAAGATGTTCCATTCTTATCCAAAAGGATATTGGAACCGTTCTTGCTCGCACTGGACTTGGTTCCGGAGACAGAGTTATAGATGCAGGTACAGGTGCAGGAGCAATTGCATTGAACTTCGGAAATGTTGTTGGAGAAAAAGGTAAAGTCTTCACCTATGAGATAAGGGAGGACTTTGCGGAAGTCGCCAAAAAGAACATTGATGATTTTGGAATAAAGAACATTGAAGTCAAAAACCAAAACATCAAGGATGGAATCGATGAAGAGGAAATAGATTTGGTTTTCCTAGACCTTCCAAAGCCATTTGAGATTTTTGAAGATGTTAAAAAGGCATTGCGGCTTGGAGGATGGTTAGCGGTTTATGCTCCATATATAGACCAAGCTGAAACAGCTTATAGAATTGCAAAGAAATTAGGATTCAGAGATCTTACAATCCTTGAAACTCTTGAGAGAGAAATGGAAATAAGACCTCAAGGAACCAGACCAAAAACAAGAATGGTTGGTCATAGCGGTTATTTGGTTTTTGCTAGAAAGCTTTAGGCAATTTTTTTCTAAATAAAATATTTTTTAATTTTAAGATTTATATTCTTATTAATTATAACAGTTAATTTTTATAACAATTGTAATGTTTATGTGGTATCATGTTTGATGTGAATGAGTTAAAAGACAAGGTGTTGAATGATTACAAAATCACTAAGGAAGATGCAATGAATCTCATTGATGTTCCATTGGAAGATTTGACAAGCGCAGCAAATGAAATAAGAAAGTCATTCTGTGGAAACAAATTCGATGCTTGTATGTTAATCAATGTAAAAAGCGGCAGATGCAGTGAAAACTGCAAGTTCTGTGCGCAATCAAATCATTATGATACGGATATAGAAACCTATCCGCTTCTATCCAAAGATGAATTGAAGGAAAGGTCATTGGCTATTTACAATTCTGGATTCAAAAGGATATCCTATGTTGCTTCAGGCAGAAAAGTGACTCAAAAGGACTTTGAAATAATGTCTGAACTCATTGAAGAGTTGAAAGAGGAAAACAGTGATATTAAAATCTGCGTTTCATTAGGACTTTTAACAAAAGACCAGATTTCAACATTAAATGAAGTGGGTGTGGATAGAATCCATAATAATTTGGAAAGCTCAAGAAATTATTTCAAGGAAATCTGCACAACTCACTCATATGATGAAAAGCTTGACACTATAGAAATGATTCATGATGAAAATGTCATGATCTGCAGTGGAGGAATTTTTGGAATGGGTGAAAACTTTGAAGATAGGATTGACTTGGCACTTCAATTGAGAGAGTTTGGCGTCAAATCAATTCCAATAAATGTCTTGAACCCTATAAAGGGAACCCCTGTTGAAAACAATGAGATATTGTCCAATGATGAAACCTGCAGGATAATTGCTATTTTCAGATTCATCAATCCAGATGCTTTTATTCGTATGGCTGGTGGAAGAGCGCTTTTAGGAGACAATGGTAGAAAGGCATTTGAGTCAGGTGCAAATGCTGGAATTTTAGGAAATATGCTAACCACTCAAGGTGTGGAATTGGATAATGACTTGAAACTTTTAGAAGAATTGGGTTTTGAAATAACCTACTCAATAGATGGATTGTGATACTTTGTCTAAAGGACTGTTTGTAATTGGAACTGGAACAGATATTGGGAAAACTTATGTCACCGGATTATTGCTCAAGTATATTCGTGACAATGGATATGATGCCACTTACTTTAAGGCAGCTCTAAGTGGTGCCATGAGGGATGAAAACGATAATCTAATTCCAGGAGATGCTGTAGAAGTATTG
>Ga0256405_10009261_pt1 | contig 13558 bp, 7 predicted proteins | sample RumenRJG_02DNA_FD_189096 | JGI IMG/M metagenome (GOLD analysis project Ga0256405, IMG submission 189096) | Bovine rumen microbial communities from Lethbridge, Alberta, Canada - RJG_02 | ecosystem: Host-associated > Mammals > Digestive system > Stomach > Rumen | place: Canada: Alberta | collected...
CTTGCCACACAATATATTTCGCTGGTGATACAGAACCCAACTTCGTATCGTAACATCTTGGCCGTGACCTTTACGAATAAGGCTACCGAGGAAATGAAGATGCGAATATTGAGCAAACTTTATGGCATCGCTAACGGATTGGCAGACTCGGAGGATTATCTGAATGTAGTCATGGAGAAGACTCATCTCTCGAGGGTTGAGGTAAAGAAACGTGCAAAGATGGCCTTGAGTAATCTATTGCACAACTTTAATGACTTTAAAGTGGAAACCATCGATGCTTTCTTTCAGACTGTTCTCCGTAATCTAGCCCATGAACTTGACTTGACGGCAAATCTGCGTATCGGACTGAATGACACTCAGGTGATGGAACAAGCTGTGGATGATATGATCGAGGAACTCGATGATAAAAGCAGGGTGATGTTCTGGATTATCGAATATATTCAGGAGAAAATCAAGGATGACCAAAACTGGAACGTGATTGGACAGATCAAGCGCTTCGGCAAAAATATCTTCAAGGATGCTTACAAACAGCATGCAGAAGAATTGGAGGAATTGATGCTTGACAAGGATTTCTTCAAAGACTTCATCGGGGAGATGCGCAAAACTCGGAAGAATGCGCTGGATAAGCTCACGGAGATGGGTAATATGTTCTTTGAGAAGTTGGAAGAGAATGGCCTCGCCATAGAGAATTTCAAGGGTAAGGACAGGGGCATCGCTTCGTACTTCAACAAACTGAGGAGAGGTGAATTTCTGGATGAGCAGAAATTGGTGAACGCTACCGTGAAGAAATGTCTTGACGCACCGGAAAACTGGGTGAACAAGAAGGACGCTAACCCGGGAAACGCGGCTTACGACTTGGTGGTGAATACGCTTTGGGAATTGCTGAAATCTATCGAAAATAAACGCCCAAAATGGGTAAGGGATTATAAGTCGGCAGAACTGACGATAAAGAATCTAAATCAATTGCGCTTGTTGGGTGACATCAAACGGCGTGTGCGACTAAGTAATAATGAGGCTAACAGGTTCTTGCTGAGCGACACGCAGACGCTACTCTACTCGCTCATCGAGGAAAGTGATTCGCCTTTCATCTTCGAGAAAATCGGTGCTCGACTGGAGCATATCATGATCGATGAATTCCAGGATACGAGTGTGATTCAATGGAAGAATTTCAAAGTGCTCCTTGAAGAGACGATGTCGCATGGTAGCGATGAGGAAAACTTGAAGGAGGACGGCCCAATAAGAAACCTTATCGTGGGCGACGTGAAACAGAGCATTTATCGTTGGAGATCGGGCGACTGGCGTCTACTCAATGGTATCGAGAATCAGTTTCATAAGAATATGATCGAGGCGAAAAGTCTTGAGACAAACTTCCGCTCTGAAAGAAACATCATCGAATTTAATAATGCGTTTTTTAGTGTCGCTTCGGGTTTGGAATACAATAACTTGACAAAGATTGACAACAGGAAGGCTGAGGAACTGAGAAAGGCTTACGAGGACGTGAAACAGTTGATTCCGGAAAACCGAAAAAATATCGGTAGAGTTGAAGTAAGACTTTTGCCTAAGAATGAGGATTATAGGGAAGAAACGCTGGCCGAAATCGTAGCTCGTGTTTCTTGGCTCATAGAACTGGGCGCTAAGGAAAAAGATATCGCAATCCTCGTAAGAGGCAACAAAGAAATCGAGGAAATCGGTAACTATTTCATGAGATATCATCCTAGTATGAAGTTGGTTAGCGACGAGGCGTTCCGTCTGGATGCTTCGCAGGCCGTGAATATCATCATCGATGCCCTACATCTGATCATCCACCCTGACGATAGATTGGCCAAGGCGAGTCTTGTCAAGACTTATCAGAAGTTGATCGTGGGTGACGAAAAGAGTGATACGCAGATTCTCGTAGCCCAGGAGAAAAAAGCTGACACTACCTTGGACTGGACTGAACAACGGTCTTTGGCCGAAAAGCAAAAGGAAGAGAACCTCGACAGACAATTGCCTGAGGCGTTCATCCATCACTTGGACAAGTTGAAGGGTATGCCACTGGTAGACCTCGTGGAATATATCTATGAACTCTTCGAGTTGAAGAAACTTGAGCAACAAAGTGCTTATGTGTGTGCTTTCTATGATGCGTTGAACGATTATCAACAGGAACAAACGCCAGATATCGACCATTTCTTGAGGGAATGGGAGAACACAATTCATGAGAAGACGATACAGAGTGATGACGTGAATGGCGTCAGAATACTTACGATTCACAAAAGTAAGGGTTTGGAGTTTGATCATGTTATCGTACCGTTCTGCGACTGGGATATCACGGGCAGAGATACGTTGTGGTGTTCACCTGAAGAAGAACCATATAGTAAGATGCCATTGGTCCCTGTCGACTTCAGTAGACCGAAGATGATGGGGTCAGTCTACGAAAAGGATTATGTGGAGGAAAGTATTCAGTCGGTTGTCGACAACATGAACTTGCTCTATGTGGCCTTCACGCGTGCTGGGAAGAATCTTTTCGTATACGGTATGCGAGGCGACACGGATAGTCATCGTGATTTCATCATCGAGGAGAGCCTGGAATGTGTACGGGATATGTTGCCGGATTCTAAACTCAAAGGTTTGGAAGGTGATGCCAAGGAGGAGGTTTTGGCCTTCTCGTATGGTCCGCTGGCTTTCAGCGATGAAGTGGACAAGGAAAATACGGAAAACGTCTTTGAATTGCCGGTAAAGAAGAGATATGTCAACATTCAAAGTTTCAAGAATATTGTCGACTTCCGACAAAGTAATAAGAGTACGGAGTTTGTTGAGAGTGAGGATGAGGAGGCTATACAGAGAATGAACTATATCCACGAGGGTAATGTGATGCATACCATATTCTCTACGATCAATACCATCGATGATGTGGACAGGGTGTTGTCGGAAATGGAAACCGAGGGTATTCTGTATGATGATAGCATCGACCCTGTGAAGCTGAGGACCGACCTAAAAAAGAAGTTTGACAATCCTATCGTAAAGGATTGGTTCTCAGGAAGGTGGAAACTCTTTAATGAGTGTACGATTTTGCATATCGACCCTGTAAGTAATGAATTGGTAGAGCGTCGACCAGACCGTGTGATGACAGACGGAGATGAATTAGTTGTGGTAGACTTTAAATTCGGTAAGATGCATCCTGAATATTTTGATCAAGTCAGGGTGTATATGTATCTACTACAAAAAATGGGCCATAAGAATGTGAAAGGTTATCTGTGGTTTGTAAAGAATAATAAAATCGAAGAAGTGAAATGAAAACTTTTTTAGAATACGTTGCTCAGGATATTATCGAGAAATATGGAAACGACCTCAGCCATATCGCTGTGGTGTTCCCGAATAAGCGTGCTTCGCTCTTTTTGAATGACGCTTTGGCGCGATTAGTCAACAAACCGCTTTGGAGCCCTACTTATATTACAATTAGTGACTTATTCCGACAGCAGAGCAAGGTTAACGTGGCCGACCCAATAAAGTTAGTGTGTGACTTGTATAAAACTTATATCGAATGTACTGGCCGTGAAGAATCGCTGGATAAGTTTTATGGGTGGGGACAATTGATGATTACCGACTTTGACGATATCGATAAGAATATGGCTGATGCTAAACTTGTGTTTGCCAATATGAAGGATATTCATGAGCTTGACGATATATCGTTTCTGAGTGATGAACAGAAGAAGATCTTGAAGAGGTTTTTCGCCAACTTTAGCGATGATCAGAACTCTGAACTGAAGAAGAGGTTTCTACAGCTTTGGTCGCATTTCGGAGATATCTATGAGCGATTTAATGAACGACTGAATGCTCAGAATCTGGCTTATGAGGGGGCGTTATATCGTAAAGTTGTGGAAAAATATGAATTAGACCTCAAATATGATACTTATCTTTTCGTAGGCTTCAATATGATGCAGAAGGTGGAATTGCGTCTTTGTGACCGTCTGATGAAGGAGGGCAAAGCTAAATTCTACTGGGATTTCGATAAGTATTATATGAAGAATAATGAGGCTGGTCATTATATTGCGCAATATCTGAAATATTATCCTAATGAATTGAATATCAATAATGGTCGAATATATGATAATATGTCTAAGGATAAAGATATTACATATATTTCGGCTTCTACAGAGAATATCCAGGCAAGATATATTTGCGACTGGCTCAGAACGAACAACAGAATAAATGCCGGACGACGTACGGCTATCGTCATGGCTGATGAGAGTCTGTTGCCAACAGTTATCCATTGTCTACCACCAGAGGTGGAAAAGGTGAACATCACAACGGGTTTTCCTCTCGCACAAACTCCTGTGAGTTCGTTGGTCGAGCAGATGATAGCTTTACAGACTCAGGGCTATAAGGCTGACTCCGGACGGTTCCGATTACATTGGGTTAATATGATACTGCATCACCCTTTTGCTGGGTATATTAGTGACGGTATAGCTTCTGTTTTGGAGAATCTGAATACGTATAAGCGTTTCTATCTTAGTTCGAGGGACTGCTGTGAATATAAATCGAATGATGGTATCGTAAGCGACGAGGCCTTGAAAATGCTATTCTCGGAATTGGATGGTTCTATAGGTGGTATGACGCATTGGATTCTGAATGTGCTGAAGATGATCGGAATAAACTATCATAGAATGCTTAAGAATAAGGTCATCGACGGGAAAGATCCGCTATTCCAAGAATCGTTATTCAGAATGTATACGCTCATCAACCGTTTGGCGGGGTTGATAGAGGCTGGAGACTTGGATGTTGACATTAACACGTATCAAAAATTGATCAACCAGTTAGTGGCTTCTACGACAATTCCGTTCCATGGAGAACCGGCTGTGGGCATTCAGATCATGGGTGTACTGGAGACGCGTAACTTGGATTTCGACCATGTACTGGTGTTATCGTGCAATGAGGGTAATATGCCTAAGGGAGTGAACGATGCGTCGTTTATTCCTTATAACATCCGTAAAGCATACGACTTGACTACGGTCGACCATAAGGTGGCTATCTATGCTTATTATTTTAACCGACTTTTGCAACGAGCTAGTGACATCACGCTGGCTTACAATAATTCTACCAATGATGGACAGACGGGTGAGATGTCTCGGTTTATGTTGCAATTGATGGTTGAAAGTAAGCATCAGGTGAAACGCGAAAACTTAGTGGCTAAACAGATGCCAGTCATGAAGAGAATGCAGAGTATCGAGAAGGATGAGACGGTAATGGAGCGTCTGAACAGCTTCAAAAGATTGTCGCCTACTGCGCTCAACAAATATATCGCCTGTCAGCAGCAATTCTTTTATAGATATATCGCTGACATCAAGGAGAATGTAAACGAAGATGAGGATGCTGTAGATAATCGCACCTTCGGTAATATCTTCCATAGGGCTTGTCAACTGTATTATCTGAAATTTGCTAAACCGGAGGATTATCGCGAGACGGTAAATGCTAATGGTGAAAGGGATGTGGAATTAGTGAACCCTATCATGGTAACCAAGGGTGAAATCGAAAATACGCTGAAACAATCTGGATATATCGAGAGAATCGTGGATGATGCTTTCCGTGAACTTTTGTTTAAGGTGGATCAGAATACTAAAATTGAATATAATGGTTTACAGTATATCAATCGACAGGTTATCATCGACTATCTCAGACAATTGCTCAAAATCGATATGGATATCGCTCCTCTGAATATCGTGGGACTGGAAAAGAAGGTGTATGCTAAATTTGAGTTTGACTCACAAGATGGTAAGAGGCAGCTTGAACTCGGAGGTAGTATCGACCGATTAGATGAGGTGTTTAAAGATGGGCGTCCGCGCCTGAGGGTTATCGACTATAAGACGGGTGCTAACAACAGCATGAATGTGAAGTCTGTTGAGGAGATTTTCTCGGGTGAAAATCTGAAGAACCATACCGACTATTTCTTGCAGACGATGCTTTATTCATATATCGTCAGAGAGGATATTCATCTGGATATCGATGATGCTCCTGTAAGTCCGTCACTACTCTTCATTCAGCATGCTGGTCAGGAAAACTATGACCCTACTCTCGAAATAAATAAGGAGAAGATTTTGGATATCAGGAAGTATGCTGACGAATATAAGGATTTCATCGAAAAACTTCTTGCTGATATCTATAATCCTAATCTCTATTTTGAACCGACAGAAGACACTAAGAGGTGCGCTCTATGTCCGTATGCTAAACTTTGTGGAAAATAAAACAAGAAAGCCTGAACCTTATACGGTTCAGGCTTTCCTCGCGGAAGTAGAGGGATTCAAACCCCCGATACGCGAAATGGCGTATACCGGATTTCGAGTCCAGCGCATTCGGTCACTCTGCCATACTTCCATTCGACATCGTTGTTGAATAATGAATCTCAAATCCAATGCAAAAGTAATGAATATTTCGGAAACAGCAAAATTATTCAAAAGAAAGTTTCTTTAATCTGTTGGATAAGTTTTCAGCTTCACTTTTGCGTATGCTGAGGACAATTTCACAGGTATTGTCAAAATTCTGCTCTAAAATTTTGGGACTCATTTCTTTTACTATCCGCATAACGTCGTTCATCATTGGATATGTAAATTGATATCTAATGATTTCTTCTACTTGTCTTGTTTCTATCTCGCACTTTTCTATTGCATCGGCAGCAGCTGTACGATAGGCTACAATAAGTCCACTTGTTCCTAGTTTCACACCTCCGAAATATCTGATCACAACAATCAAAATGTTGGTAAGGTCATGGGAGTTGATCTGACCAAGAATGGGTTTGCCCGCCGTCGAGGATGGTTCGCCATCATCGTTAGCACGAAAGGTTTCTCCTTCGGCACCAATAACATACGCGTAACAGCAATGGCGGGCATCGTAATATTTCTTACGATAATTCTTGACAATCTCCATTGCCTCTTCTACTGTCTCTACATGATGTGCAAAAGCGAGGAACTTACTCCGTTTCTCGGTATAATATCCCTCGCTAATCTTTTTCTCACTAATTGTTTTATATTCGTCTATCATTCGCTTAATTTATGGATAACCAACCCTGACCTGAGCTTGGGCTCAAACCAGGTAGCCTTGGGTGGCATAATCTTTCCACTATCGGCTATATTCATAATTTGACTCATCGTCACAGGATATAATGCTAGGGCACATCTCATTTCGCCCGAGTCGACACGATGCTTCAATTCCTTGAGCCCTCGCAATCCTCCTACAAAATCGATACGCTCATCAGAACGCAAATCGGTAATACCCAGCAGTTCATCAAGAATGAGACGACTGGATATATCCACGTCTAAAACTCCTATTGGGTCGTTGTCGTTATATGTTCCAGGCTTGGCCTTAAGACTGTACCAGTTGTTGTCTATATATAGCGAGAATTCATGTAGTTCTTGGGGCTTATACTCTTCTGTCCCCTTGTTTTCTATCATGAAATTCTTCTGCAAAGCGGTCAGGAACTGTCCCGAACTCATCCCGTTCAAATCCTTTATCACTCGGTTGTAATCTAGTATCGTCAGCTGACTGGCTTGGAAACAGACTGCCATGAAGTAATTATACTCTTCTTTTCCCGTATGCTGGGGATTGTTCTTTGCCTTCTCGGCTCCCACAAGAGCTGCCGCGGCACTACGATGATGGCCATCGGCTATATAGAGGCATGGCATCTTGGCAAACTCTGATGTGATGGTTTCAATATCACTGTCATTGCTCACCACCCAAAGCTGATGACGAAAACCGTCTATCGGCGCTACGAAATCATACTCGGGTGCCTCTTGCGCATAGCGCATAATCAATTCGTCGAGTATGGAATTATCCGGATAGGCGAAAAACACGGGTTCTATGTTTGCATCACATACTCGTATGTGCTTCATTCTGTCCTCTTCCTTATCTCGACGTGTCAACTCGTGTTTCTTGATTACTCCATTCAGATAATCACCTACAAAAGCCCCTACTACTAAACCGTATTGTGTCTTCCCGTTCATGGTCTGTGCATAGATGTAGTATTGTTCTTTTTCATCTTGAACAAGCCATCCTTTTTCTTGAAATTTCTTAAACTGTGCAACGGCTTCCTCATAAACGCGAGGATCGTGTTCTGAAATTCCAGGCGCAAAATTTATCTCTGGCCTGATGACATGGTATAGGCTTTTCTCGTTGGAACCAGCTTCTTCACGGGCTTCCTCGGAATTGAGTACATCATAAGGGCGACACTCTACCTCCTCGACATATTGCCTCGGAGGTCGGACGCCTCTAAAAGGTTTTACAATAGGCATGATATCAGATTATTAAAGTTATATAGGTGTGTTTATGGTATGGTCTTCGGATTACTTGTTCACTTGGAACTTTGTACATCCGTCCTTAAAGAAGGCATTTATCTGCTGGGCTGCTGCAATACCTGCATTAACATTGGCTTCGGCTGTCTGCGCGCCCATCTTTTTAGGTGTGGCAAAGTAACGGCCTTCAAACTTCGCAAATTCTGCATCTGTGTCAGGCTTAATATCAGCAATATACTTCAAATCTTCGCGTTCTGCCATCAACTTGAGCAATTCTTCTTCATTGATAACTTCCTTACGGGCTGTGTTTACTAAGATTGCATTCTTTGGCATCTGATTTACAGTCGCATAATTAATGCTCTTAATGGTTTCTGGAGTAGCAGGAATATGAAGACTTACAATGTCATTGGTCTGGAACAGCTCGTCCTGACTCTTGCATGCTCGTACTCCGGCTGCCTCGATTGCTTCTGCTGGACAGAATGCGTCGTATGCACTTACTTCCATACCAAAACCTTTTGCAATACGGGCTACATTACGACCTACATTTCCAAATGCAAGGATACCTAAGCGCTTGCCTTTCAATTCAGAACCGGCCTTGCCGTTAAAGAAATTACGTACAGCATATACGAGCATACCAAAAACAAGTTCTGCTACGGCATTAGCATTCTGACCTGGGGTATTCTCTACTACGACATTCTTGGTCTTGGCATATGCTGTGTCTATAGAATCGTAACCTGCACCTGCACGAACAACTATCTTTAATTTCTTTGCTGTATCAAGAACTTCTGGAGTTATTTTATCTGAACGCACGATCATGGCATCTGCATCCTTTACAGCCTCCAAAAGTTGAGCTGTCTCTGTATACTTTTCTAACAACACAAGTTCATTACCAGCACCTTCTATTTCTTTCTTGATTCCTTCAACAGCAGCTGCTGCAAAAGGCTTTTCTGTTGCTACTAATACTTTCATAGTCTTTGATTATAAATGATAATAGGGCGAACAGAAGTCCGCCCTATCTAAAATATTCTAATTAATGTTGAGCTTCAAATTCTTTCATAACCTGAACTAGAGCGTTTACGCCTTCTATGGTCTGGGCATTATAGCATGATGCACGGAAACCTCCTACTGAGCGATGTCCCTTGATACCTACCATGCCACGTTCTGTGGCGAAATCTAAGAATGGTTTTTCCAAATCTTTGTATTCGTCGTTCATAACGAAGCAGAGATTCATCAATGAGCGATCTTCTGTAGCAACTGTACCGCGGAACAACTTGTTACGATCAATCTCATCGTAAACAATCTGTGCACGCTCATGAGCCAACTTGTCCATAGCCTTTACGCCACCTTGTGCCTTTACCCAGCGCATTGTCTCAAGTAATGAGTAAATAGGAACTACTGGCGGGGTGTTAAACATTGAGCCCTTCTCTACATGGGTACGATAATCGAGCATCGTAGGAATCTCACGAGGTGCCTTGCCTAATTCGTCATCTTTTACGATAATCACTGTAACACCAGCCATCGCCATATTCTTCTGAGCACCTGCATAAATTGCTTTATACTTGCTTACATCTACCGGGCGACTCATAATGTCAGAACTCATATCTGCAATCAAAGGCACGCTTACATCAAGATCCTTACGAATCTCTGTACCATAGATTGTATTATTTGTTGTGATATGCAGATAATCTGCATCAGCAGGAACACTATAATCTTTTGGAATAAATGTGTAATTGTCATCAGCACTTGAAGCTACTTCTACAACTTCACCAAAGTGCTTAGCCTCTTTCATAGCTTTTTTAGCCCACGTACCTGTATTCAGATAAGCAGCTTTTTTTATCAGAAAGTTTGCAGGAATCTGCATGAATTGCAAGGAGGCACCACCACCCAGGAAAATAACGGAGTAACCCTCAGGAATGTCTAATAATTCCTTAATCAGGGCTACGGCCTCGTCAACAACTGGCTGGAAATCTTTTGCTCGGTGGCTAATCTCCATAAGAGAAAGTCCACTTCCATTGAAATCCAAAATCTGCTTTGCTGTGTTCTCAATAACCTCACGAGGAAGCATTGATGGACCTGCATTAAAGTTGTACTTCTTCATCTGAATGTATATTTAAGTTTTAATTGTATGATGTTCTCTTTGTTGAGATACGTCGGCGAAATTACACTTTTTATTTGGGATGAACAAATATTTTAGCAGAAATTTATCAATATTGCAATTTTTCTTGCATTTTGATAGAAGTTTTTCTATCTTACCTCTTCCACTACTGTCTTTATTCCCTTAATTTTCTCACCTTGTACTTGACGTAATACTTGGCGTAATTTCACACGCTTTACCGCTACATAAGCATAACGGTCTTTCACATCAATCTTTCCGATCTCGTCACTTTTCAACCCTCCTTTTTTGCATAAATAACCTACTATATCGCCCTTTGAAATCTTATCTTTCTTTCCTTTTCCTATATATATTGTGGCCATCTTCGGTTGTGCTGGTTTCAAGTCATTAAAATCAGCATCTGACATTTCTGCATAATCTTCGACATCGGCATCAACATATTCTGGGATACTTTCTTGTGGGCCAAGTATAAAATATGCTTTTCCCTTGTTTTCCCATCTTGCCGTTCGTCCTACACGATGAATATATCCATCCTCGCTCTCCGGAAGATGATAATGAATAATATTATCAATATTCGGAATATCCAATCCTCTGCTAGCAAGATCGGTGCTCACAAAAATATTTGTGCTACCATTGGAGAAGCTATATAATGCATCTTCGCGCCTTTTTTGCTCCATTCCACCATGGAAATAGCTCAATGAGAATCCACGATCTTTTAGGAAATCTGCTGTTCGCTCTACAGAATCGCGATGATTCAGAAATACGATACTACTCTCATCACCCAACACAAGAAGTAGTTGAGCTAATGTTTCTAATTTATCTTTCTCTGGTGATTTAACCTTATATATCTTTACACGGGATGATACTTGTTCATCTTCTTGTCTGAAATCCAACTTCTCAATTTTTTGCTTCTTCCCGGAAATCGTTTTCTCCACAAAATGTGAAATCTCTTCAGAATCAGTAGCAGACAATAAAATACGACGAGCCATCTCTGGTAGTTTCCCTATAAGGGATTGCATCTCATCGAGAAAACCCATCTCCAAACACTTATCAAACTCGTCTATTATAATAAACTTTATTCCATAAGTTGATAAATTTCCTTTGCTGAAATGATCATTTAATCGGCCTGGTGTTCCAAAAACTACCTGGGGCATAACTTGCTTTATGGTACGATGCTCATCCATCGTTGGTCTACCTCCATAGCAAGCTAAGCAACGTATCCCAGCTCCCATATCCTTTAATACAGTAGCTGACTGAAGTGCAAGTTCTCGACCTGGCGTTATCACCACAGTCTGCAACTGGTCGTTATTTTCATCAAGCAACTTAACTAATGGGAATAGATATGCATATGTCTTTCCTGAACCTGTAGGTGACAATATAACAACATTATTGCGTCTATTTGCAATAGTGTCAAAAGCTGCTGACTGCATGGCATTCAACTGAATACCCAATTTTTCTAAAATACTATCTATCTTATTCATACTATTTATTATCACGTAAAATCTGATCAATTTCGTCAAATTCTTTACCCATATTCAATTTTAAATAAATTGTATATAAAGGTAAAGCCCATTTGTTTTTATCTTCAGGACATAATGCTCGAAACTTTTGTAGATAAGGCATAGACCTGCGATAAAGATCAAACATTTTATTTTTATTTTTTGAATTTATTTGATTTTTTTTATCCAGTTTTACAGCTTGATCAAAATATGCCAAACCTGCATTATAATGAGCCCCTGCTAAAGAATCATTTTCTGCGATTAAAGAATCACATATAGAAATACACTCATCATATTTATTCATATTTAGCATCAAAGTGCTCTTTGTAAAACGATACATCTGATCATTAGGCTTGATACGCAAGGCTTTATTAACAACCATCATCGCAGAATCCTGATGTTCCGTATTCACATAATACTCTACCAATCGAGGGAAAAAGAACGGAAATGTAGGATACTTCTCAAACCCTTCCTTCAAAGAATTAAAATATCTAAGAGTGTCATGCTCTAAACGATATGTCTCAGCCAAATATTGTAACATAAAGGAATTATGAGCTGTATCTTGAAGTGCCCAATATGCATGACGCAAAGTACCATGAATATCATTTTGCTTAAATGCACAATATACTGCCCAGTATGCAGCATTAGGTAATTTCTTATCTCGATGCGGATATTTATATTCTCTAAATAATGGCTGATTAGCACACTCTATATATATATTAAAAAAATCATAAGCCTGACGATAATTTTTTTTTCTAATATAGAATATACCTGCATTAAAAAGATTCGGGCGAATCAGATTAAGAAATTGCGAATTATCTTTACGATATTTTATTTTTATTTTTCCTTTCTTTACTGGTTGATTTTCTAGAGAGTCTATAATTTCACCACGTATAAAAAGCTGTCGAGCTATATTAAAAAGAGATGTTGTGTCATAATTTTGCTTCAAATACAATTTCTCATTACCCTGTAAATATTGTTTTTGTAAAGACTCGAATAAGAGAGCATGGATCTTTGTTTTACCTAAATTATTTGAATCTTTGAGTAAATTTTCCATTGATTTTTGTACTTTCTCTAAATCTTTATTCTTTTTAAGCAAATCTTCAGCTGCTGAAATTTCCTTTTTCTGAGCCGAAATATTACAAGGTGCCATTAATAGAAATAAGACACAAAAAAGAATATTAATTTGTTTAATTAAAATCCTATCCATTATAACTCTATTTATTATCTTCAAAAAAAAGTTTCTACAATTACCAAACAGCATAGCCAAAATCTGTGCCAAATAGAAATTGACACTGACAAGATTGGAAAACAAAAACATTTACATCATATATACATATATCAAGGCAAAGTTAAGAAAATAATTTTAATTATGCAATATAAAAAGAGTTAAACCAAAGAGGATTATTATTGTTAAGGATTTATCAAAACATCAATTCAGTTACAATTCTTTCAGATCCGAGCGAATAGAGTTTCATAATTCTCGAATTTGGAAGCGTCCGACCCGTTGCACGGAAATTCTCAAAATATGAGCGATATATATCAGCCTGTCAGTTGTACGTTCTGGCAGGCTTTTTACGTAATATATGCAAGACAACGATACAACAAATCACTTTACGGCTTAACCAGCACATCAATGTACGGCAACGAAAAAAGCCCCGACTACAAAAGTAATCGAGGCTTGATTT
>Ga0256405_10009262_pt1 | contig 13558 bp, 18 predicted proteins | sample RumenRJG_02DNA_FD_189096 | JGI IMG/M metagenome (GOLD analysis project Ga0256405, IMG submission 189096) | Bovine rumen microbial communities from Lethbridge, Alberta, Canada - RJG_02 | ecosystem: Host-associated > Mammals > Digestive system > Stomach > Rumen | place: Canada: Alberta...
ATATTGCTCGGATAACCTTTTCAGGAATGATAAATCCCTCTCTTGATTTTGAGTGATCCTTTCAACCTTAATGTCCTCAATATCTCCGACAAGAGTTAATTCGTGCTTTCTTGCGATTTCATTTGCGATTTGTTTTAAGGTTTTATTTTCGTATCCGACAGAATTTGGCTGACGGAATGCTTTTTTAATCCCTGTCGCAAGTGCTTTTACAATTAAGGTGTCAGGTGGGGAATTATATTCAATCTCATCAATTTCAAATATTCCGCAATTTAATAATTTTGATCCGACATAACCGATATACAAACGCAGAGCATCACCTTTAGATGGAATCCAAGCACCATTCCATAAGCCCTCTGCATCTTCAAAGGTAATTGTTATTTCATCACTTTGTCCCTGTTCGTAGTCGGAATATTCAATCGTTACGACATAATCCGAAACGTCTTCTGTGATGTTTTTATGGTTATATTCTAATTTAAAAATTGGTGTTAGCATTTATTCTTTCCATGGGGGTAATGTAAATTTGATAGTCTCTGAATCTTCCAAGACAGGAATTCTTAAATGTATTCCTGAATCTAAAATTGGGGTGATAGGCACATCGGGATTAGCTTTTATAATTGGCTCATATTTTGAGGGATTTTTATAAAACTTATTAGCGATTAAATCCCACCTGTCTCCGTCTTTTGTAATGTATGAATAATATTCCGTCATTCTTTTTTCTTTAATCCTTGTTGTTCTTCTTCGTCTTCAGGTATTTTCCCTGCGTATTCCTTTAGTTGAAGTTCAACCTGAATCGCAATTAAATCACCTTCAGGACTTGTTTGTTCTGTTGTTTTTTGTATTTGTGAGATAACGAATGCTCCGACATATTCGCCATTCCCTTTTATGAATTTGAGCGGTTTTCCAAGTTTGGCTTCCGTTCTTATTTTTAAGATTTCCTCTTCCGGCACACAAAAAGATGAATGTAGATTTAATTTAATTGTGAATTCTTGCAAGTTCTCGCCCAAGAACTGTAAGAGTGTTTTGTTATTGATTCGCTCGTGTTCAGCGTAATTGTAAGTTATGGTGTCATTGATTCCGTCAAAGTATGTTATTAAATCGAATTGAATATCGCCAAGTTGTGCAAACATCAGTAAGCCAACCTCTCTTTTCGTTCAAATTCTCTTTTTAGAATTGCCACAACCTCGTCTTTGTGCCTTTTTAGAAGTTGTGAGAATTCATCCTTTGAAGTGCCTGACGGCATTGATATTGTCGGGGAATAATGAACTACAAATGATGCACCTACACCGCTTGCCATTCTTCCAATATTTCCCCGGATTCCTCCAATCATAAGACCTAAATTTTTATTCATTGCGTTTATTAGCGGTGCAGGTTTCATTGTTGAAACAATAGTTTCAATAATTTTTAATTTATTCAGATCTTTGAGTGGGCCGGTCTTGGCAGGTGAATGTGGAAGATGATCACGAATAACTTGAGCGTGTTTTCCAATAGCCTCTTTGGTTTTTCCGAGTTTTGAGAGGATTCCGTTTGCAAGCATATCGCCGATTTTTTTACCAAACTCAAACACTTTCGTTATGAGTTCAACAATTTTTACGATAATATTTGCGATGGCTTTTCCGACTTTTACACCCATTGCTTCGGCTTTACCTCCTGTGTCCTCAACAGGCTTGATGAGTTTCTTAAACCAATCAATAAGTGCTTTTACAGGCTGTAATAAAGGACTTATTGCTTCCCCAATTCTTTTAAATAAAGGCATCAATGGTTGCATACCTTCTTTTAATCCCTGCCATACACCTTTAAAGAATGCAGTAATCGGTTTCCAATACTTGTAAATTACAAATACGACTGCACCAATTGCAAGAGCAATCCAACCAATCGGTGAGGTTAAAAGAGTGACCGTAAATGCTCTGAATGCCATAATTGCTTTTCCGATCATAGACGGAATACCAAGAAAACCGTTTTTGAACGCAATTAAACCTCTTGTAAAATTAGCAGGAATTGCCCTGATTGAAGTAACTGTCCAATCTTTAAGTGCAACACCTGACTTTGATATATTTGCAGGCAGTTCCTTAAAGCCTTTAATAATGCCCTCTTTTAAGTTTTTATCTATACGGCGAATGTCCGCAATTAAACCGTTTCCGAATGAAAAGTTTTTCATATCTAAGCCAAGCGGATTACCTGATGCCATAATCTTTCTGCCAAAAGTAAGGTTGTGAGCAGTAGTGTTTAACCCTAAAAATTCAAGTAATTTAATTGAGTTTTTCATTAAGACAGGAGTTAAATCTCGTGCATATCCTAAAAATTCACCATATCCTTTAACAAGTTTTCCCACAAGCATCGTGGCTGTTCCTAAAGTTGTGAGAACTAATCCGAGTCCAATAGTTCCGATAATTGCAGAGAAGATTCCTTTTTGGAGAATCGGATGTTTGTTTATCTTTGTTAGCAGTTCGTTTATTTTTTCAATAGGTTTGTGCAAATGAGGGAACACCAACTCTTTCATATTGATTTTTAAGAGTTTGAACTGCTCGGATGTTGTTTCCATCATGTGATTAAAGTCCTCATCCATAATGCCGTCTGCACCAAGAGCTGATGCTTTAATTCTTCGATATTCATCGAGATTCTGCATCATAGGTTTTAAGAAATTCAAGTCTGTTTTATTCCTGAATATTTCTGAAACCTTAAATACATCACCGCCGGTTAAACGGTTAATTAAAACGACCATTTCTTCAATCGGATCTTTATTTTCTGAAATAACTTGATTTAAGAATGCCGGAAGATTTACACCGTACAATTCCTTAAATCTGTTAACCGCCATAGGTGAAGTTATTGCTTGCAAGAAACTTTCAAAGTTTGTTGCCGCTTCGGGAGCAGATCCTGCACCCTTCATTGCAACTTGAAGTGCCGCACCTAATTCAGCAACAGCCGGCACACCTCTCATACCGAGCATACTCGCTCCTGCGGTCAAACTTGGGAATGCGGCAGACATATCTTTTAATTCAAATCTGCCCTCTTTACCTGCTTGAGCAAGCATATCCATAGTTTTTGCGAGATCATTTACATCAACCTTTAAGTTATCAGTAACTGAAAAGGCTGTCTTTGAAATATCTACGATTTCTGCTTGTGCCGCCGTTGCTGTTCGACCAATTACATTCATATAGTCAAGTGCCGCTGTCGGATCAATACCTGACGCTACAAGAACATTTAAACCCTCTGCAATTTCACCACGACTTTGGTTTGTAAATCTTGAAATTGAGCCAAGTCGCTCATCCATTTCTTTTAATTGTTCGCCTGTTAATTGACCGACATTCCCCAATTCTCTTAATTGATGTTCCAACGCAATGGCTTCCGGGATCGCTTCCGTTATTCCGAGTTTATATGCAAGACCAGTTCCAACCGCAGTTAAACCTGCACCAATCTTTGTCATATTCTGACCGAGCTTATCCAAGCGTTCTGAGGTTTGATTTATTTTCCTTTGAAGTTTATCAAACTCCGTTTCAGACTTTGAAACCGCATCACGAATAACCCTCGACATTTTGTCGATGGCTACAAGAGTTAATGATACTTTCATCATAGTGTCGAGCATTGTTCCTCTAATTCCTGATTTTGATTATTCGTGTACTTAATAGCCTCTTTGCACCAATATGCGATTTGAGGAATGGACATTTTCCCGATCTCGGAATACTGCCAACCTGTTATTTTGCACAGATGAATTATTGATTGAGAATCAGGCAAAACATCTATGCAATTTCTTGTTCGAGAGGTTTTTGAGTTTCTTCCTTTACCTCTGTGGCTTTCGCCTCCGTAAACTTTCCCGATATTTCTGCCTGAAGAGCGATTACATCTTCCAAGTCAAGTTCTAATATATCTTCGTAAACCAACTTCTGACCGTCAATTTCAGCAAGTTCAGCAATAAGAGCATAAGGAATCTCTTCAGATGTCTTTGCTTTTTGTTGTGCTTGCAGGAGGTCAAATCCTCTTCCTTTTTTCAATGTTGCAATTTTTCCTGATGGTAAAGTAATTTTTTTTGTCATTTTTTTATCTCCTCTTAAATTTTTGTATTCAAGTTTGGTTTTTATGTTGTTCAAAAAGTGTTCAACAGGCTCGTAATTAAATTTTTATGGTCGGGGGAATATAAAGTTACCATGTAGATATTTTTAAGAGCCTTTAAAACGATTCTATGAGTTTTAAGGTTTCATATCTTTTTCGAGTTGTAATATCAATCGGGGTGTATGGCGTTCCACAAGCAATTAAAGCTAATGCTAATGCCCAAAATCGGTCTGCGTGTCCGTTTACTTCAGAGGTCTCTGCATCAAAACGAATATTGCCGGCTTTGGTAGTAATCTTTTGAATTGAGTGCAAATCTTCTCGGATATCGTGTTCCGCAGGAATGACCACTTGCTTATCTTCAAAGTTGGTGCGGAGGTTGTATGCCATTTCCTCTTTGGATTTATTTGTAAACATAACCGCTTCCACACGATATTGCCCAAAATCTCTGACTGCTTGCTCTGCTAATTGCATACCGATTCCTGTACTATCAATACAACACCTTCTTAATTTCGGATGTTTCAGAATTTCTGAAATTATCTCGTATTGGATATGGAACGGAGTCTTTTCAAGAACTTTAACTTTTCTTGTGTATTTATTGTTTTCAAACCTTTCAATACACCATATAACCGTTAAGTCTTTTCTTCTTCCGATGTCTATTCCGACATATAAATCGCCTTTTATTTCATCAAGCGATTTTAGAACATCGGTTGATTCACAAGTTGAAATCAAATCGTAAGGTAGGAATGCACAAGCCTCGTCAATTGCAATACAACAGTATTCTTGAAACCAAGTATAATCATCAAAACAATCTCTGCATTGTTCATCTAACCATGCCTGCCTTTCCTCTTGAGTCGTTACTCTTCCGTAGATTTTATCAACCAATCCTTCATCAACTGCAAGTTGGATCGGGACTTTGTGATGACTCCAATTTAATTTTCCTTTTAGGACTTGATCGATGAATTTATAATATAAGCAATTCTGCCCGTTGTGCGTTGAGAGTATGCGGAGCGGATAACCCCATGTAATACATGGTCGTGCCGCTTTCCATAACTCCATAGGTGATTTGTGAAAGGCGAATTCATCAAGTACAACTTTTCCACCCTTTGAACGGAATCCTTTAGGGTTTGAAGAAAGTGCGTGAATTTTTGTACCATTATTGAATTCAATTACAAATGCCTTTATATCTTTATCGTTGTCGATTATGACTTCACCTAATGACTTTGCCGCTACATTGAAAAGTTTTGTCCATTGTTCGCAATAATCAATGTATTCTCGTGCGGCAGATTCATCCGCAGAAGAAAACCAAACGGCAGGAACTCGCTTATAAACACAGTCCCTTACATCTTCATAACTTTGTACATATGTCGCTCCTATTCTTCGGGATTTTTCCCAAATTTTTACTTTTGATTTATCGTTCAGCCATCTCAATTGGTATGGCAGAAAAAATGATTTATAGTTGTTCTTCATCTTCAGTTTCTGTTTCAGGTGGAATTCCTAAAATTTCCTGTTCAATTTTTGCAATTACATCAGGGGTTAAACCTTTTTGTTCAGGTTTTTTAGGTTTGTAAACTATATCTTCATAGGCTTTTGCTTTATCGAATGATGCAATTAATTTATTAAAAGTGTACATTCTGCTTGCATCGACTTTATTACCTGCATCAATGTCGGCAATAATATCGTTCAATAATTTTTGTGCAAATTTATACATTTTTTCATGTATAGTCATTCTTGCTTTATGAAGTTCTAATTTTTTGCGATCCCAATCCCCTGACTCTTTCCAAAGCATAACGGTCTTTCTGCATAAGTTTAATTCTCGTGCAATAGTTTCAACCGTTTTTAATTGATTAACATAAAGGTTTTCTGCCTCGTTAAAAAGATATTTCTTATTAGTCAAGTTCAGCCTCCAAATTTTTTATTTTTTGTGAAACTTCAACTATTTCGGCTTTGACATCATTTAATAATTTCATTGATGACAAAGCCTTTTCTGTATCAAGTTTTGATACATCCTCATAGGGATTTAGTAATGAACGAATAATAAGAACATAGCCGGAAGCTTGTGTTCTTAATTCGCCATACTGTTTTTTAGATTCTGCGAGCATTCCTTTAAGTTGTAATCTTTCAGGATTCATTAATTAACCTCCTTTTTCAAAAGAGGACACCACAAATTGTTATCGATCTTACTTTCAATTCGTGAAAGCAATGCCGCATGGTATTGGTTTGTTTCAAGTAAGTCTTTTAAGATTTCAAAGTTATTCTGAATAATCTTTTCAAAAGCCTTAACTTGTGCTTGGTGATAAATGTACCAAATAGCGAAAATAAGAGCAGGGAAGCCGACATTTTCAACGAATGGTGATAGTTGTTCAAATATATCCATAAATACTCCTTTGCTGTTGTAGAAAGAAAAGGGGTTGAAAGCGTTTCCGCAAATCAACCTATACAAATTAATTAAGGGGTTATGCTCACAGTTTAGCTTTATATAGAGAGCATTTTCAAATGACAATGTCATAAAAAAAATTATGAAAAAGTCATTTGAAAACCGTCTGAAACACCGATTATAGTGTGTTTATAGAGAAAGTTTTGTATTACTTAAATTTAAAAGAAGGTTATCGAATGAAGTATTTTGAAGTTTTCAAAGCCGGCGTTTATCCGCAAGGCAAATTTACAAAAAAGCAAATTGCAGAAATTGCATCAAATTATGATCCAAAGTTCTGCGAAGCTCCGATTACTATCGACCATCAACAGTCCGGCCCTGCATACGGATGGGTTGAAGATGTAAAAGCAGAGAATGACAAGTTAAAGGTATGTTTTAAAGATGTGCCGGAAGAATTTGAAAAAGAAGTTAACGCAGGGAAATATAAGAAAGTTTCCGTTGAGTTATACAGAAATCTTGAAGGCAAAGGTGCATATTTAAAAGCAGTTTCATTTTTAGGTGCGGCAATTCCTCAAGTTAAAGGATTGGAAGCTATTAAATTTATGGAAGCTGAATCAGACACCTACGAATTTGAATCAGATGATACTGAAGATGATGCAGATAAATTCTCACAAGAAGATATCGATGCATTGAAAAAACAAATTGATGATTTGGAAGATCAAGTGGCTAAATTTAAACAAAAAGACGAAACTCGTCAGCAGAAACTTGAAACAATCAAATCATTAAAAGATAAAATCAATGCTTTAACTTCTGAAGTTGCATCATTTAAAGAAAAAGCAGAGGGTAAAGATAAAATTGAACAAGAGTTGAACGAGATTAAAACATCTCTAAAAAATAAAGAGTTCAACGAATTTATTGATGCTCAAATAACAAAGGGAATTCTTGTTCCTGCAAACAAAGACATTGTCCTTTCTGTATTACAGGAATTAGATAATGTGAAAAAGTTTGGCGAAGATTCACCAGTCATTGATGGCTTTAAATCTTTTATTGAATCTCTGCCAAACCAAATCACATACCAAGAACTTGCTACAAAAGAAAAGCAAGCAGACACCGAAAAAGAAACTGAAAAATTTGCAAACGCAGATGAGGACAGTTTGGAAATTTTCAAAGAGGCAAAAGCACTTGCCGCTAAAGAACAGATCTCATTCAGAGATGCATTACTAAAGTTAAATATTTAAGGAGATCAAATGGGAAGACTTGAAGATTTACGCATAAATGCGTACCTTTCAGAAGTTGCTCGTGGTTACAGAAACAATGCTTTTGTCGCAGATGTCTTATTCCCGACCATCTATTCTGAAAAAGAGAAAATTGATATTTTTCAATTTAACAAAGAAGCGTTCAATATCTACGATACTGAAAGAGCTATTCGTGCAAATTCAAATGTTATTTCACCGCAGGGTTTTTCAAAACATACTGCAACATTGACAGAACACGACCTTTCATATCCTATCGATTACAGAGAAGAACAGGAAGCTGAAAAAGTTAAATTACAATTACACGCAACTAATGTTGTAACCAACGGATTACAATTAAAACACGAAAAAGAATGTGCGGATTTGGTTCAAAATCCTAACAACTATGCAAGCACTAATAAAATTATTTTATCAGGGAAATCTTGTTTTAATTGGGGAATATCAGATCCTGTTGGTGTGGTTGAACAAGCAAAAAATGCTGTTTCATCTAAAATTGCACAAGATCCGAATACAATGGTTATCGGTCAAGATGCTTGGGTTTCACTAAAAAAACACCCTCAATTAAAAGGTTTAATTTCAAATAACCTCAACAAATTAGTTTCATTGGAACTATTAAAAGAGATATTTGAAGTTGAGAACATTGTAATTGGTAAATCAATATTCGCTGATGCAAACGGTAATTTCACTCGTATTTGGCAAGATAATATTATCTTGGCTTATGTGCCAAATTTAGGTGCATCAAGAACTGAATACGATCCGTCTTTTGCTTATACCGTAAGGAAGAAAGATGCTCTAAATATTGATGAATACAACAAAGAAGGCAACAAAGTTAAATATATCAGAGCAACTGATATTTATACACCGTTCTTAGTTGGAGCAGAAGCAGGATACTTGATTTCAGGAGTAAACGATCCTAATTACGACAGAAACGAAGATTTAAAACTCCAATCAACTGTTTATACAAAGAGTGCGGAGGAATCTAATGGCTAAATACAAAGTTAAAAACACAACCATTTTACACGATGGAGTATCAAGAGGTGAAGGCTCAATTATTGAATTAACAGATTTACAAGCCAAAAAACTTGAAGGATTTGTTGAACTCGTAAAAGAAAAAGCACCTGCAAAACAAACAGAAAATAAAACAAAAACTAAAACTGAAACCAAAAAACCTGAAGTAAAAACTGAAGGTGACGGTCAAAACGGAGGTGAATCTAATGGCAAATAAATTATACCAACCTTTATTGATTGAATCCGTAAAAGCGACTGCTGATATAGAACAACACAGATTTATCGGTTTTGATGGTGCTTATTGCACAGCCGGTGCAAAGGCTCTCGGTGTTTCTGATGTTTCTATTGAAAACGGTCAGTATGCACCAATTGCTGTTTTAGGAACTCTGCTTGTTGAATCAGCCGGCACAATAAATGTCGGTGATCCTGTGGCATCAGATTCAAACGGCAAAGCAGTCAAAGCAACAGGCGATGCATTAATTAACGGTTACGCTCAAGATTCAGTAACTGAAGGTCAAGAAGTAAGAGTTTTGAGAGGAATTTAGTTCATGGATTATTGCACGATCGAGGACATTGATACACACATCTCTACCCCTACCCTTATACAGCTGACTAATGATGATGGTGGAGAGACAGTCGATCGTGAAGTGGCAACAGAAGCCATTGTCTATTCTTCTGCTATCATCGATGGGTATCTGCGTGGCAGATATACTCTGCCGTTGGATACCCATTTCCCTTTACTTCGCATCTTGGGAATCGATTTAAGTGTTTATCGTTTGTATGCAAGACGAATGGCTGATGAAATGCCTGAAGTCATAGAAAACGCATACAAAAATGCAATTGCTACTTTAAGGGATATTCAGAAAGGAATTATATCCCTGCAAGCAGAAAACGACTTACTTGAAACATCAAGTTTCAATCCTGACGAGTACAGAACTAATAAAAACCTCCTCGATAAATTATTCGGAAAGCAGAGATTAAGTGAATATTAGAAATGTTGAAAACGCTATTATTGAACGACTCCAAACATCATTCCCTGAAATATTGGTTGATGGCTTCCCGGATAAACCGAGCGAATTTATTTTATTACACCCCATAGGAGCATTACTTGTTCATTATCAAGGAAGCAATTACACCACAACACAGGCTCTCGGATTTGTAACTCAAGTAAATCAAAAAGAATTCTCAATAACTATCGTTACAAGAAATCTGCGGAACAATAACGGAGCTTATGAATACCTCGACAAAGTTAAAGCCGAATTAAGCGGATTTCAAATTGATGAATGTACATCTCTAATCCCCACAAAAGATTTTTTCATTTCCGAAAACAAAGGAATTTGGCAGTACGGAATTAATTTCACCCTAAAAACTCAAAATATACAAACAATATAAACCCCATAGGAGGATAAAATATGCCTGCAAGTTTTCTACATGGTGTAGAGACAATTGAAATCACCAAAGGTGCAAGAACTATTCAGACCGTTAAAACGGCGGTCATTGGTATTATAGGAACTGCTCCGATTGATGAAGTCGAAGAACAATATAGAACTATTAACGAACCGACTTTAATTCTTAATGAAACAGAAGCATTGAGATATTTTGGAAAATCAAAAGCCGGATTCACAATTCCCGATGCACTTGATGCAATGTTTGATCAGGGAGCAGGAATTGCGATCGTAATAAATGTGTTTAACCCTGCAAAACACGAGACAGTTGCTGATGTAAAAATGTCAGACATCATTGGCGGTGTTGATGCCGTAACTGGTAAAAGAACAGGATTAAAAGCATTTGAAGATTGTTATTCCTTATTCGGTTATTACCCTAAAACCTTAATTGCTCCTGTTTATTGTGAAAACACAGCAATTGTTTCTGAAATGAATGTTATCTGTAATAAAATCAGAGCGATTGGAATTGTTGATGCACCAGTCGGCACAACAGTTCAGGAAGCAATAACAGGAAGAGGTTCGCAAGGAACGATAAACTTTAATACCTCTTCAGAACGCATTATTCTTTGTTATCCGCATTTAAAAGTTTATGATACTGAAACTGATACAATTAAACTGCAACCTTATTCTCAAAGACTCGCAGGAGTAATTGCCGCTAAAGACATTGAAAAAGGTTATCATTGGTCTCCTTCAAACACAGAAATAAAAGGAATTGTCGGTGTTGAAAAACAATTAACATCAATGATTAATGATCCGACTTCTGAAGTAAACACTCTGAACGAAGCCGGAATTGTAACTGTGTTTAATTCCTTTGGTACGGGATTCAGAACTTGGGGAAACAGATCAGCGGCATTTCCGTCATCGACTCTTCCGACTAATTTCATAAATGTCAGAAGAACCGCTGATATCCTGCACGAGTCTGTTGAATATTCAATGTTGCAATTCATTGATTACCCGATAGACAACGGTTTAATCGATTCTATTTGTGAAACGGTTAATCAGTTTATAAGAACCTTAATCGGTAGAGGTGCATTGATTGATGGCAAATGTACCTTTAACCAAGATAAAAACCCAACAACGGAACTCGCTAACGGTCATCTGCTCTTCGATATCGAATTTATGCCTCCGACTCCTGCCGAACGCATTACTTTTGAATCGTTTATAGATATCGAATTGTTGAAATCGTTAGGAGCTTCTTAATGTATGCCATTGTTAATGACGAGGACAAATTAGAAGTTCACACAGATGAAAACGATAGTTGTTTCAATTGTAGAAACATATATAAATGTCCTCTAATCCAAGCCATCAGTAAGGAATATGTGATACTGCATTATTCCGAAATAGAAATCACAAAATGTGGTCTTTTCAAAAAGTAATTACTTAACCCCAAAGGATATATTATGTCAAAGATTGAGATTAACAAATTAACTAATGCCAACATTTATTTGGATGGTGTAAATCTGCTCGGTCGTGCAGAAGAAGTTCAACTACCGCAAATAAAACACAAAATGGCTGAACACAAAGCTCTCGGTATGGTTGGCTCGGCAGAATTTTTTGCCGGCATAGATAAAATGGAATGCAAGATTAAGTGGAATGCACTATATCCTGCCGTTTTGAGGACTTGTTCAAATCCGTTTACTGCCGCAATGATTCAGGTCAGAGCATCTCTTGAAACTTATAACGGAGCCGGAAGAATATCCGAAGTCCCTGCAACAGCATTTATAATCGGAACTTTTAAGGAATTTCCTCTCGGCAATATTAAACCTCAAGAAAATGCAGAATATGAAACAACCATGTCTGTTACATATGCGAAATTAATTGTTGATAAACAAGAGGTATTTGAAATAGATGTCCTGCAAAACATCTACAAAGTAAGTTCAATTGATGTTCTATCCAAGTTCAGAAAAAATATAGGTGCATAGTGGAAGATTCCGTTCTTAAACAAAAAGGTATAAAAAAAGGGATTACGGAGGAAATTGCCACTCGCAAACGTGCGTTGAATTTTTATTCATTGGCAAATATCCTCCCCGATCCAGATATTGTCTTAAAAAAGCAGGGTAAAGATATCCGAATTTATAAGGAATTACTCTGTGATCCGCACGTCTTTGCGTGTACTCAATCACGCAAAGCCGGTGTTTTATCTATGGATTGGGAAATAAACAGAGGTCTTGATAAGGATCAAAATGCAGAGGAGATTGAAAAACTATTAAAAAGATTAGATTTGCAAAAAGTCATTTCTGATATTTTGGATGCTACACAGTTCGGCTTTCAACCTCTTGAAATTATATGGAAGAAAGATAAATCAGGTCATATAATGCCTGATAAAGTTATTGCAAAACCGCCCGAATGGTTTTGTTTTGATGATGACAATAATCTCAAATTCAGAACCAAAGAGAATTATTACGGCGAGGTTGTTCCTGCAAAAAAATTCCTGCTTGCACAGAATAATCCCTCATATAATAACCCATACGGTGAACGCACCCTTTCTCGTGTATTTTGGAATGTAACCTTTAAAAAAGGCGGATTAAAATTTTGGGTGGTATTCACAGAAAAATATGGAATGCCTCACCTTATAGGTAAACACCCAAGAGGCTCAACAAAAGAGGAAACAAACTCTCTTGCTGATATGCTTGAAGATATGGTGCAAGATGCGATTGCGGTTATTCCTGACGATTCATCTATTGAAATTCAGGAAGCAAGCAAATCATCATCTGCCGAGATTTATGAAAAGCTGATTGATAAAATGAATACCGAGATATCTAAAGCAATTCTCGGTCAGACATTAACAACGGAAATCGGATCAACGGGAAGTTATGCCGCATCAAATACGCATATGCAAGTCCGTCAGGATATTGTTGATTCAGATAAAAAACTTGTTGAAGGTGTTATAAATCAACTGATTCAATGGATTTATGAAATTAATTTTGCAAATGCTGAAGTTCCTGTTTTTGAATTATATGAGCCTGAAAATGTGGATTTAAATTTGGCTCAAAGAGATAAAATCCTTTCTGACACAGGAGTTAAATTTACAAAAGAGTATTTCATAAAAAATTATGGTCTTGAAGAGGAGGATTTTGATATTAGGGAAGACATTATCCCTGCAAGTCCTAACTTTAAAGAATTTAAGGAAGAGGAAGAAAAACTTGTTCCCGGACAGGCTCAAATCGAGAATTTATTTAAATTCATAACTGAAGGTGATTTGAATAAACAAGCTCAAAGTATGCTCTCACCTTTAATAAAACTCTTTGAATCTTGCGAAAATTACGAGGAAGCATTTGAATTGCTGACAGATAAAAATCTGCGAAGCAAACAGTTTGAACAAACGATACAAAAGGCTTTATTCCTGTGTGAGTTACAGGGTAGAGCAGATGGACTTGATGAGGATTAATATGGCATCCATTTCCCCTGAAGAGTATGCTATGAAACGCAACTTTCTA
>Ga0256405_10009263_pt1 | contig 13558 bp, 5 predicted proteins | sample RumenRJG_02DNA_FD_189096 | JGI IMG/M metagenome (GOLD analysis project Ga0256405, IMG submission 189096) | Bovine rumen microbial communities from Lethbridge, Alberta, Canada - RJG_02 | ecosystem: Host-associated > Mammals > Digestive system > Stomach > Rumen | place: Canada: Alberta | collected...
CAATTATCCGTTAATGTTACCGTGGGTGATGAGGGTCAGCTCACCCTTGGCATCAAAGAACCCACCAGCGGCACCACCTGGCTCGTATGGGACAACTTCACCCTAACTTATCAAGGTCCCGCTCCTGATCGCATAGAACAAATAGTAAATAGTAAATCGTCAAATAGTGAATGTTTTGACCTCAGTGGTCGTAAAATGATTAAAGGTAATTTGTTAACTAGCAAATTGCCGAAAGGCGTTTATATTATCAATGGACGTAAGGTAGTTGTGAAATGAAGCAACACAAAATGGTTGTATCGGCAACGAACAGATGAACAATAATAAATAACATAAACAAAAAAACAAACAGCTCATGAAACAGCTATTACGATTCTTTATGCTATGGCTCATCGGCCTGATGGCAACGAGCCTACAAGCCCAAACGTGGACGGCCAGTGCCGTAGGCGAGGGCACATTTTACTTGTATAACGTTGGTAACGCCGGCTTCCTTGTTGGCGGCAACAACTACACCACCCGTGCCTCGCTGACAGTTCAAGGCGGTATTCCTGTCACGCTCCAGACAAGTGGCACAGAAGATGCCTATTATATTTCGACAGAACCGACCTACACCAGCTTATTTCTTGGCTCGGATGGCTATATCGACAAAGCCAGTTCGTCGTCCAATTACACAGCATGGCTCTTCACTGTTGTCGAAGGTCAAGAGAACACCTATATGATCAAAGCCACCAACGGTTCTGATGTCTATCTCGTTGGACACGATACGGATGCGAGTAAAACATTTACAACAACGACCGAGCCTGCAACAGCTAAGGGTTATTGGAAGCTTGTGACCAAGGATGCCCTCATTGCCAATCTGGCCAACGCGACTGAAGATTCCCCTATTGATGCCACCTTTGCAGTGATGAACCCCTCTTTCGGTTACAATGCTAAGACATCACTATGGACGGGCTCTTATACTACCTATGGTGGTGTGGATAACAACAAATGTATTGAACAGTGGAACCGCACCTTCGATATGTACCAAACCATAACTGGTCTGCCCAACGGCGTTTATAAGATGCAGTGCCAAGGGTTTTACCGCATGGGTGGTGGCAGCAACGATGCAGGAGCAGCAGCTACGGCCCGTACAAATGGCACAGAGGTTCTGAATGCCAAGTACTACATCAATTCCACCGAGGGGTCATTGAAATCTATTTTCGATTATGGCTATGTCTCGAGTTATAATACTACATATAATTCTTCAACAGCTTTTACCGTCAGTGGAATCAACTGCTATGTGCCTAATAATCTAAACCGTGCTTCCTCCTGTTTCCTCGCAGGTGAGTATGTCAATGAGCCTATCAGGGCCGTAGTTACTGACGGAACAATTAAAATAGGCTTCCGTAAAACAGTAACCAGTAGTGAGGACTGGGCAGCTTATGACAATGTCACCCTCACCTACTATGGTATTGACCTATCCGCACTTGTGGCAAGTTATGAAGAACAATTAGCTTTAGCTAAGGCTCTTCAGTCAGAGCCGATGCAAGCGAGTGTGAAGTCAGCTTTGGAAGCTGCCGTCACTGCTGCTGAGACCGATGTGAACACTGGTTCGCAGGAGTGGCTGGAAGCGACACTCAGCTCCCTTGGCACCGCCATCACCAATGCGCAGACCAGCACTGACCTTTACACGGGTGCTATTCTCACAGCTGTTAATGGAATGAAGGCACAATCGACGAGCGAGAGTGTCAAAAGCGCTCTTCAGACGAAATACGATGAAGGTGAATACACCTCGGCTGCTGACGTCTATGCCATCTATCAGCCATTGGAAATTGCTGCCCTTTCGCGCGACGCAAACACCTCTTATACTTCCGCCATTATAAACCCAAGCTTTGAGTTGGGCAACATGGATGGCTGGAATTGTCTGACCACAGGCAACGAAACGGGCGTACACCACACGGACAATGCCACCTATTACTATTCCGACACGGATGGCGACTACCTTTTCAATTCTTGGGCTACGAGTATTAAGACACTTGACGTGGGTCAGACCGTTACCGGACTGCCCGCAGGTTATTACACCCTCTCTGCTGTAGTGGCCGGTTTCGGTGATGGTGCTCCCATCACATTGACGGCCAACGGAGAATCGGTATCTGTCTCTCCCACTAATGCAGATGTTAATGCTGAGAAAGCCATAGGCCACACACTGACCGTCGAGAATATCTTTGTTTTTGACGGCAGTCTCACTTTCCGCGTGCAGAATACAGGCAAGGGGCAGACGCTCATGAAGTGTGACCACTTCCAGCTCACTTATACTGCACCTTACGTTGCTCCGACGGTGTTCACCGACCTCGCTTATAATATCAATATTGAGAACAGTGAAGTAGCAAGCTACCTTGCCAACACTACTACCTACACAGAGAGCACAGCCACCGTCATCCGCAACTATGAAACTGATGCCGCTCTGCGCAACGACCAGCCTACGACAGTCAGTGTGCCAATACCGGCGCAGACAGAAGATGCTACCCTCAGCCTGGCACTCAACAGTACCTACACCGATGCCGAGACGTTCACCGTGGCGGCTGGCAGCGTGCTCTACGAGGTGAAGAACCTGCTCCCGGGCAACACCTATTATTATAAGGTGGAGGCTGGCGGCAACGTCATCGCCAACGGTACCATCACCACCACGGGTCAGCTCCGCATGATCAAGGCCGAGGGCATCGCCAACATGCGCGACTTGGGCGGCTGGACGAACGCCGACGGCAACCGCATCCACTATGGCAAATTGTTCCGCGGTTCGGAACTGCGAGGCGGCGGGACCTATACCGCCAGCGACGCTGACCTCGCCATGCTGAAGAACCAGCTCAATATCGGCGCTGAAGTGGATCTGCGCGAAGACAAGGATTTAGCCAACGGCACGATGAACGCCTCTGCTATCGACGGTGCCTCCTACTACTACGCTAACCTCAGCCGCTGGAGCGAGGATGCCCTGAACTTCGACAATGCCAAGTTCAAGAGTGCCTTCGACCTCATCCTTGCTGCCTTGAAGGCTGACAAGGCCGCCTATTTCCACTGCATCTTCGGTGCCGACCGCACGGGCTGCTTCGCCATGCTGCTCGAAGGTCTGCTGGGCTTGCCCGTGGATCAGCTCTATAAGGACTACGAACTCACCTCGTTCTCCAGCGCAGGACTGCGCGACAAGACAGGTATCGACCACAAACTTCAGTACATCAAGGCGCTGCAGGGCGACAACCTACAGCAGAAATTCTACAACTATTGGCGAGGTGCCGTAGGCGTGAGCGAGACGGACCTCAATGACTTTATCAACATCATGGTTGATGGCACCAGTCCTATCACTACTGCCGAACTGGCCGACCTACCCACAAAGGCAGTCGAGGACGGCGAGTACTACATTTATTTTCCCGCTCAAGATAAGTTCTTGAGCCGTGGACGTTACTATGGTACTCAGGGGGTTCCGGACAACTATGGCGTTCCCGCTCAAGTTACTACCAACGGCACTGGCGTCAGCACCATCAAGTTCCTTGACAATGGCCTCTATTTCGGTAGCGATGGTTACACAGATAAAGTAGCCAGCTTCAATACTGTATCATGGTTTGTGGAGAGTAGCGGTGATGACCTCGTACTGAAGTCACATAATGGCAAGTATTTTTATATGAAAGACGGTACACATGCGTCTGTTGATGCCGCAACAGCAGCCGGAGCAGATCCCGTGATATTCAAGACACGGATAGAACATGATGCCATTGTGGCAGCCACACATGCAGCAAATGTCCTCTCTGCAGCCACGGCAGCAGGCATCACAGCAGCAGATATCTCAACCTTCAACTCTACACTCTCCGCCGATTACACAGCCATTGCCTCCACAGCCACTATTCTGAGTGCTACCAGCGGGAGTACCACCAGTTGGGTTCTCACAGAGCCGGCCAACAAACAGAATACTTCAGCAAACTACGGAAATGCTTACAATGCAGGTGATTACGGTGGAGAACTCTATCAACGTCACGGTTATGTGTCGCAAACCGTCACAGTGCCGCACGCGGGCCTCTACAAACTCACCCTTAATGCCCTCTTCCGTCAGGGCAGCAATGCTACATGTTATGCTCTTGGGCAGAAAGGTTATGAACTCTCCAATGCTTACGTGAGCATCAACGACGAATATTTCGCACAGATTCCATCATGGTATAGCGACCGTGCCGGAAATGCCAATCCCGACAATACCACTCAAGCCAAGGCTCTGATAGATGCCGACAAGTATGCAGTGGAACTCTATGCTTACATTGGCGAGAGCAAGACGGCTACCATCAAGGTCAATGTACCCGATTTCACGCCTTGGGCGTGGTGCATCTTCAATAATTTCGCCCTGACGGAGTATGCCAAGAAGGTGACGCTGGATGAGACCGACACTGACGCTCCCGAAGCCTGCGATTTTGCCGACGTGACGCTCAACCGCACCATTACCGAGGGCTTCAACACCCTCTGCCTGCCATTCAGTCTCACTGCAGAAGAGGTGCAGGCTGCCTTCGGCGATGATGTTAAGGTATATACACTAAACGGCGAGACAGAGACAAGCACAGATACATATACCCTCAACTTCGCAGAAGGAACCGCCATCACCGCCAATATGCCTGCCATCATCAGTGGCGTAAGCTCAGAGAAGGTTGCCAGCAGTTATACGTTCACAGGTGTCACCATTGCACCGTCTCTCGCTCCAACCTCTTCCACAGAGCACTTTGATTTCATAGGTACTTACACAGCTACGACAATCCCCTTTGGTGACTATTTCCTCAAAAAAGGCAGCAGCGAAATCGTCAAGTCAGTGGGCAATACCATCAAGGGCTTCCGTGCCTACATCGCATCTAAGACGGTGGGCGAAGTGAAAGCTTTCAGCCTCACCTTCGAGGATATTCCAACTATCATCGGGGAGGTGAACAGCGAAAGAGTGAATAGTAAAGAAATGGTCGGCCCAGTCTATGACCTTAGTGGACGCCGAGTTCATGCACAGCAACGTGGACTCTACATTGTTGATGGCAAGAAAGTGCTCATCAAGTAATTAATAATTTTCAATTCAAAATTACGACTATGAAAAAGAATCAATATATAAGTCCTGCATTGCAAATGATTTGCATCTCCGTAATCCGAATGATAGCATCGTCATTGGACCGTTCCAATCCTACTAACATCGACGGTATCACCAATGGCGGAACGGCATCCTATGGTGATGAGGCTGGAGTCAAAGCAAACAACTACTCCGTCTGGGACGACGATTGGAGTAAATAAAAAGAACCATTATGCGTAGAAGATTTTTCACTATTATCCTTTCACTTTTCGCTTTCGGGTTTCCCGCTATGTCGCAGGTAAGCTTCAACTTCTCCACGGCGCAACGCGGACCTGTAATCGGGCCGCTACACTACGGTATCTTCTACGAAGAGATCAACCACGCGGGCGACGGAGGACTCTATGCCGAGCTCATCCGCAACGGTTCCATGGAGGAAAATCGCTCGAATCCCGACTACTGGTGGACAATCGGCGATGCCACGTTCAGTATCTCGTCGCAGAACCTCATTAATGGCGCTCAGAAGCGGGCCATGCACCTCAACCTGACGAAGACAGGTGATGGAACACGCAATATCGGTTATTGGGGTATCAATATTGTGAAAGGCCAGACATATCGTGCGAGCTTCTGGGTGCGTACAGCCAACAACTGGACGGGTGACCTTACCCTCACCCTTGAAAGTTATGAAGGAGCAGACCTTGGACACTCTATTGTTCACGTCACCGATGCGGGACAATGGAAGAAATACACCGCTGAAATCACGGCCACGGGCTCCTATCAGCTTGGATGGTTTGCTATCCGAGGAAGCAAGGCTGGTACCATCTACTTGGATTGCGTCAGCCTCTTCCCGCCAACCTACAAGGATCGCCCGAACGGGATGCGCCGCGACTTGGCAGAAAAACTGGAAGCACTGCACCCACGTTTCATGCGTTTCCCCGGTGGCTGCTACATCGAGGGCGGCAACCGCTATCAGTGGCGCCACACCGTCGGCCCCGTAGAGGAACGACTGGGCATCTACAACAGCCATTGGGGCTATCCCGTATCCAATGGCATGGGCTACCATGAGTTCCTGCAATTGGCTGAAGACCTTGGCGCGGAGCCCTTGTTCGTGGTCAACGTGGGTTTGGGTCACGGATGGTTGCAAGACTATCAGCATATCAAGGGCTTCATTCAGGAGGCACTGGATGCGCTGGAGTATGCCAACGGCGATGTCACCACTTATTGGGGCGCCAAGCGTGCTGCGGCAGGACATCCCGAGCCTTTCAACCTGCATCTCATAGAAATCGGTAACGAGAACTACAATTTCCATGCCAATGACAACACCGACCAGAGTGACCACTATGCCGAGCGCTTCAAGCAGTTCTACGATGCCATCAAGGCACGCTGGCCAGAGGTCACGTGTATCGGCAATGTTGAGAGTTGGGGCACAGATAACCCAACTTGGCGCAACCGATATGATGTGGATGTGGTCGATGAGCACTACTACCGCTCACCCGACTGGTTTGCTGCCAACTACCACAAGTATGACAACAATAGCCGTAGCAGCCACAAAATCTACAACGGTGAGTATGCGGTCACCAGTGATTTTGGAACCAACGGAACACTGAAGGCTGCGCTCGGCGAGGCCATTTATATGGCAGGCATGGAACGAAACTCAGACGTCTGCGTCATGGCCAGCTATGCCCCTATTTTTATGAACGAGAACGAAGCGCAGTGGCGACCCGATATGATTCACTACAACGCCTATTCCAGTTTCGGAACCCCGAGCTACTGGGCACAGCAGATGATGGCATCCAACGTAGGACACCAGAACATCACATGGACGGAGACGGGCAACGGCATCAGTCTTGCCGCTAGCGCACGCTTGGGCTTTGGATCATGGAATACTGATGTGACATACAATAACCTAAAAGTGACCAATGGAAAAGGTGCTATCGTATTCGAGCAAACCGAACCTTTCCATTCGCCGGCATCAACACAGGGTACTGCACATGTCTTTGACGTGGTAACGGATGACTGCACTATTGAGGTGGATGCCGTCAAGAACGCGGGCAATGAGGGTTTCCTCCTCAGTTTTGCTTACGCCGACGGAAACAACTATGCATGGTGGAACCTCGGTGGATGGGGCAACGAGCGTCACGGCGTGGAACAGGCGGTGAACGGATCGAAGACAACCCTCGCCACCGCTGAAGGAACCATCGAGACAGGAAGAACCTATCACCTGAAGGTCGTACGTAGCGGACTTACGGCACGATGTTATCTCGACGGAGAACTCGTACACACTATCACCCTCTCCGAGGCAGCAGGCCAGCAACTTTACCTTTGTGCTTCCTTGAGTGATACTGAGGATGCAGCCATCCTGAAGGTTATCAACTATGGCGGCGAGAACATCCCTGCCACTTTCCGTTTCAGCGATGCCACAATCGGCGGCGCAGCACAAGTGCGCGTCATGAGCAATCCTGATAACTACGCAGAGAACTCCATGGAGAACCCCATGAACGTATGCCCCAGAAACGCTCAACTCTCCGTTGTCAATTCACAGTTCTCCTACAATGTTCCCGCCTACTCCCTCTCAGTGATCACGGTACCACTCTCTGCCGTCAGCCCAGAGGCTATGCTGCAACCGGCAACGCCACCCGCCCCCGCCATCCGTTATGGTTTCGAGGACGGCGAAGCCAGAGATGATGCCGCCTTCCTTAACGGCACGCTGCAAGGTGGTGCTACCGTACTGGAATTTGCTGATGGAAATCGTGCCCTCTATACCGGGGACAATGAGAAGAACGGATACCTGGACCTTGGAAATGATGCCGCACAAGCTATCGGTACTGTCCTCAACGGGAAGGCGTGGAGCGTCAGTATTAACCTACTACTGCCCGAAGGAGGCAATCTCGACAACTACTGTTGGGCATGGAACGTCAACAATGGTACGAGCAGCTATCTTGGACTCATCAATCAGGCCAACAACCAGAACTGGTATTTCGAAAAAGTGCACTCCGGCACATGCAAGGTCAGCTCACATGCGGGGCTGAGCCAAAACATGTGGCATAACATCACAGTCACTTCCGACACAGAAACTACATGTATCTACGTTGATGGACAACTGCGTAATACGAAAGCCCCCAATACCACAGCCCTCACACTGAACAGCAACACCATGGCATGGCTTGGGCGCAGTCCTTTCGAGGCAGACGCCTATATGACCAGCACTTTTTTCGACGACCTCAACGTCTATGACTGCGCCCTCACATCGGCACAGGTATTGGCGCTTTACGAAGGCGTTGCTACGAAGGCTACCGAGTGCGAGGCGCTGAACCCTGTACACGACACAGCTCCTAATGATGAAGCCATCAATCTCATAGGTGAAAACACCAATGCTAATCTCACTCCCCTGCTCCGTAACCCCGACTTCGCCGATGGTAACGACGGATGGGAAGGAACGCCTTTCAGCGCAATACCAGGCACAGTGGCAGAACATTACAACCAGCTTTTCGATACATATCAGGTCTTGAAAAATCTGCCGGCAGGTCATTATCGTCTATGTTGGCAGGGCTTTTATCGAAATGGTAACATACAGAACGCATGGTTACGCCATACGATGGATATTGAAGACACGGCAGAAGTGTATGTAGCCGCTAATACCCAAAACGAGGATAGTGGAATATGGACTGACCTCGCCCGGGAGGCAATGCTCTCGCTCTATGATCCATCTACCCCCTACACCTACGAGCCCTACACTTACCCAGACGACATCAGCACTGCAAGTCAGGCTTTCTCTGATAGATTCTATATACAGTACCTTGACTTTGAAAAGTCTGATGTGAGTGATTTGCGAATAGGTCTCCGCCACTTCACTCCAACAGTCTATGACTGGGCGTGTGTGGATAATTTCAGTCTCACATATTACAGCAGTGGAACCAATGTGAAAAGTGAAGAAGCACGAGAAAAGAAGGACAAAAATATGGTTTTGATATATGATTTATCCGGACAAGTTATTCAGCATTCGCCACGGCAAAAGGGTATATACATCATAAAAGACAAGAAATTACTTATCAAATGAAACAGGGCTGAGAAAATAACATGACAAGTTTTAAAAGAAGATGACGGTTGTCTTAATAATTATAGTTAATTTTACGGCATCTTTCTCAAAAATAGAAATAATATGAACGCAAAACTGCTTGCCTCGCATTTCTCTTACTTGTCGAAAGGTGTTTATATCGTAAAAGGGGAAGGTGATATTAAAGCCATAGAACTTTATATGCAAGACTTATCATGATTAAAAAGATTGTCATCTTCTTCCTGCTTTTACATACATTGACCATACAGTCTCAAATCATCTATGCCGACTATAGTGACCCAGATTTTTGCGAAGGTACGGCGGATGACTATTGGTTGACGGCCAGCAGCTTCCAATGTACACCAGGGCTGCCGATTCTACATAGCACGGACTTGGTGCATTGGGAGTTGGTGAACTATGCGGTGGAAGGCTTGTTGCCCACACAGCATTACAACACGGTCCGGCACGGCTGCGGTGTATGGGCACCCAGCATCCGTCGGCATCATGACATGTACTATATCTATTGGGGTGACCCAGACTTTGGCGTATTCATGGTGAAGAGCGATAATCCGCTTGGACGGTGGAGCGAGCCTGTGTTGGTGGTGGAGGGAAAAGGCGTGATTGACCCTTGTCCGCTGTGGAACGAGGACGGGCGATGCTATCTCGTGAACGGATGGGCTGCCAGCCGTTGTGGCTTCAACAGCGTGTTGACGGTGCGCGAACTGTCTGCCGACGGAAGTCAGGTTATCGGTAAGCCCGTTCTTGTCTATGACGGTCAGGTGGAAGGTAATCACACAATCGAAGGACCGAAGTTCTACAAGCATGGCGGCTATTATTACATCCTGGCACCCGCGGGCGTTGTGGAACAAGGTTGGCAAGTGGCACTCAGAAGCAGGTCTGTGTATGGCCCGTATGAGAGCAAGGTCGTGTTCAATAAAAATGGCATTCACCAAGGCGGTTGGGTGGCAGACAGATTCATCGCTTTCCAAAATAAAGGCCCATACGGTCGCATCCTTCATCTGCTTGATGTAGAGTGGAAGAACGGATGGCCGATGATGAAAGAAATGAAAAGTGATAGATTGAACAAAGAAAAATACACATCACCTATTAAACTTCAATACCAATGGCACGCCAATTACCAAGATGGTTTTGGGCTTGCAACTAATAACGGTATGCGCGTTTATAGCCATGCAATATCGTCCGATTATATAAACTTATGGGAAGTGCCAAACCTGTATCTGAAGAAATTTGTGGGAGAAATGTTCACTGACACTCTTCATTTAACCATCACGGCAACAGACGAAGGTCAACAGTCTGGCTTTGTGGTGATGGGGCGCGACTACTGCCGCCTGTCTGTTGAATTGCTGGGTGATGCCTTTGTGCTGAAACGTATCACTTGCAAGGATGCTGACCGAGATGGAGTAGAAGAGTCCACTATCATAGGGAGTATCAAAACGCGTTCCTACAATGCTGGCGCAAAAAACAATTACGAATGTCATCTCAGCGTTCGCATACAATGTGACAAAGGAGCTCTCTGTCACTTGTCCTACAGCACGGATGGCCGCCAGTTCATGCCTATCGCAAATCCCTTCCAAGCCCGCGAAGGTAAGTGGATAGGCGCTAAGTACGGTGTGTTCAGCATCACTCATGACGCTCAATCCAAAGGATGGGTGGACCTCCAGTTTTGTGCATCGTCCTTTCATCATGAATAGGTTAACACGCAACACAGCTATATGAAACGTTTTGTCCTCACCCTCGTGCTCCTTTGCGCAAGTCATTTTTTATTTTTCACTTTTCACTTTTCACTAACCTCAGCGCTCGCGCAGGACTACAAGATGGCAGGACCCTACGAGGTGGTGGCGCGCGACGGTGAGTTCCGAGGCAGTAAAAGTGGAAGCGAGCGCGACATGAAAGCTGCATGGAACTTTGCAAGGGCAGGGAAGCACGACGAGGCACGGCGCATCATCAATGCCTATGCAGAGACATTACAGCGGCTGGACGGTCACGATGCACCGCTGTGCCTGATTCAGGGATACTGGCTATGCAGAGCGATGATAATAGAGAAGGAACAAAAGACACCAGCGTGGGAAACGATGCTGAGAAGGGCGATGGTGCCAACGATGAACAAATTCGAGGCGGACAGTCCCTACGCCAACGGCAACTGGGGTGCGATTGTCAACCGCTTCCGCATGGCGGCGGCGATAGTTATGGAGGATACGGTGATGTACCGTCAGGCCATCGACTATTACCTGCACGGTTATGACAACGGCTCACTGCCGCGCTATATCAGTGAGACGGGACAGTGTCAGGAGACAGGACGCGACCAAGGACACGCGCAGTTGGGACTAGAGGCGATAGCCGACATCTGCGAGATGGCTTGGCAGCAGGGCGATGACCTCTGGGGGGCACTCGACAACCGGCTGATGAAGGGCTTTGAGTACACGGCCCGCTACAATCTGGGCAACGACGTGCCTTTCGAGACATGGACAGACTTGACTGGTCTCTACTGCGACTGGACGGAACCGGGGCAGATGGGACGCGGAAAGCTGTGGGACATCTACCAGAAACCCTACGACCACTATGTGAAGGCGAAGGGGCTGAAGATGCCGTACACGAAAAAGGTGCTGGCACTGCAAGCCAAGGCAGAGCGCAAGGGGGAGAGTCGCGAGGTGCGGGTGCCGGGTGTGAAGGAAGGTACGAAACTGCATCAGGTGTTTACGTATCCAGCCCCTGAAGGTGCGCCTCTGAAGCATGACTACGATGTGTTCATCCAGCCGCGCGGCAGCAAGGAGTGGACGAAAATAGACACATATATGGCGAAGGTGAATGCCTCGACTGGCAGCGGCAAGCACGCCATTAGCGAGATTTCCTACGCCTTCTTCGACTTCACGGGCGATGTGTTTGTGAAGGTGGTGAGCAAAAACAAGAAATTCAGGTCTGCCCGCATCCGTCCCGACTATCGAGGCACGATTGCCAACGTGCAGAACGACTCGACGGTGCAGTTCCTTCTGTTCCAGCCTGAGAACGTGAGCGTGGAACTGGACGGCGACACCACCCATAATTTGATGGTGTTCACGTCCAAACCACCTGTAAGCACCGAAGAGGCTGAGCATGAGGCAAAGGCACAGGGACGTGAATTCAAGTACTATGCTGCTGGATTCTACAATCAGCAGGATACTATTTACGTGCCGTCGAACACTACGATTTATTTAGCTGGCGGCAGCTACTTCACTGGAACCTTTGCCATCAATGATGCTGAAAATGTGAGCATCCTGGGACGTGGCATCGCCCGACCTACAAGTGGCTATGAAGGCTGTCATGTTCACCGCTCGAAGAACGTGCTGATTGACGGTCTCATCGTCAACACCTGTCCAGTGGGCGGAAGCGACGGTGTGACGTTGAACGATGTCAGGAGCATATCACATCCTGGATGGGGTGACGGCTTAAATGTCTTTGCCTCCTCGAATGTCCTTTTCGACCGCGTGTTCTGCCGTAACAGCGATGACTGCACCACGGCCTACGCCACTCGGAAGGGCTTCAGCGGCAACACCCGAAATGTGCGGATGCGCAACAGCACACTCTGGGCCGACGTGGCGCACCCTATCTTCATCGGCATTCACGGCAACCCTGAGGTGGGCGACACCATCGAGCATCTGGTTTATGAGAACATCGACATTCTGGGACAGGCAGAGCCACAGGTGGACTACCAGGGCTGTCTGGCCATTAACTGCGGCGACGGCAACCTCGTGCGCGATGTACTCTTCGATAACATTCGCATTGAACAGATTGAGGCTGGCAGCATTGCGCAGGTGAAGGTGGGATATAACCAGAAGTATTGCACGGCACCAGGTAGGGGCGTGGAGGATGTCACCTTCCGCAACGTCCGCTACACGGGCACTACGCCGAATCTCTCCATCATCAACGGCTACGACACCGACCACGGCATCCGCAACATCACCTTCAAAGGAATGAAAATCAACGGACAGCCAATCTACGACGAGATGCCCAGCAAGCCTCGCTGGTATGCCACCGCCGACTACGTGCCGATGTTTGTGGGCAATCACGTCAGCGGCGTGGTCTTCACGAAGGAGATCGGACAGTTCAACGTGAATCAGCAGTTGGCCTACTGCTCTTCACAGGTGGATAAGGCATTAGAAAGTTTGCGTCCCTACGACTTCACCATGATGCCACGCAACATTTTAAGGGAAGGGCGGACATGGAACCTCCGTAAGGCAAAGCCCGAAGAATGGTGCTCGGGCTTCTGGCCGGGCATTTTGTGGATGGCATTCGACTACAACAAGAGCGAGGCTGTCAATAAAGCCGCTATTGGCTACACCGAAGCTATTGCACCTATCATCAATAGTCCCGTATTTGACCACGACCTGGGATTTATCGCTATCAACTCGTTCCTGAAAGGCTATGAGGTAACAAAGAACGAGCACTATAAGCAACTC
>Ga0256405_10009265_pt1 | contig 13557 bp, 12 predicted proteins | sample RumenRJG_02DNA_FD_189096 | JGI IMG/M metagenome (GOLD analysis project Ga0256405, IMG submission 189096) | Bovine rumen microbial communities from Lethbridge, Alberta, Canada - RJG_02 | ecosystem: Host-associated > Mammals > Digestive system > Stomach > Rumen | place: Canada: Alberta...
GGGCGTCCAGAAGGACGAATCCACGGCCACCGCGACGTACACCCGTTTCACGGCGGAACCTTTCGAAATCGGCTATGCGCGCACGATCGGCAACTCGCTCCGCCGCGTCCTGCTCTCGTCCATCGAGGGCGCCGCCATCTCGGCGGTCAAGATCAAGGACGTGAGCCACGAGTTCTGCACGATCAAGGGCTGCGCGGAGGACGTGACCGATATCGTCCTCAACCTCAAGCGCGTCCTTCTCAAGACGTACACGCGCGACGCCCAGACGATCACCCTCAAGGCCAAAGGGCCCTGCACCGTGACCGCCGGTGACTTCGCGACCGAGAACAACGTCCAGGTGCTCAATCCGCGCCAGGAGATCTGCACCCTCGACGTCGACGGTTCCATAGAGATGGAGTGCGACGTCCGCACGGGCCGCGGCTTCTGCCTCGCCGACGGCAACAAGAAGCCCGACCAGGAGATCGGCAAGATCGCCATCGACTCGATCTTCTCGCCCGTCACGCGCGTCAACTTCCTCGTCGAGAACACCCGCGTCGGTCAGCGCACCGACTACGAGAAGCTCGTTCTCGACATCTGGACCGACGGCCGCATCGACCCCGAGGAGGCGCTCAAGACCGCAGGCGCGGTTCTCCGCCGCCACCTCGACGTGTTCGTCGATTACGCCGGCGAGGAGACGCTCGAGTTCGAGGACACCGAGAAGAAGGACGCCGACGAGCGCGAGCGCCTCAGGAAGCTCCTCAACATGTCCGTCAACGAGATCGAGCTCTCGGTCCGCGCGGCGAACTGCCTCAACAACGCGAACATCTCGACCGTGGGCGAGCTCGCCTCGAAGACCGAGGCCGACATGCTCAAGTACCGCAACTTCGGCAAGAAGTCGCTCACTGAGATCAAGGAGAAGCTCGTCCAGCTGGGCCTCAGCCTCGGCTACAAGTTCGACGCCGACCTCCTCGAGTCCAAGAAGTAATCAAGAAGGTTTAAAGCAATGCGTCATCAAAGAGTAATGAAGAAGTTCGGGCGTTCTTCCGAGCATCGCGCGATGCTCATGAAGAGCCTCGTCACCAACCTTATCCTCGCCGAGTCGATCAAGACGACCCTGCCGAAGGCCAAGGAGGCCCGCAAGGACGCGGACAAGATCGTGACGATCGCCAAGAAGGGCGATCTCGCGGCCCGCCGCCTTGCCGCGAGCCGCCTCCTCCAGCCGAAGGCCGTCCAGAAGCTCTTCGACAAGATCGCCCCCGCGATGAAGGATCGCAAGGGCGGCTACACACGCATCGTCAAGCTCGGGACCCGCAGGGGCGACGCGGCTGAGATGTGCATCCTCCAGTGGACCTGCGCGGCGGAGCTCGCCGCCCCGGCCGCTGCCGAAGAGCAGGCGAAGGAGGTGAAATAATGGCTATCGTGCTCAAGCTCAAGAAGGGCGAGTCCGTTGAACGCGGCCTCAAGCGCATGAAGAAGATCCTCGACAAGGAGGGTCTCCTCAAGACCATCCGCGACCAGCGCTACTTCGAGAAGCCCTGCGTCAAGGCGCGCAAGAAATCCCAGCGCGCCCGCATCCGCAACCGCTCGCGCCGCGGCCGCATGGAGCTCAACTAAGCTCCTCGCGGAATACAGCGCGAAAGTGCGCAGAGCCGTGCGTCTTCTGACGCGCGGCTCTTTCTTTTCGCAATGTGACTGGAGGTCGTGCCGCACTTGACTTCCGCGGGGTTTTTTAGGTATAATTGGCGCATGAAAATCAAGAAGCCAATGAAGAAGCCGGCAGGCGGCGAAGGCGCCGGCGGCGCCGCGATCGCCGACAGGTTCAAGCTCGAGCCCGTAGATACCACAGCGCCGCGCCACGGCTACATCAGCAAGTCCGCGGCAACCACCGCGCTCGTGTTCGGGCTGATCGCCTTTGTCATCACCGTCACGCTCACGGTGATGATCTACAAGCATTGGGAATTCCTGAGGTTTGCATAGGGGACGTCTCTTCCGTATGAAGGACGTCATGCTTTCCACGAGGGCCCGCGCAGCCGTACGGCTCGCGCTGGACGAGGATCTTGCCGATGCGCTCGACGCGCGCAAGTCGAAGTGGTGCGACGCGACGAGCGAGGCGCTTGTCGACCCCAAGGCCGTCGCGACTGGCGAGATATACGCGAAGGGGACTGGCTGTGTAGTCGCCGGCGCGACTGTCGCAAAGGCCGTCATGAAGGCGGTGGATCCGAAGATCAAGGTCGTGATCCACAAGCCCGACGGCTCCGTCGTGAAGCCGAAGGAACCGATTCTTTCCTTCCGCGGCAAGGCGCGGTCGATTCTCGCAGCGGAACGCACTGCACTCAATTTCATGCAGCGCATGTGCGCGACTGCGACGCTCGCGAGGAAGTTCGTCGACGCGACGAAGCGCTACGGCACACTCATCCTCGACACGCGCAAGACTACGCCGGGGCTCCGCGTCTTCGAGAAGTACGCCGTCACCTGCGGCGGCGGCACGAACCACCGGCTTGGCATGTACGACCGCGTCCTCATGAAGGACAACCACCGCCGTCTCTGGAAGGGAGGCAATCCCGACGAGCTCGACCAGGCCGTCGTCGCGGCGCGTAGGAAGTTCCCGAAGCTCGCCGTCGAAGTCGAGGTCGAAAGCTTGCGGGAGTGCGCGAGCGCACTCAAGGCGAAGCCAGAGTGGATAATGCTCGACAACATGTCCTGCGCCGACATGAAGAAGTGCGTGAAGATGTGCAAAGGGATTTCCAGGACCGAGGCCTCCGGCGGCATTACGCTCGAGCGCGCGAAGGAAGTCGCAGCGACTGGCGTCACCGCGATTTCGCTCGGGTGCCTCACCCATTCGGCGGGGTCGGTGGACCTCTCGCTCGAATGGCGCACGGTCTGATGCGGGCGATTTCAGAGCTGCGAAATATAAACCACGAAATACACTAAATACACGAAAAGGGAATTGATAGAGGCATGAAAAGAAGAGAATTCCTTAAAGGTGCGGCCGCGCTTGGGGCGTTCAACATCGTCCCGGCCAAGGTCCTTTGGGGGGCAACGGCTCCTTCCAACCAGCTCACGCGCGCGCTGATCGGCTTCGGCGAGATCGCGCACAGTGCCAACCACCTGCCGTTCAAGGGCTCGCGGCTCGTCGGCCTCACCGACTGCTACGCTCCGCGCGTAACGGCGGGTCTTGCCGCCGCCGAGAAGTGCGGCTGGGGCAAGATCAAGGGCTACAAGAACTTCATCGAGCTCATTAACGACCCGGGTGTCGACATCGTCCACATCTGCACGCCTCCGCACTGGCACGGCGTCCAGAGCGTCATGGCGGCGAAGGCCGGCAAGGACGTCTGGTGCGAAAAGCCGATGACGCGCACCGTCGGCGAAGGCAAGCGAGTGAAGGAGGTCATCCAGGCCCAGAAGCGCATGTTCCGCCTCAACACGTGGTTCCGCTTCCAGGGCACGTTCTACGGCTTCGGCACTACCGTCGAGCCGATCCGCCAGATCGTCGAGAACGGGCTTCTCGGCGACGGCCCGCTTAAGTGCGTCTTCGGCGAAGGCCAGGGCTTCACGTGGAAGTTCGGCTGGTCGGGCCGCGTCCAGGACAAGGCGCAGGTGATTCCCGAGGGCCTCGACTGGGACATGTGGCTCGGCCCTGCGCCGTGGAAACCCTACAGCGACCACCGCTTCGGCACGTCCTTCCGCGGCTACTGGGACTACGACTCCGGCGGGCTTGGCGACATGGCGCAGCACTACCTCGACCCGCTGCAGTACCTTCTCTGCAAGGACGAGACGTCGCCAGTCAAGATCGACTACAAGGGGCTCAAGCAGCATCCCGAGGCGGTCGGCAGCTTCGACCGCTTCACGCTGACCTACGCCGACGGCACGGAGGTGATCCTCGACGGCGACGTGTCGCTTCGCGACGAGCCGCTTCTCAGGGGCTCGAACGGCCTTTGCGTCTACAAGAAGGCGAAGGACGGCAAGACGCTCCGCATCCGCGAGGCGGACGGAACGTGGTGGAGCGAGGAGAAGGTCCTCAAGACGCTCGCCGATCTTCCGAAGCCCGCTCCGCAGCAGACCGACTTCATCGACTCCTGCGTAAACCGCAAGACGTTCGCGCTCAACGAGTCGAACGGCTTCCGCTCGTCGACGATGTTCAACCTCGCCATCGTCGCGTGGCGCCTCGGGCGCGGGTTCGAGTTCGACCCCGTCACGCTTCACGCGAAGAACGACGAGGCGGCGGAGCGCTTCCTCTACCAGGACGACATGATGCGCGAGCCGTGGCGCAAGGAGATGTTCGGCTGATTTTTAACGCAGAGGCGCAGAGACGCAGAGTCATCAGCGCTGCTGCAAAATGAAAGGAATTTTAAGATGATTGCGAAGGAAAAACTTGTTCGTGTCTCGAGCCTTGCGTCGCTCGTCCTTCTTTTCGCGGCCGGCTGCGCGACAGAGCCGAAGTACGGCGCGTTCGAGCCCAAGTGCGAGCTTGGCCAGCCCAACGCGACGGCCTACGCCTCGTATGGCGCTGCGATGGCGCATGTCGAAGGCTACCAGATGGCCTATGAGTGGCAGCGCGCCAACCCGAAGCTCGTCGAGGAAGCGACGAAGCCCGAGGTTCTGAAGGCGTTCGTCGAGACGCCCGCTGCGGCCGACGCGCTCTTGGCGAAGATCGGCACGTCCTACGACGGCGACCCGGTTGCGCTCACGCAGATCGCCGCCGTGACGCAGCTCGTGATGTGCCCGAAGTGCCCCAAGGCGCCCGCATGCCGCAAGGTCTGGGTCGCCGCGCTCGAGCGCGCGAGGGCCGTGTCTGACGATGGCTACGTGAAGACATTCTGCGACCAGCAGCTTCGGCTCTGCAAGTGAAGCTCATCGTAGTAGACGTAGGCAACACATCCACGGCCGTGGGACTTTGGTCCGACGGCCGTGTGAGTCATGTGGCCCACTGCGACGGCGGCTTCACTGAGGCCTCCCGTATCGTTGCGTCGCTGATTAAACTCCTCCACTCCCTCACTCCCCCACTCCCCCACTCCCCCACTCCCTCACTCCCTCACTCCTCCACTCCCTCACTCCTCCACTCCCCCACTCCCTCACTCTCCAACTCCCCCGCTCACCCGCCCGCTCTCGCCTACGTCTCGGTCGTGCCGAAAGCCGACCGCGCGTGGCGCAAGTTTGCGAAGGCGCACGGCCTTGCCTTCCGCCAGGTCACGCATAAGTGCTTCGAAGCAACGACTGGCAGACAGTTGATGCTCAAGATCGACTACCCGAAGCCCGAGACGATCGGCGCGGACCGTCTCGCAGATGCCGCCGGCGCTGTTTCGCGCTACGGCGCGCCCGTGCTCGTGATGGATTTCGGGACGGCGCTCACCGCCGCGGTAGTGACGCGCGACCGCGTGTGGCGCGGCGGCGTGATTGCGCCCGGGTTCCCGCTAATGCGCGACTACCTCTTCGAGAGGACGGCAAAGCTCCCCCGCATGAAGATCGGCGCAGGCCGCGCTCCTAAGATCGGCCGATCGACCGAGGAGGCGATGCGCTTCGGTGCGCTCGTCGGCTACCGCGGCATGGTGCGCGAGATCGTCGCCGAGCTCAAGCGCAACTTCAACGAGGAGTTCCGGCTCGTCGCGACGGGCGGTTTCGCCAAGTGGGTCTTGAAGAATCTCGACCTGCCGTTCGTCGTCGACCCGACGCTCACGCTGTACGGCACGGGACTCGTCTGCGCCACCTGAGGGGGGAGCCTCCGCCATGGGCAGCGACAGCATCCTGGACGGGCTCAATGACGAGCAGCGGCGGGCGGTCGAGACGACCGAGGGCTTCGTGCGCGTCGTCGCGGGAGCGGGCAGCGGAAAGACCCGTGCGCTCGCCCACCGCTTCGCCTACCTCGTGAAGCGGCTCGGCGTCCTTCCGGGGCATATCCTCTGCGTCACGTTCTCAAACAAGTCCGCGAACGAGATGCGCGCGCGCATCAGAAGCCTCGTCGGGGACATCGGCTCGGGGCTCGTCAACACTTTCCACGGCTTCTGCGCAGGGGTGATACGCGAGGACGGGCACTGCGTCGGGTATCCGCAGAACTTCCCCGTCCTCGACAATCCCGACATCGACGCGATACTGCGCACCATCTACGAGGAGCGCGGCCTCACGATGCGCGACTGCACGTTCTCCGACGCGCGCGACATGTTCGAGGTCCGCAAGACGATCAAGGAGCGCGGATACTGCCGCGAGATGGTGGAGCTCCCCTTAGAGACGCTCCGCGCGCGCTACCGCGACGCGTCGACCGTCGGCGAGATCCTCTTCCGCGGCTACGTCTACTACGAGAAGAAGTGCTTCGCGCTCGACTACAACGACCTCATCCTCCTCACGCTCCAGATATTCCGCGACCATCCCGAGGTGCGCCGCAAGTGGCGGGAGCGCCTCGAGTACGTGATGATCGACGAGTTCCAGGACGTGGACCCGCTACAGTACGAGCTGATGGAGACGCTCGTCGCGCATCACCGCAACCTGTTCGTCGTTGGCGATCCTGACCAGACGATCTACTCGTGGCGCGGCGCGAACGTGAAGTACCTGCTCGACTTCGACAAGCGCTTCACGGGCGTGAAGACGATCGTGATGAACAGGAACTACCGCTCCACGAACGAGGTCCTGTCCGTCGCGAACTCCCTCATCGCGAAGAACGCGATGCGCATCGAGAAGAACCTCGTGTCGATGCGCGGGGAGGGTCCGCGCGTCCTCTGCCGCCACGCGAAGAACCCGGCGGACGAGGCGGAGTGGATCGCGCGGAAGATGCGCGGGCTGCACAAGGAGGGCGTTCCGTACTCAGCGATGGCTGTCATCTACCGCGCGCACTTCGTGACGCGCGAGCTCGAGACCCAGCTCAAGAAGGCGGAGGTTCCGTACGCGATCTACAGCGGCGTCGCGTTCTACGACCGCGCGGAGATAAAGGACGCGCTCTCGTACCTTCGCCTCGTCTACTCGCGCGACGACCTCGCCTTCGCGCGCGCGGCAAATGTGCCGCGCCGAAACATCGGGACGCGCCGCATGGCGTTTTTGCGCGAGCGCGCGGAGGAAGAGGGCAAGACGCTGTACGAGACTCTTAAATCGTCGCTCGACGCGGAGATATTCAAGGGCACGAAGGCGCGCGAGCTCGTCGACCTCGTGGAGCGCCACCAGAATTCGTCGGAGCGCCCGTCGGAGCTCCTCTCCGCGCTCCTCGACGAGAGCGGGTACGAGGCGATGCTTCGCACCGAGGGCTCGCAGACGCGCCTGGACAACGTGTCTGAGCTGAAGAACGGAATCGTCCAGTACGAGGCGGCGAGCGGCGAGGAGTGCTCCGTCGGTGAGTACCTCGCGCATGTCGCGCTCTTCACGAACCGCGACGCGGACAGCGGGAAGGGCGACCGCGTGAAGCTGATGACGGTGCACACTGCGAAGGGGCTCGAGTTCCCGCACGTCTTCCTCTGCGCGCTCGACGAGGGCGTGCTGCCGTCGCGCAAGACGGAGTCGAAGGAGCAGATGGAGGAGGAGCGCCGCCTCGCGTTCGTCGCTGTGACGCGCGCGGAGAGGGGGCTCTACCTCACGTCGTCTGGTGGATGCGGCTTCGACGGCACGCCGAAGTTCCCGTCGCGCTTCTTCCTCGACATCGACCAGAGCGCGGTAGACTACGTGGAGCCGCCGAGGGAGGACCTCGTCGCGTCGCTCAGGAAGAAGCTCGCCGAGGAGTCCGCGCCACGCGCCGCGCCTGCGGTGTTTCCCGTCGGCGCGCGCGTCAGGCACGAGGTGTTCGGGGAGGGAACGGTCGTCGCGACGGACGCGAAGGATCCGATCTGCCAGGTCCGCTTCGACCGCCTCGCGACGACGCGCTGGCTTTCCAGCGCCTCGCTCCGCTGAAAATCCGGCGGCGGGGCGTTTTCATTACAGCCCGATTTTTGATATACTATTCCTGTTTTTAACCATTAAAGGAAACAGGAGCCAAAAAATGGGCGAAGTAATCGGAGCCGGAGAGCTGCACAAGGGTGTGAAGCTTCTTATCGACGGAGAGCCGTGGGAAATCACGGAGTTCTCGTTCTCGAAGCCTGGCAAGGGACAGGCGATCTACAACTGCAAGCTCAGGAACATGATGACCGGCGGCGGCTGCACCAAGAGCTACCGCTCGGGCGACAAGTTCGAGAAGCCCGAGCTCGTGCAGATGAGCGTCACGTACTCGTACGACGACGGCACGGCGTTCGTCTTCACCGACGACAACTTCGAGGAGATCCGCGTCAGCTACGACGTTATGGGTGACAAGAAGTACTTCCTCATGGACGAGATGGAGGTCAAGGCGCTGTTCTTCAACGACAAGGTCATCGGCGTCGACCTTCCCCAGCTCGTCGAGCGCAAGGTCGTCAAGGTCGAGCCCGGCGTCAAGGGCAACACCGCGTCCGGCAAGGTCACCAAGCCGGCGACCGTCGAGGGCGGCTATACGCTGGCCGTCCCGCTCTTCATCAACGAGGGCGACGTGATCCGCATCAACACGGAGACGGGCGAGTACAACGACCGCACTTCGACGAAGTAAGGCCGCTTTTAAGGGCCGGAGACCAGCCATGCCGGAAAAAAAGAGACGCATAGTCGTTACGAGCGCGCTCCCGTACGCCAACGGTGACATCCACCTCGGTCACCTTGTGGAATACATCCAGACCGACTTCTGGGTGAGATTCCAGAAGCTGCGCGGGAACGAGTGCGTCTATGTCTGCGCGGACGACACGCACGGCACGCCCGTGATGATCCGCGCCCGCAAGGAGGGGATCTCGCCCGAAGACCTCATCGCGCGTACGCACGCGATACATCTCAGGGACTTCACCGACTTCCAAGTCGCCTTCGACAACTACTACACGACGAACTCGCCCGAGAACAAAGCGTTCTCCGAGCAGTTCTTCGCGGCGATGGAGAAGTCGGGCGGCATCACGAAGAAGACGTCGCCCCAGCTCTACTGCGAGCACTGCAAGATGTTCCTCCCTGACCGCTTCGTGAAGGGCACTTGCCCGAAGTGCGGCGCGGAGGGGCAGTACGGCGACAGCTGCGACAAGTGTGGCTCGACCTACGGCGCCGAGGAACTCGGGAGCCCCAAATGCACCACCTGCGGCGGAACGCCAGTCGTGAAGGAGTCGGAGCATCTCTACTTCGAGCTCGAGCCGCAGCACGAGTTTCTTGAAAAGTGGATTCCCGGCCATACGACTAGCGACGTCTCGAACAAGCTGCTCGAGTGGTTCAAGGAGCCGCTTCGCGGTTGGTGCATCTCGCGCGACGCACCGTATTTCGGCTTCGAGATTCCCGGGTACAAGGACAAGTTCTTCTACGTCTGGGTCGACGCGCCGATCGGCTATCTCGCCTCGCTCCGCAACTGGTGCGAGAAGAACGGCGAGAAGTTCGAGGACTGGTGGCAGAACTCGGACGCCGAGCGCTACCATTTCATCGGCAAGGACATCATTAGGTTCCACTGCCTCTTCTGGCCTGGAATGCTGAACGTCGCCGGCTTCCAGCAGCCGAACAAGATCTTCGTCCACGGCTTTCTTACCGTCAACGGCGAGAAGATGTCGAAGTCGAAGGGCACTTTCGTCAACGCGAGGACATATCTTGACCATCTCCCGCCCGAGGCGCTTAGGTACTACTACGCGGCGAAGCTCGGCGGCACGACCGACGACATGGACTTGAATCTCGCGGACTTCGTCCAGCGCGTGAATTCCGATCTCGTCGGCAAGATCACTAACATCGCCTCGCGCTCTGCGCAGATGCTCCAGAAAAAGCTCGACGGCACGCTCGCGAATCTCGCGGGGCACGACGAGGAGCTGGCGCTTTTGAAGAAGCTCCGCGACGGCGGAGAGACGATTGCGCGCTACTACGAGGATCGCCGCTTCAATTTGGCGGTCGTCGAGATCTGCCGTCTCGCAGACGCCGCGAACGAGTATTTCGACCGCAAGGAACCGTGGAAGACGGTCAAGACCGACGCAGAGGCGACTCGCGTCGTCCTCACGGCCGCGCTCAACGCGTTCCGCATCTTGGCAATTTACCTGAAGCCCATTCTTCCCGTCTACGCTGACAAGGCGATGAAGCTCTTTGGCGAGACTGAGTGGACGTGGGATTCTCGCGACACGGTCATCGAGGGCGTCTCTCTTGGCGAGTACGAGTATCTCGCCTCTCGCATCGACTCCAAACAAGTTGACGCGATGATTGCCGCGGCGACTGTCAAGCCCGCCGATTCCGGCGAAGTCGCGCACGAGTCCCGCGCGAGCAAGAACAAGGGGTCGGGAGTCAGGGATCAGGAGTCAGGGGGCAGGGGGCAGGAGGGGCAGTCTGCTCCGCAGAAGCCCGAGATCGCGTTCCCAGACTTCGAGAAACTCGACCTCAGGGTTGGTGTCGTCGAGAGCTGCGAAATCGTTCCGAAGAGCTCGAAGCTCCTCAAGTTCGTTCTCGACGCGGGCTCATTGGGCAAGCGCACCATCTTCTCGGGAATCCGCGGGGCGTATCCCGACCCAGCCGCGCTCGTTGGGAAGGAAGTCGTCTTTGTCGCGAACCTTGCGCCGAGGAAGATGTCGGTCGGCGTCAGCGAAGGCATGATTCTCTTCGCCGGCGAACCGGGTGTCTGCGGAGGGGTTGTCTCGCCTGCATCGTGCGCGGGCGGCGGAACAAGCGTGACCTGAACGATGATTGAATTCACCGACAGCCAGAAGAAGACGATAGCGGCGGGGATTACGGTCCTGTCGCTGTCGCTCGTGTTCGCCTTCGCTGCCTTTGTGCTGTGGGTTGTCTTCAAGGTGCTTTCGTTCGCGTCGTCCGCGATAATCCCCGTCGTGCTTGGCTTTTTCCTGTCTCTCTTCTTCAAGCCCTACTACGAATGGTGGCAGAAGCAGGTGAGGAACCCGACGCTTGCGCTTGCCGCAATGCTGCTGACGATATTTGTTCCGCTTGGGTTCTTCCTCTGGTATGCCGGCGCTGTCACGGTCGACCAGATATCGAACCTCATACGGCAGGGGCCTGCGATGGCCAACCATGTCGTCGAGTGGTTCAAGACGACATTCCCGAAGTCGGTGTCGCTTCTCGACCAGCTCGGCGTCAGGTACGATAGTCTGGGCGATCTCTACACGAACTACGGCGGCGCGGCGCTCAAGGCGGGCAGTGGCGCGCTCAAGTTCGTCGGCGGAGTTCTTTCCGCGCTCGTGACGCTCATATTCTTCGTGTTCTTCCTGACGTCAAAGCCGCGGCGCGGCAGCGACATCGTCTCGCAGCTCACTTTCCTCAAGCCCGAGACGCGCGATTTCGCAGCAGAGCAGATTGACGCATTTATCGAAATCCTCGTGAGCTTCTTCCAGCGCCAGACTGTAATCTGCCTAATTGAAGGAGTGTACTACGGGCTCGGCTTCGCCCTCGTCGGTCTTCCCTACGGCTTTCTCATCGGCTTCATGCTCGGCGTCCTCAACCTCGTTCCGCTCTTCGGCACGGTCGTGTGTCTCCCGGTCGCAATGCCGCTCGCCTACTTCGGCACCGGCGGGTCGACGACGCGGCTCGTTCTCGTCCTCGTCGTGTGGGCGATCGGCCAGGTTCTCGACGGCTATCTCATCACGCCGAAGATCCAGGGCAACAAGACCGGGCTCGGCTACGCAGGCGTCATCTTCTCCTTCTTCTTCTGGGGGATTGTCCTCGGTCCTGTCCTTGGGCTTTTCCTTGCGATTCCGCTTTCGGCGTTCTGCGTCGTGCTGTGGCGCGCTCTAAAGTCAAAGTATATCCGTCCCGTCGTCTGACGGTTTTCCTGCCGCCATGAAGAAGAATCGCGCAAGCTGGTCTGGTTCGGTTGCATTCGTGTTTGCGGCGGCGGCGTCTGCCATAGGACTCGGAAACCTCTGGCGCTTCCCCTATCTTGCTGCCCGCTATGGCGGAGGCGTTTTCATCGCTGTCTACCTCGCGCTCTCGCTCACGCTCGGCTTTGTCCTTCTCGTCACCGAGATTGCGATCGGGCGCTATGCGCGGCAGAGCCAGCTTACGGCGTTCGGCGAGCTTGGGCATCCGAAGTGGAACTTCCTCGGCGTCCTCGCGACTCTCGTTCCGCTTTTCATCCTGCCGTACTACAACGTCATTGGCGGGTGGGTCGTCCGCTACTTTGCGGCGTATGCGGGAACGGCCTTCGCAGGGATAGCGCCGGCAGCAGATCCCAAGGCGTTCTTCGATGCGTTCGTCGCCGCGCCGTGGGCGCCGTTCGTGGCGATGTGCGTCTTTACGGCGGCTGTCCTCGTGGTGATTGTCCTCGGCGTAAAGAACGGCATCGAGAAGGCGAACCTCGTCCTCGTGCCGGCTCTTCTCGCGATGGCCGTCGCGCTTTCCGTGTATGTCGCGACGCTTCCCGGCGCGGGCGCGGGAATCAGATACTACCTCGTTCCCGACTTTTCGTCGTGCGACAACGTCGGCAAGGTAGTGCTTGGCGCGATGGGGCAGATGTTCTACTCGCTTTCGCTTGCGATGGGAATCATGATCACCTACGGCAGCTACATGCGGCGACGCGATTCCGTCCCGAAGGCGGCGGTGAGGATCGTCGCGGCGGATACATTCGTCGCAGTCCTCTCCGGCTTCATGATAATCCCAGTCGTCGTAGTGTTTGCCTCCGCTGGCGCGGCTGAAGGCGGGCGTGCGGCGATCGACGCAGGCCCCGGCCTCATGTTCGAGACTCTTCCAAAGGTCTTCCTCTCGCTTGGCGCGGCAGGTCCGTGGATCGGGCTCTTCTTCTTCACGCTCGTCCTCTTCGCGGCGCTCACGAGCGCCATCTCGATGACGGAGGCGCTTGTCGCCGCGGTCTGCGACTTCTTCAAGACGAGCCGCGGCAAATCCGTCGCGGTGATCGGCGTTTGGTCTGTCGCGGTCGGCGCGCTTTCTGCGTTCGGATACGGGCGGTGGAGCTCGCTAAAGTTCTTCGGACTTCCGCCGCTCGACTTCTTCGACACGTCGATGAACATCTTGACGCCGATTGTCGCCGCGCTCATCTGCGTGTTCGTCGGATGGATCTTAAGCCCCAAGCGAATCCTCGCAGAATGCCAGCGCAGCGGCGAGCGCGTCGGCTTCCGGCTTTTCTATGTCATCATGGTGCGCTTTGTCGCGCCGATCCTGATTGGCGCGATCCTCGTCTCCGAGGTCTGCCGATGCCTTGGGATTGGCGGCTGGAGCATTTGACTACACTGCAATCCGCGCCGCGGACTGACGATTTATACTTTTGGATATTGCCATGGACGGGGGATTTTAGGTAGAATGGCTCCATCATGAATACCCGAAACGTAATCATCGCTTCCCTCGCCGCGGCGGTGGGCTGCACGTCCCTGCGCAATGGCGCATCTCGCCCGGAAGGGTTTATAACCGCAATCGGAGCAACTCTCTACGACAGCGCCGAGGGCGGCAGGCCAATCGTCCTAAAGGGCGCCAACGCCGGCGGCTGGATGGTGACCGAGAACTGGATGTGTCCGACGAAAGTCGCGAAGTCGCAGACCGAAACATACGAGTCTTTCGTGAAGCGTTTCGGCGCGGAGAAGGCCGAGGAGCTCTACGACATCTACCGCGCCAACTGGTGGACCGAGGAAGACTTCGCCAACA
>Ga0256405_10009266_pt1 | contig 13557 bp, 11 predicted proteins | sample RumenRJG_02DNA_FD_189096 | JGI IMG/M metagenome (GOLD analysis project Ga0256405, IMG submission 189096) | Bovine rumen microbial communities from Lethbridge, Alberta, Canada - RJG_02 | ecosystem: Host-associated > Mammals > Digestive system > Stomach > Rumen | place: Canada: Alberta...
CTGCAGCAGATAATCCATCCACTCCGGCACGATGCGGATGCGGGTATCCAGCCCGGCATAGTCCAGAAAATAATACATAAGCTGCTGCTGCTGATTGATGCGCCCGGCCAGTTCCCGGGTACCGCAGTTCCAGGTGTCGCCACGGAATTCTGTTAAGAAAGGCGCCTGAAGACGGTAAGGCACATTCAGGGTAAGAGTCCGCTTATACCGGATGACGGCCTCATCGGTACAGGACCGAAGCCAGCCTAGAATTTCTTGCTGTTTCACATTGGGCAGCATGGCCGTGCGCCGGGAAATATAATTGACCGCTTCTTCCAGCTTATCCCTGGGACCCAGGTTGAGATGATACTCGGTGACCATGTACCAGGCGCTGGCGATCATATGGTCAATGAGATCTTCGAAACGGATCTCCTGCTGCCCCTTGCAGACATGATGCAAAATTGCCTGAAACCAGAACAACTTGTAGCATTCCGACTTGTTATCGAACAGGCGGGACAAGCTTGCAATATTCAGTTGTTCTGATTTTGGAAGTTGCATGGTGGTGAAACTCCTTTAGATAACGCCTATAATTATATTATATAACCTGTACACAGGTTATATATAAGCCAATGCCTCAAACCGATGTACATCATTGAACTCCTGAATGAAGTCCTCAATATCCTTCCATCGTACTTACGGGTTTGATATTCATAAATGTACAGTAAAAATCTCATTCACATGTTCTATATCGTGCATCAAGGCTGTTTCGTTTTCCTCTAGTATTTTTTTCGTATGATCGGCAATAAATTCTTGCAACTTTCCTTCAGCCGTGTTAATACCTAAAGAATCAATTTCTTCTTTACTAGCAAAGTAATATTGATTTGTTTTCTGTTCCATCAAATGCTGCAAATCTAACAGTTGTTGCTCTGTTGGTAGCAGTTCCACAATGTCGGCCAGCAACAATTCATAAATTTGAAAATGTTCTCCAAACTTTAATTCTGACATATGCCTTCCGCAATATCGATACCTGATTGTATTCCAATTTAAAATTCCCGAATCAATCAATTCCTCTCTAAATTCCCTGCCAATATTTTTAATGTTTTCACGATCCGCATCAGAACAATTAAAGCGGTCAACAAAATCCAGTAAAAAACCGTTCTCCATACGCAGCCGGTAATCATCACGCGAGGAATTATCAATGGGAACTTTGTTATCATCCATAACATGAAAACGTTTCTTCAATAAATACTTCTCGCTATAATAAAATTTATATACACCACCTACCGGCTGGTATTTTTCCGTACCTCTGGAATTTTTAACGAGAAAATACCTATTGCCAACCTTAATCCTATACAAGTACGCAAAAGAAATCCGTACTTCCGTTTTATTCTGAATGATGTCGCCACGCTCCAACTTTCTTTTTGAAATCCGCCAAGCAATTGGATCTCTTAAATCCTCAAAGGAATACTTTAAATCTTTCCCTAGGTAACCAAGAAGGATACCCGCCACAGAAGCACCTGCCGGCCAGTGTTTTATTTCAAAAACACATATGATACCAATTAACACTATTGCCACAAGTAAATTGCTTAAAAATTTAGCGATTCCCATTTTCTTACTTCCTACCTATTGGGACTTCCTTCCTTGTTCTTGCCACACAGTATCCATCCTTAATAATGTAGCACTCAATATAATGATTACCATAAAAATTGCTGTGCTCGACAATACTCTTTCCTCCTTCTTTAATCTGGCCTCTCAGCATATTCCTTCGTTCTGCTTCCGGTCCAACATTTTTAACTTTCCAGAAAACATTGTACGGCTTAGGAGCACTAGTGTAAATCATATCACATCGAATCTCTAAATGATGGGGCAGAAAACGTCCAAATAATTTCAAGAACTGTTCTATTGGCTGAAGTCTCCAACCATCGCCACTAATCATACATTCTACACTGCACCTATATTGCAAGGCCATCGGAAACATATCTTCTATAAATTGTTCCGTATCTATAAAGTTTGATATAGATTTGTGCATAGTATCCAAAACTTTAGATTCCGATACAGAAATCTGATCTTTCCAATAATCATGGTTAAAGAAACCGTACCAAGCCTGTAGCGCGTCTTCCTCTGTACAGCTCTCCCGGAATAAAATATCCAAATCCTCCAACTTGCTCTTTAATCTGTTTTTCCAGTTTGTCATCTTCGTACGATCACTTTCACGTGTCACAAGCGCACGTCCGTTATCAACCGGAGCAGCGACTTCAATAGAAGATTCCAGCCTGTTCACAATCTGCTGCATTGTATAGTAAAACAGCTCATCAATCCTATCATAACAGACCTGTAAATTTTCATCACAAAGAACGGTCTGTATCAAACCACTCGGCATATTCATCCAACTAACCCTGGATTTGCAAAACATTTTGGACAAGCGAACTATTTTGCGCAGTTTCTTATTTGTAGCATCATTTTCTTCTTCAAACCATTTTGTCAATCCTTTCAAATCCCGTTTTGTCCAATCTGTGCCAGCATGCTCATATTCCCAACATTCATTAAACTTATTCCACTCTCTGCGATAAACAGCAAAATCAATATGATAGCCATCCGCATATTTTACACGGACACAACTAGTCTTAACCTCCGGTTCTGCATTAAATTGCTTGGTTTTTCTTTTCAAAGCGTCCGCAACCATATTGCGAATAGCTCTTGCACCTTTATCCGCAATTTCGTCTTTGTCAAATACAACTGCCACGTCAATATCATAATCCTTTTCATCATTCTGAATAACTGTTGTCATAGCAACACTGCCCTGTACACAGGTTTCAACAATCTTATATGATGTTGCATGCTCTTTATTGTATTCTTCCAGCCCTCCATTTAACCGCTGAATATTCAAGTCCTTTTTGCTATAGAGGTCAGTCTGTTCAGATTGAGACAACACAACATGACTATCATAAAACGTGTTGAACTTACCTGACATATCATACATTGCTATACACACCTCTCCCACTCAATAGTCAAATTGGGACACACGCTCATACAACGGCACTCTGCCATAGATATAATTAAAAACAATAGTCATTATTAACACTCTTTGAATAATAATCATAAACTATTGTAGAAAAAGTCACGCTTATCAAAATAAAGATATTAGCATGTTTCAGATTAATTTTTACGCTTTTAAACTTTAAAACCCAAGCCTGTCAATCATCTCAACATGAATATTTTCTTTGTTTATACCCAGTTGAGTTTGAATAAATTTAGAAATTGAATCTGATGTATTGCCAGCCCCAGCAAGCGCATTATAGCCACATATCGCTTCACTAAGCAATACGCCGTTTCCATTCCACCCCGTAATTCCAAAAATACTTTTAAGAATAAACTGGCCATTTATGTCTTTCATTTTTATATAAATAACACAATCAACATCTTGAGAAATAACTTTGTTATTAATTTTTTTTGTATGTACTGAAAGAATCTGATACCTACCTTCCTTATAAGCCTTTTTGGCCTCTTTTACTGGTGCGTTCTTGGTTTGTTTTATCCAAAGGATATCATTCCCGGTTTTAACGCCAATAATTGAATTTTTAATAAGTTTATTAATATTAGACTGCCAAGTATGTTCCCTCAAACTATCCATATAGGTAAAAGGTTTTGTTTCAATCCTTTTTACACTCCAACTTTCTATAATAATAGGTTCAGAAAATGTTGAAAAATTAATATAATAAAAATTCTCGCCATACTTTTTCATCAAGAAAACTGATTGTATCGGAATTGCATGAAGAGTACCATTGTGAAGCGATAACGCTAAAATTGAACCAAAAAACTTAGAAATATGTTCTGATATCGATACATAATGTAGTTTTTTACTAAATGCAGTTAAATATAAACCATAAGCAGCAAGAGCCACTGCTGCAAAATCACCCAATAAACCAGCTACTGTCGCAAATGCGGTAAAGCCTGGTGATAAGATAAAATCAGTGACCATTTTTATACTTCTCCTGTATGTGTAAGGATAATTATCTCCCTTCTCAAAGCGCCAAGACTCTCCTCTATATTTGCCACATCTACAAAAAACACGCGGACATTTATACCGTCATTTTCTGAAAATGATATGTCAGAACGGCCATTCATTTCCTGATTGTTAGGATATAACAGCCAGATATCAGGTGTTTCGTATTTTTTCGAGTACGCATACATTTGATACATATCCGCCTGTGAAATTCCGTAGTTAATCTTTGGCTTATCTATCAAGTTTTTCCATTTTGTATCAAGGATTATCTTCTTACCGTCATCTTTCGTAATAACGATATCAGGTCGTAAAGCAAATTGTTGCGGCGTATCAAACAGATAATATCCCTTGTCTTGGCTGGATATCGTCCAGTTTAAATCTGCAAGGGTTTTCCTTAGCTGTTGAACCACATAGGACTCGTAGACCTTTTCCATGGGAAACAGCAACGCCCGAGCCGTTGTCTTTCCGGAAAATGTTGTAAAGCTTTTGTTTAAGAGAAAAACCCGCGACCAGCGCATTATTATTTCATAATCTTTGATGGTTCTGTCTATAACGACCTTTGAGAAATCCTTTTGATAATTCACCGACGGTGTAACAGTATCAAAGAAAGTAAGAAGCCGTCGGATTTCTTTCTGATTCGCAGCGCTGCTTGAGATATTTTTCAGCTTCAACAGTGTTGCTTTGATTAAGCGATTCTCAGGACGATCAATCAGATACTCATCATACTGTACATAAAAGTGTTCTTTATGGGCAAAATTTAATTTGATTTGCTCTTTTACAACCAGTTTCCCTTTATAGTAGTTTAAGTTATCTTCTCTTACTATATAGTCTGACTTAATCCCCCGTTTGACTAAAGCCCTGACTTCCTGCAGATACATGTTAATGAAAATTTCATATAACGGCATCTTATCCATACGCAAGTCAGCATCTTTAAAGACTTTACTCGGAAAATCCTTCATGCTTCTGAGCATACGAATGAAGGTTTTCTTTGTTTCTTTATAATTAGTATCTGAATTATTTGCGAAGTCGATTTTCGGAAGGATCTGAATTTGGTAACCGTTCTGCATTTGAATCAGACCGACATAATTATTCACAGAAATAATATCGCCGACATGCCTGCGGTAACCTATCTTCAAAAACTCTAATGCATCAGCATGGTTTTCATCACCGGTAAAGATACGGATAAACTCTTCCAAGGATTTAAACACAGGTTCTGGAAGATAAGCATATTCATTTTCAATTTTGAAATCCGGGTTACAGGAAATCTTCTCAAATTCCCTTACTTCCAGTAATTTCTCCATTTCACAGCCCTTTGCTGATTAGTTTATAGCTATTCAACTTAAGAAACGCCTCTGAATTCACCGTATAGCTTTTTTCAGGTATATCTATTTCGGTGCTTCCATTGAATTTTTCTTTTAGTTTCACTTCTTTGTCTACGATAAACTTGAATTCTTCCTCTTTATCGTTATCACCCAGAACAAGCTGTATCTTTTCATAGTCTTCGTTGAAATACTCCTGCAGTAGCGGGATGATTTCATTTTCAAATATTTTAGCCAAAGTTTCAATACAACAATCGTCTTTTAACTTTGTAAAGAATGCGTGACCGATGGTATGCTCCCGATCATAAAGGTACTCAATGCGTTCGTTCATAATATCAAGCATCTTTGCGATGTTTAACACCATTCCGTCTGCTTCCAGTGTACCTACACCCAGGTCCGTTAACACCTTGCTCTCCGGTCTCATTTCTATAAATTTGAACCTTCTTCTCAGCGCAGTATCAATAAGCGCAATAGAACGATCTGCGGTATTCATAGTTCCGAGTATATACACATTCTTCGGAACAGAGAAACGATTACCGGAATACGGAAGAACAGCTTCCATTGCTTCTTTTGCACCAGCTCGTTTCGTCTCTTCAATCAATGTAATTAATTCACCGAAAATCTTCGAAATATTCCCCCGGTTAATTTCATCAATAATAAACACACAGGGCTTTGTTTCATGTTCTACTTTTATCGAAAGGCCTGCCTGATTATTATTTAATATCTCAGTAATGGCATCTATACCGATATAGTCAAATGAAAACAGTGAAAACCTTGACAGTTGCTTCCTTCCATCTGGCAGATACTGAACTATATCCTGGTCAATATCTTTAACAAGCCATTCTACAGATCTACTTCTGGAATATTTTGCATCGGCCTTATCGTATTGATAAGGACCGGTAACTACACCAATAGCGTCAATACTTTTCTTGGTTTTTTCAATAACAACGATATCGCCAATCTCCATCGAGTTTATAAAGTCATAAACCATATGCTTTGCATTCCATGATGATTTGGAATCAGTCGTAAAATCTTCCTGCACCTCATCGTCAGCGACTTCACTCCACCCCAGCCGTATCTCATTATTGGCAAAGCATTTTTCTTTCAAGTCTGTCATACCAGTGCCACCAAGGAGCATCCCCCAAATTCGAGGTTCTTTTTTCATATTTACGTTTCCGGATGTTTGTACTCTGGCAGCTTTGGCGCGATTGCAAAACTTTTTGAAGATGCCATCTTCAACCTTATAAGCAATTGAGCCCGCATTTAATACAGGTTTAATACCCTCTATAAACTCCTCATATCCATAAGACTGATGGAAAGTAGTTAATACAACCCTTCCCTCGTCTGCAAGCTGTTTATACTGTTTAAGTATTTCTTCATATGGTTCTTGCTCAACTTCATTTACAGCTTTGTGGTCACATATAGCAACAGCGTAAATGATAGACTTGTAAGTTTTGCCTGTGCCAGGAGGCCCATATAAAATCATATTTTGGTTATAATTTATTTTTGTCTCAGCTTCATTTTGTTCAAAACGACCTTCTTCTATCAGCATCTCAATCGCTTTTTTTACAGGTTCACGCATTCTCCAAAGAAAATTACCCATCATTTTATCTGTTGTTTCTTTTCCCAAAAACAACACCGGCCAATACTTCTCTTTCCCCTCTATTATCGCAGTTTCAATATTGGTTTCTTTGACAATATTATGAGCTGCCGAACCTAAGTAGCTAATATAGTGGGACGGCATATGTCCATACTTATTTCCCATTTGTTTACAGGTAGCCGTTTGGTCAGGCATCTTATACAGCTCATATAATGCATCAAGCCAAGCCGGCTTTACTGTATTCTCATCCTTGAATAAATCATAATAATTATCTGCAGACAAACCAGGATTAAATTCACTGATTTTTGGAATCCAGTCGTCATCAGATTTTTGCCCTTGTTTTTTCTTTTTTTCTTCTTCGATTCTTTTATTTTCTTCTTCAGAACACCACCATGCTTCAAGACTTAATTCCTTAAAGCTTTTAAACTTTGAATCACTACGATTAAAAAACTGATTAACTTTTTCTATAATTTCTAAATACTTTTCTGCAGAAATCTTAATATCTACTTTTGGCAATTCATTTTTTAAATCAGATGGCAGTAGATCGGAATCATACATATACCATATAGTACGCCTGTCTAAATTTAAAAATACATCTGGCGCAAACCAATATAAACCCATCGTAATCTTGCTGTTTCCACTTCCAAACATATGCATTACTTTATCAAATGCAGTAACAAAGTCCGAACGATTAATATCAGAAGTTTGTTTGGAATATGCTAATGCCGTTTCAAATAAACGCCATAAGTCATCTATATCATGCTCTTCTCGTGTATCAATAAACCTATAGTAAGTAGCATTTCTATTGTCGACAACCGGAATCCCATCAAATGAAGTAGGCACTTGTGCCTTAATATCGAACAATTCAGCAATCGCCTTAATTATCGCAATTCGATTCTGCGATGTTAATTGTTTATTGAAAAGGCCATAAAATGTGAAAGGATCAATGTCAGTAAAACACCCCTCCTTATCCAACGTTGGAAATTTAATATTAGTCTGTTCATAAATCTTTTTAACCTTTGTTACTAAGGCATCACGATTGTTCTTATACTGCAACAGCGCATCTGCCAACCCTTTATAAAACGGAACCCAGTCATAATTTGCTGTCTTATCCAAGGTGCCAACCCCCTTAGGCTTTATTAAATTCACCAAAACCTCATTTTGTAATACTTAGCTACTTAAATGATTTTGCCATGAGTGCGACGATTAAACTCTTCTTAAGGATTTACCCCTGTATTTCTTTTATATTCTTACCCCAAATTCCATACGCTCAAGTTAATCCATTACGTTTCCCGTACCAACCTAACCTGCCCCTTACAGTCGTGATGCAAAATTGCCTGAAACCAGAACAGCTTGTAGCATTCCGACTTGTTATCGAACAGGCGGGACAAGCTTGCAGTATTCAGTTGTTCTGATTTTGGAAGTTGCATGATGATGGTCCTTTAAAATGACATATTAAAATAGTGGTTATCCCAACTCCATTAATACTTTTTTTAATTCTTCTTCCGCTTTTTCATTTCCCAATTTTGCCGCTTTTAAAAAATATTCCATGGCCTTTTTTTTATCAACTTTAACACATAATCCTTCTTTATAAAATTTCCCTACTTTAAAAACCGATTCAGCATGACCATTTTCCGCAGCTTTATTATAATAATCAAAAGCCATTTTTAAACTATCAGAATTTTTTTCGACCCCTTGTCCATGTTCATAGCAAAACCCCAGAGAGTATAAAGCATAATTAGAATCAAATTCTACAGCTCTTTCAAACATCTTTATTGCCTTTAAATAATCTATATTTGTTCCATAACCAAAATAATAGCAATCACCTAATACTTCTAGAACTTTTCTCGTGAGACTTCGGTTTTTACGTAAAGCCAACCATTTTAAATTGCTTTTCTCAATCTTTGTGAGAAATCCAAAAGCCTTTTTATAATCCTTTGGAATTTCATCGCCATAATAATAAAGCAAGCCTAATTCCATTACCGCTTTGATTCTATGTTCTTTAGCTGCAATTTCATACCATTTTATGGCCTCTTTTATATTTTTATCAACACCATAAGCATATCGATAACATTCACCTAAAATCTCACTCGCTTCAGCAAAATTTTTTTGTGCAGATTTTTTAAACCAATAAACAGCTTTTCTTTTATCTTCTGTAACACCAGAACCCTTATAATAACACTTACCAACTTTAAACTGACCTTCTGCGTCACCTAATTCTGCAGCTTTAGAATACCACTGGAACGCTTTATTGTAATCAATCCTATACTCTTCCTTATCGTCGTCATCAAACCACTCATTATAACAGTCACCGATTTGAACCATTGCCGGAGTATAATCTTTAACTGCTGCCAAACAAAAAAGTTTATATGATGTTATATAATCAAAATCACATTCTTCATACATCAAGCCTAATTTTGTCTGCAGCTCCGGTGTAGCCCTTTTTGCCAATAAAACGATATCATTTTCATAGTAAGACCAGGTTGATCCTTGTGAACTTGATTTACTTTTTGCCTTCATGCCTTCTTCTTTTGGAAATGGTGTTCCACAATTAGGGCACCTATCAACATCATCCGGCACAAAACATAAACAATTAGCACATTGGTAATCTAATTCAACCGAATCATATTCTAGGAGCCCGCCACATTTTGGGCAACAACGAATGCTATCATCAAAATGTAAATTACATTTGTAACAAGATCTCAAGTACATTACCCCCGTCTTGAATAAAATATACTTTTATGTCAAAGTCTATTTTCTTCCAAATACGTTTCAATGACCATAAACAAATTTCTTAACTCAGTTAAAGTTAGAGTTGTTCCTCTACCCATTCTGGTATGATTTTTATTCCATCTTCTTAAGTCATATTTCGGTTCTTCTCCGTTAAAACTTACCAGATTTAATTCTAACGGCCAAGTGTCCTTCTCGTCTGAAATAGTACTGATTCGCTCAATAATTTTAAATTCAAATTCTTTTTTAAAATTAGCCATGTCCTCACCTCAAAATATACTATTTCACAATTCTATTTTATATAAAATAGAATTGTTTTAGCTCCGACTATTCCTTGTTGTCATAAATCAAAACAACCTTAACACAAAACATTTTGTAGCATTCTAACCAATTATCAAAGCTAAAGTTTAACTCTAAATATTCAATTGTGTTCCTAGAAACACATTCTAGCTTCAGATGTCCAAATAATTCATAATATTTCGTTTTCAAAAACGTACTCATCTATTGCTCGTATACATTCTTCAGCATTATTTAATGCTTCTTTGGACCAGAAGCGGATTGGAATCCATCCTGCGGCCTTCAGTTTCTTATCAACTATTGAATCTCGTGCTATATTTTCCTCAATTTTTTCAATCCAGTAATCTCTGTTTCGCTTTAACCTGCTTTTTCGTTTTTCCCAATCCTTTCCATGCCAGAATTCTCCATCAATAAACACTGCTATTTTGTAACGTTGAATTGCTATATCTGGTGATCCCGGCAATCCTTTATAATTTAATCTATAACGATAACCTTTATGCCAAAGCAATTTAGCAATTCTTTTTTCCGCATCACCACGTTTTAATTTTACCTTGCTCATTCTTTTTGATGTTTTTTCATCAGTCTCAAAATATGCAGGATGTTTCATATGATTCACCTTATAAGGATATTTTAAACTCCTCATCCAACTGCGAAAGAATGTAAGAATTGTTTAACCAAAAGCATTGAGTAGGGAATCTGTCCTCATAAGGCCAAACAAACGATCCGTCAGTAGATTCTATATTGACCTTTGTTCCTTCCGGCAATAAATTTGTTGTACCTAATCTTGTTGCGCCATGTGGTCTGACATGTGAAACCGAATCATCTTTCTGTGCAGGCAAATTATTCATCATACGATTGTTCCGTATAGTAACAGACAGGCGACCAGAACTTAATATATCTTTCGTACGTTTCCATACTTTTTTTACATTTTCTTCTATATCGCTATAAGGCATGTTCCAAAACTGCCCGCCCATTAAACGCAATATGCCCTCTTTGTCAAAACGATACACGATAAACAAAAATCTTGTGTCACGCAGAATATTAGCGAATCCTGCATCTTCCCACGTTTCTTCCGCAACTTCACGGAACTTGAACGGCGGGAAAGACATGCATTCTTTTATTTTTCCATTGTATTGGATACGAATCGTTTTTACTGCTACACCAGCGTTTTCCAGTTCAGCTGCTTTATTTCCTTTGATGCCTAAAATCTTATAAGCAAGCAAAGCGCCTAGATTCTTTGCATCCGATTTTACATCAAAAATCTGCTTCAGTTCTTCTACAGACTTTCCTTTATATCCTTGCAACTTCGCTGTTACATATGATTCAAAACTTTTTCCTTTCAGTTCTGAAACGCTTTTAATGATATGTTCGTTTTGCGCTTCTCCAAAAACGTATGTCCTGACAAGATGCGTCATGTACTTATTCTTCAGACAATACGCTCTTTGCTTTGCACGTATATCCGAAAACGGTTGCTCTCTTAAACTGGATTCGGCAGTAGCACCCTTCGTGCAGGCACCCAAATAAAGAGTATCTCCTTCTGACAATTCGTGCGCTTTACCTGAACGTATCTTTTCAACGATTTTCTTCCAATCATCTTTAATGATCGCCAAGTCTTCTTCCGGATACCGGAACAGAATTGCTTTTAGAAACACAAAGTCACCAGGGTCATGGTCACGCACATATTCATAAAAAAGCATCATCAACACTTGATTCTTATGCCAAAAAGAACTAGTTTCAAATGTTGTATACGCTTCTTTCATATAATTTATTATGTTCAGCACCAGCCGTTCTTTTGCTTTGTAACCATTTTTATCCTTTATGACGCCAGAAACTTTTAATTCGACACCTGCTTCAGGAAAGTCAGGTTCTGCATCAGAATTAATTTTATAGCCGTACAAACTTTCTTCCACAACATGACCGATACCGCCTTTAATACCATCGGATTCAACCCGGCCGTATTTATCAATTTGACGAACGGTTTTTCCAATAGCTTCAGTTCCACGGATCAAGATTTCTTCTTGCGTTTTGTATTCAATTTTTTTATGTACAACTTCATTTTTCATCTTGATCAATATCCTTTTTTGTGGTAAAATGATTAAACAAGATTCTACTTATTTATATAATAAGTATACTACAAGCTTAAGGAAAAGAAAATATGAAAGAAATAACAGTAGCAGAGCTTTTTGCAGGCGTCGGCGGGTTTCGCCTTGGACTTGAAAAAGCTTCAGTAAGATATAGAACTATATGGGCAAACCAATGGGAGCCCGGGAAAAAAATGCAGCACGCCTTTGATTGCTACGATAAGCATTATGGACCGTCACTGACCAACAGCAACGAAGACATTGCTATCGCAAAAAAGAACTGCCCAAAAGTAGATCTATTAGTTGGCGGTTTCCCATGCCAGGATTATTCTGTCGCCCATTCCGGAGATGCAAAGGGCATCGAAGGAAAAAAAGGTGTTCTGTGGTGGTACATCAATGATATTATAGGGGAACGCAAACCGGATTACATTTTATTGGAAAATGTAGACCGCCTTTTAAAATCACCGTCAAAGCAACGGGGGCGTGATTTCGGCGTGATTTTGCGTTGCCTCTATGATCAGGGTTATTATGCGGAATGGCGCGTTATCAACGCTGCTGAATATGGATATCCGCAACGAAGAAGAAGAACTTTTATCTTTGCTGCCAGAAATACAACCAAATGGTATTCCAGCGTTGCAAAAATCATTAACGATAATCCAAGAGAAGTATTATACAAAACCGGATTCTTTGCAGACCAATTCAAAGTTACAAAAGGTGAGGACATCGTTCACGAATATAGTCTTAAAGAACATTCCACGGGTGAAAAATACGAAGATCTTGTGGATTTTTCTAATCATTTTCAAGCAAGTTTCGAAAATACTGGTTTCATGCTCAATGGAAAAGTCTGCACCACGACCACTACTCCATTCAAACACAAACAAACCACGTTAGCAGATATTTTAGAATCAGACGGTGTCGACGAAAAATATTTCTTGGGAAAAAACCTCGAAAAGTGGCGATATATGAAAGGTGCAAAAAAGATAGAGCGCACCGCCGCCAACGGTCACAGTTATGTTTTCTCCGAAGGCCCAATCGCTTTCCCTGATCCAACCGACCGGCCCTCTCGCACCATGCTTACCAGTGAATCAAACACGAATCGTTCAACGCATATCGTAGAAGATCCCAAAACAGGTAATTTACGATTCCTAACACCCGTAGAATGTGAACGGCTGAACGGGTTCCCTGATGGATGGACTGATACTGGAATGCCAGAGAAGTTTAGATATTTCTGTATGGGAAACGCCTTAGTAGTTCCATTGATTACAAGGATGGGAAAACAATTATTAAAAATTATAAAATAAATAGAAAAAAGCCAGGCTGAGCAGTCCTGGCTTTTATTATTCTAATCTTTTTTTATTTGATATAATTGTGCATCGAACTCCTCAATCAACGGACTTGGTTGGCTGGAATTTGAATCACAATGTTAGCGGCGGCCATAACAGCCACTCAAACGGCGGCGAAAAACAACCAATTTGGGGCGAACTAAGAAACCAACAACTCAGTTCACTTAATTTATTTTCAATTAGATTTGCTTAACGCAGCGAATTT
>Ga0256405_10009267_pt1 | contig 13556 bp, 15 predicted proteins | sample RumenRJG_02DNA_FD_189096 | JGI IMG/M metagenome (GOLD analysis project Ga0256405, IMG submission 189096) | Bovine rumen microbial communities from Lethbridge, Alberta, Canada - RJG_02 | ecosystem: Host-associated > Mammals > Digestive system > Stomach > Rumen | place: Canada: Alberta...
TGCGGGTGTAAGACAGAGCTGTTGCCCACGAACGCCCGCACTCACATAGATTTTATCGAATTTGAGTGCGGATTCATCTATAAATGTCGGATATGATTTTTTCATGCCGATTGGGCTGCAACCGCCCCTTATATAGCCTGTAAGCGCAAGAAGCTCTTCCTGCTTTACAGGCTTTATTTCCTTTGCACCACAAGCCTGTCTTGCTTTTTTTAGGTTTATCTCGTGCAAAGCACTTTGGCAGAATACGGCAACTTGCTTTGATTCTGTGCGCATTACTATTGTCTTAAAGCAGGCAGCGGCATCAATTCCAAGCTTTTCGGCAGTTTTTTCGGCTGCCCCATGAGAAAGCTCATGCTCGCCGTCATCCTCATAAGAAAGTGTCTCATATTTGATTTTTGCGGAATCAAGAATCCGCATCGCATTTGTTTTTTTCATGCGACAATCATACTATCTTTGAAGTTTTTTGTCTGTGACTTTTATAGCTCTATGATTGCATACTTAGGGTAGTCTCGCACGTCGATTATACGCTGATTGCGAGAACCTCTGTAATTCAGGGTCAAATCCCTCTCTTCCAAAACAAAGGGACCATCCACGAGGGTGTCAATGCAAGAAAGCATCCTGTCAGTATATTCTGTGTATTTGCGACCTCCCTTCACCAGATCCTTGTCAAGAATATAGCCAGTCCAACACCAAATATCCTTTTTAGGGTATATTCTACGGATTTTTTCCAAAAAAGGAGCAAGAACAGCCTGATTCTCTTCCTCAAATGGCTCTCCGCCAAGCAAAGAGAATCCAGCGATATGCTCAGGAGCAAGGGCTTTTATTATCTCATCCTCTGTTTGAGCCGTAAAAGGCTCTCCATAGCAAAAATCCCAAGTACACTGATTAAAACAGCCCTTGCAACAATTCCTGCAACCAGACACAAACAGAGAGACACGAACCCCAAGACCGTCGGCGACGTCTATTTTTTTTATATTAGCGTAATTCATTCTTGCAGTTCCGCACAAAGCTTACAAATGAAGAACTCGCTCTTTTATTTCTTGAGTGCGTCCCTGATTCCAGTACTGTGTACCAATATAACCGCAAGTACGGCGAGCAACGTTCATCATCGCCTGATCACGGTTACCACAATTAGGGCATTCCCACACAAGCTTGTTCTCATCGTCTGTCACAATGCGAATTTCTCCTGTATAGCCACATTTCTGACAGCAGTCACTCTTTGTGTTAAGCTCCGCATACATGATGTTGTCATAAATATGCTTGAGCAAAGCCATTACAGCAGGAATATTATTCTCCATATTCGGAACTTCGACATAACTTACAGCACCGCCTGGAGAAAGTTCCTGAAACTGGCTCTCAAAACTAAGCTTTGTAAATGCGTCAACTTGCTCCGTTACGTGAATATGGTAGCTGTTAGTAATATAGTTTTTGTCCGTTACGCCAGGAATCTCGCCAAAACGCTTTTTAAGGCACTTTGCGAATTTATATGTCGTTGATTCAAGCGGAGTACCGTACAAAGAAAAATCAATGTCGCTGGCATCTTTCCACTCAGCACACTTCTGATTCATCTTTTTCATAACATCAATTGCAAACGGAGTTGCTTCAGGGTCAGTATGGCTCTTACCAGTCATATAGCGGACACACTCGCAAAGCCCCGCATAACCAAGAGAAATTGTTGAGTAACCGCCAAAAAGCAGCTTGTCAATTGTCTCGCCCTTTTTAAGGCGAGCAAGGGCACCATTCTGCCAAAGAATCGGAGCCACATCGCTAGGAGTTCCAAGCAGACGTCTGTGACGCAGCATAAGTGCCCTGTGGCAAAGCTCAAGACGCTCGTCAAAAATCTTCCAGAAAGCGTCCATATCACCGCCAGAAGAACAAGCTACATCAACCAAGTTGATTGTAACAACGCCCTGATTAAAGCGACCATAATACTTGTGCTTGTTAGGAACATAGTTCTGAGCGTTTGCGATATTACCGCTACCTTCCTGTGTAAAGCGGTCCGGAGTAAGGAATGAACGACATCCCATGCAAGTATAAACATCACCCTTCAACTCCAGCATTTTCTTCTCGCTGATATAGTCAGGAACAAGTCTTCTCGCAGTGCATTTTGCAGCAAGCTCTGTAAGGTAGTAATATTTTGAGCCTTTCTCAATGTTGTCAGACTCAAGAACATAGATGAGCTTAGGGAACGCTGGAGTAACCCAGTAACCAGCTTCATTCTTAACACCCTGATAACGCTGTCTGAGGACTTCCTCCAGAATCATCGCAAGGTCGGCCTTCTCGCGCTCGTCCTTTGCCTCGTTGAGATACATAAAGACAGTTACAAAAGGAGCCTGTCCATTTGTCGTCATAAGCGTTACAACCTGATACTGGATTGTCTGAACGCCTCTCTTTATCTCATCACGTAATCGCATCTCAACGATTGCATTCTTCTGCTCGTCCGTATACTTTACGCCAGTCTGAGACTCCATCTCCGTAATCTCGCGGCGGAATTTCTGTCGGCTGACCTCAACAAAGGGCGCCAAGTGAGTGAGCGAAACACTCTGACCGCCATACTGGCAAGAAGCAACCTGTGCAATAATCTGGGTCGCAATATTACAAGCCGTTGAGAACGAATGAGGCTTGTCGATTTTTGTTCCGCTGATTACGGTTCCGTTCTGAAGCATATCCTCAAGGTTCACAAGGTCGCAGTTGTGCATGTGCTGGGCAAAATAATCCGCATCGTGAAAGTGAATAAGACCTTCCTTGTGAGCCTGAACAATCTCCTCATCAAGAAGGAATCTTGTCGTTATGTCCTTGCTAACCTCGCCTGCCATGTAATCACGCTGAACAGACACTACGACAGGATTCTTGTTCGAATTCTCCTGCTTAACCTCTTCGTTATTGCATTCAAGAAGAGACATAATCTGATCGTCTGTAGAATTTGCACGGCGCATAAGTGCATGCTGGTAGCGGTATGTAATGTATTTTTTCGCAATGTCAAAAGCTTTTGCCTTCATAATTGCGTTCTCAACCAAATCCTGAATGGACTCTACGTTCATCTCGTGTTTTTCAGCTTCACACAGTTTTTCAATTTCGTCCGCAATCTCACGAATTTTTTTGTCGGACATCTGTTCTGAAAGGGGAACTTCTTTATTAGCCTTTGTTATTGCTGTAACAATTTTTCCTTGATCAAAAGTAACTTCCTCACCATTTCTTTTTATAATCTTCATAATGCCCTCTTAGTACTTTATTATCGTCATTATCTCTTGACATTTTATAAAAATTGTGTGTTTTTTATTTTTTTTCAGAAAAACTACTCTATATCTAGTGTACATTTTGCACACAGGATAAATATATATTCGTAGAATTATGTTGTCAATTGGATAACTTGTGGATAACTATGGGATAAAAGTGTATATCTTGGCGATAACCTCTGAAAACAAGACTGTAAGCAGAGCTAAAACGTATTGGATTTTTACGCGTTTTTTTATGAAAAAAGCCAAATGAACACCATGATTATACGCACAAAAACAAGCGGACTCGACAGCAGAGACAATGACAGATATGACATCTGTATTTTATCCACAAAAAAATGCATCTTGTAAGAAATTCATTTTCAGATACATTTTTATGCTATAAAATATGGGTATCTCTAAAAATCAATCAATACAAATTAAAGGAAATTAAAAATGAATTACATTTCTGCTGCTGTTTATGTTCTGATTGCTGTCTCAATGGCAATCGGAATAAGGATTGCACCGAGAAAAAAGCTCAATCAGGACTATCTCTCGCTCGATGCAATGACTTGCCTAAAAGGGGTCATGGCACTTTTCGTACTGCTGCACCACCTTGCACAAAAAAAACTTTTTCAGGAGACGAACACAATTCCTATATTCGAGCAGATTGGCTTTCTGTTCGTAGGAGTTTTCTTTATGTGCTCTGGCTACGGACTATACAAAAGCTTCAAGACAAAGGCAAACTACCTTGACGGATTCTTGAAACGCCGTATCCTTTCTATCGTAATCGCTTATTACGTGATGATTATAATCTATGCGGTTTACCACATTCTTACTGGCAGCAAGTTCACTACTGCCGAATGGATTCTTAAACTCTCTGGTCTCGTATTGATAAACACTCAGGGCTGGTTCGTGCCAGTAATCATACTGATGTATCTTTCGTTCTATTTTATATTCAAGAATGAAAAGCTGCACAAATACGCAATTCCTGTTCTGCTTGCCATTACGCTTATTCAAGGGCTTCTCTTCTGCGTTCTGAACCATTTTCCGTGGTACGTGGATGAGATGGGCTGGTGGATGAAAGAAGGGGCTTTTAACAATCTTCCGTGGTGGAGAGGATTCTGTGCACTTCCTTATGAAGGCGAATGGTGGGTAAATTCAACAATCGGCTTTACGGCAGGAATCATGCTCGCAAAACACGAGAAAAGCTTTACAGAATGGTTTTCAAAACACTTTGCCATTAAATTCCTTGCCGCTCTTGTAAGTCTCATTTTGATTACAATACTGGGCTTTTATTGTATGTGGAATATCAGCTACTGGACAGAGTTTGGCGGAAACTTAGGCTTTACGAACAAGCTCATTTGCTATGCCGTACAATGCGTTCAAGTAGTTTTAACGGATTTATTCATCGTAGTTTTAATGCTAAAAGTTTGCGTACAAAACAAGTTCTACACGTTCTTGGGAAAACGCAGCCTTGAGATGTATCTCATGCAAGAAATCGCCCTGTTCGGCTGGCTCTTCCTCATCGAGCAAGACAGAAAACCGCTGTTCCAGCCGAACAACTGGAACGTAGTCCTGTACATAGTGGCTGTCTCCTTAACGGTCATTTTCTCTGCAACGGTCTATAACTTGGTGAACAGAACGCTTTCCAGAGGATTGAAAAAATAAAGAGACAAGTTTCGAGCAAAAACTTTCAAGCACAGGTTTTTACCTTTTTTTAATTCTTCTGTGTTTTGCATTTTTTTGCTCTTTCTCCAAGATTAGTCAGAATGCCAGTTTTTAGACTCCTGGCATTCTGAGCGGAACTGTTAGTTTGCTTTGCCTATTGGCGTAAGATCCAGCGGCTCGTTTTCGCAGATTATTCTGATGAATTCCACGATGTCTGCTGCAATGTAGCAGGCTTCTTCAATTGGTGAACCGTCATTGCATATTATGTAAATTGCATCAGAACCTCTTCCAAGCTTGTTCTGATAATCCTGAAAGATTATGTCCCTGTCCCAATCTTTTCGTTTTATCATAGAGTTGCTGTTCTCAAAAAACCTGAGATACTCGGACAGTTCCTTGTTATAAAAAATATCAGCACCATAGCTGTTCATTTTATTATTTAGCCAAAACCAGCCATAACTATTTCTAAGTTTGAACCAACCAAGATAGAGTAGAATAGCAAGAGACTTTACAGGAAAGTTGTCAAAACATTTTGACTTGAACGGCTCAAGTCCCATGTAGCCATATATATCAAAATTTTTTCTTTCAACTTTACAATTAAAGATGGCGTTTCTTATGTTTGCAAACCTAACTTTTGCCTCTTCTATGTATCCATCAATTTTCTTTTCTGCCTCAAGGATTTCCTGATATACCTTTTCATCTGCCCTTGCCCGCTCTTCTATCATTTTTACAACGGCCTCGCCGTCCTCCAATGTCGGTTTGTAAGGTGCAAACGGCTTTGTAGTTACCAGTTCGTTGTTGTTGGCAAAGTTTTCCAAAAACTCAATGAAATTCTTTCCAACAAGCTTTATGTCCTCCTTTTTTGCCCCAGACCGGTATGATTTCCATACAGTTTCGTTTCCAAGACCGAACTTGTTATTTACGTCAATGAAATAGCAGCAGTCACAATAATCAGCTCCAAATACGAAGAGGTCTTCAAAGGTGTCGGACACGTTCGCCTCAACATCGCCCAAAATGTTCCAGTCAAGCATCACCCTTTTGTCAAAGGCATAGAATTTGTCGCAGTTGTCCATTGTAGACATTCCAATTCCTGCTCCTGCCTCCAAAAAAGCCTTGTAGTCTTCTGGAAGGGTTACTCCAAACCTCTCTTCCAGCTCTGGTATTGACTCAAAAATCTCTGCCATGTAGTAGCTTCCGTTCTGCTCGCTGAACTCCTTTTTGGCTTTGCGTCCAATTTCGTCCCTTTGATAGTAATTCTCAAAGATTTCCTTGATCTTTTCTGTGTTTTTCATTTTTTTACTCCCTACTTGTAATTTTTCCCATCGTTCAAGTTCAACATGACAAAATCTTGAACAAAATACAGCCTTTGGTCTTTCCATATAGTATAATAATCCAGCCAAACACAGAACAGCTAGTAGCGTTGTTTTATAATAAATATACCGATAATTAGTTATATGAAAAAAATTAGCTTTATTTAAAAGAAATGGTAAAGACAGGGAGATAAATATTATGCTAGAAGACTTTGTAAAAGAAAATGCTATGCCTGCGGAAGTGATTGAAAAATACCGCGACCGTGTAAGCGAGGAGCTTGTCAGCATTTGGGAAAAATATGGAACAGGGTCTTTCTGCGATGGATATTTCAGGATAATCAATCCAGATGATTACATAGAACTGGTTAAAGAGACATATTTTGATGGCGAGAATGTCGTTCCCGTGTTTGTCACACCTTTTGCAGATGTTCTTATTTGGGAAGAAGATAATTATATTGGAATGATAAAGTATAAAAATCACGACTTTAATATAGTAAATCAAGGATTAGATAATTTTTTTGATTATTTACAAAATTATGAGGAATATTGGAAAGATTACTTTGACCGTGATTTCTATAAAAAAGCCAGAGAAAAACTTGGCTCCCTTAAAAACGATGAAAGCTACGGTTTTTCTCCGCTTTTGTGCATGGGCGGTAGAAAAGCCCTTAAAAATGTGGACATCGTAAACACAAGGGTGCATATAGAGCTTATCTCCCAAATGGTCGGCGGTGTCGGTCTGGCATAAAATCACAATAAAGGAAAAGGAGTGAAAAGAAAATGAAATTCTTTATGCTGGATTCAGCCCACATCGTTTCAGAGTATGTGAACATTGATAATGAACTAGATGAAATGAAATATGATTGTTATGCATCAAAATTTCAGGGGATTTCAAAAGAACCAATAACAGTCGAATTAAAAGATGAATCAGGAGACATTTGGCCAGATTTTATGTACGAATCAGGGATTCCATTAGTTTCAGAGAAATTCAAAAAATTTTTAGAAGAAGATATTTATTATCTATTTTATAAAGAAATTACTTTGAAGAGAGTAAAAAAAGGCGATGAAAAAAAATATTTTCTAGCACTTCCTCCAAGAATAAAGTGTTTGAATGAAAAATCTATTTTTGATGAAGACTTTGGAGGAGTTGAACACTTTGAAATTGATGAAAAGCGAATCGGTTACTACAACATTTTTAAGTGCGAAAATGGACATAATGACGAAATCATTCTGACGGAAAGTTTTGCAGAAAAACTTAAGGCTCAGAATTTTGAAGGTGTTTATACATTCCCATTAAAATAGGAGGCAGACAGAATGGCAGATTTTTTTAACCTGACGGCAGAGAAGAACGAAAATTACATCAGAATCACAAATGAACTTGATGACATAAAGGATTTTTGCAGGGATTCGGAATTCCAGTTTTTTACACGCGAAGAAAGAACCGTAGAACTTGAAGACACTACAGGAAACGAATGGCCGGATTTTATGTACGAAAAAGAAATACCGCTCGTTTCTAAAAGGTTCAAGGAATTCCTGCTTGAAGAAAACGATATAGACTATCTTTTTTATAAAAAGATGATTCTAAAAAAATCAACAGGTGAAGAAAAAGAATACTGGCTGGCTTTACCGCCAAGAATTAGCAGTTTTAATCCTTATAAATCAGAGATAGATAAAAAAGCAAACAGGGTTATTCATTTTATAATGAATTCACAAAATTATTGCCGTTATGAAATCTTTAAATGTGCAAATGTAGTAAATGAAGAAATTGCAGTAATAGATTCCCTCGCAGAAAAAATCAAGGCACAGGATTTTAAAGGCGTAATACTGGAACCGCTAAAGTAAAAAATTCTGCCTCAAACATTCAGACCAAAATAAGAAAGGCTCGTACTGTGGGGTACAGTCCGAGCTTTTCTCACTGGACAATGCCTGCCAAAAATTGCGGGCTGGAACAGGCAATCCAACTTTTGCAATCTGAAATATCTGCATCGGATATATAGGAATAACCTGCTTTTTAAGAAGGAAATTTTCAAATGAAAAACATGGAAGTCATTAAAAAATTAGTAGGAGATTCGATTACAGAGTCAAACTTAAAGAATGTTGACTGCTATGCATTTGGAAATTTTGCCCTCTTCATTCAGTCGATGGGCTTTTGTGAATTCGCAGTAAAAGAACAGCATGTTCATCCGTCCTATATGATAATAATAGAATTCGGGACTGATGATTTTTTAATTCCCCCAAGAATCGAACTGAAGAAAAATTATTATCTTGCCTCCATTGTTTCTCCAAACATTCCCCACGAAGACAAGGCTGTTGAGTTCCCGAATTATTACACAATCATGATTGATAAGGAATATTTTGAAAGCCAGTTTTTGCTGTATCAAAATGAAATTCCAAGATATGAAGGACAGCAGTTTTTGATTTGTCACGATTTTCTAAAAATGCTTCACCTGTACGCTTTTGAATCTTCAAAGAACATGAAGAATGGAGAAATTACCCTTGAGTGCCAGACAAAGCTTTTGACCCACTGGATTATCCGCAGTCTTCTTGGAGAAAATTATGACATGCGCTCTATTTCCACAAATGAAAGGATAGGCAGAATCCAGACCTACATTGAACTTCATTGCGGCGAGAATCTTTCCGTTTCAGACTTTGCCAAAAACGCCAATATGTCCGTTTCCAATTTCAACAGGCTTTTTACAAAAGAAGTCGGCATGTCTCCAAAAAATTACCTTACTGATGTCCGCCTGAATAAGTCCGTAAAGCTTTTGCGGAGAAACGACCTTTCCGTATCAGAAATAGCCGAACAATGCGGTTTTTATTCACTTTCACATTTTTCCGCCGTTTTTAAAAAAGCGTATGAAATGAGTCCGACCGAATACAGGGAAAAATATCAGGTCTGATAAATAAATTTTGCAAACTTTTAAGCGATTTTTAAAAGCATTGATTCTGAATTTGACTATCATTTTTAACAAGCTATATCACCGCTAACGCGGAGTTTTTATAGGAGGAATGATAAAAAGTACATCCGTGTACTTTTTATCATTGCAGATTTTGCCGTTGGCAAAACTGCGATTTGATGCCTCCTGCATCACCGCTAACGCGGAGTTTTTATAGGAGTTGATTATGACAAAAGAAGAATTATTTCAGATGATGAATGGAAGTCCCGTAATGCACCTTGCTACGGTTGATGAAAACGGCTTTCCTCATGTCCGCGGAATCCTTATGTTCAAAGCCTGTGACGAAGGAATCATTTTCCACACCGGAACCTTTAAGGACCTTTACAAGCAGCTTATGGCAAATCCGAATGCTGAACTTTGCTTCCAGTGCAAGGGAACTCAGGTTCGTGTTTCCGGAAAATTTGAACTTGATGAAAGCGACGAGCTTTTTGAGGAAATCTACAATCATCCGTCACGTGCGTTCATAAAGCAGTGGGGAAAATCAAAGGAAGAAGTTAAGGGCTTCTTGAAGATTTTCAAAATGAAGAACGGGAAAGCCTGCACCTGGTCAATGACTGACAATTTCAAGCCAAAGGAATACATAGATCTTTAAGCAGCAGTCAGTGCATTTCATCGGCAAAAACATGCATCTTGTGTGAAAATTCAACTCTATTTTCATTTTTTATTCTATAATCTAAATCAGCGTGATTTAGCCGCAAGATTAAAAAAATATGGGAGAATTTTTATGGATGCAAAAATCGCGATAATCGGTTACGGAAGCATGGGAAGGATGATTTTTGAAAAGACACTGGCAAAACGCAAGGTCACGACGGAAAAGGCAATCCAGCTTTTGCAGGAATCTGGAAAGAGAGACAAATATGATTAATTACAAAAAAACTGATTTGAATGAAATTGATGAAATTATAAGATGCCGCATGGAATTTATCCGTGAAGATATGGGGCCCCAAACTTCGGAAATGGAAGCAACAATCCAAGCCCAGCTTCAGGAATATCTCAAAAATCATCTGAACCGCGATTGTTATGTTTTTGCAGCGGAGGAAGATAATCGTATCATTTCAATTGCTTTTTTGTTGATTCAGGAAAAGCCTGCGAATCCGAGATTTCCTCATGGTCGTGTTGGTAATATTATGAACGTTTATACGGTTCCGGAAAAACGACGTCAGGGAATTGCCGGCAATGTCATCAAGCAGATTATGGAATTTGGCAAAACTCAGAATCTTGATTTCCTCGAACTTAAGGCAGCTCCTATGGGATATCCTCTCTATAAAAAACTTGGCTTTGAAGATGCCTGCGGTCGTTGCAAGGAAATGAATTTTAAGTGGGAGAATTGTTAAATGGAATTCCGAAAAATATTTGATACAATACCGGAAGAGTTTGATAAATATCGTCCTCGTTACAGCAAAAAACTTTTTGATTCTTTAATTGATTATGCAAAAATAGGACCAGGGAAATCTGTTCTTGAGATTGGGCCAGGAACCGGACAGGCAACTGATCCGATTCTGGATACAGGCTGCGACTATCATGCGATTGAACTTGGTGAACACCTTTATGCAAAGATGCATGAAAAATATGGCAAGCGTTCGAACTTTAATATCGTAAATGATGATTTTATTACTCATGATTTTGGTTCAGAAAAATATGATATGATTTATTCGGCAGCAACCATTCAGTGGATTCCTGAAGATATTGCTTTTTCAAAAACCTACAGCCTGCTCAAAGAAGGCGGCACTCTTGCAATGATGCTTGTTTCTGCAGAGTACCGTTCTACAAATGAAGCTTTGTGTGATGATATTCAAAAAGTATATGATCAGTATTTTAAGCCGGAATACGAATATCAGCATAGAAGCTTTCATTACGATAATGCTCCAAACTACGGATATAAAAATTTTGAACGTCGTGATTTTTACGGAGAGCGAAGATTCACCGCAGACGAATATGTTGCCTTTAGTAAAACTCACTGCGACCATCTTGTAATTCCGGAGCCTTACAATACAAAATTCTTTGATGGCCTACGCAACGCTGTTCTTGCCCATGGGAACTGCATTATCTTCAAAGATACTTATGTTTTGTATCTGGCGAAGAAATAAAAATCGGGAGGGATAATTTATGATAAAAGGCATACACCATATTTCTATGAAATGCGGAACAGCACTTCTCTGTCTATCATTCTGAAATAAATGAACACTTAAAAAACAGGGCGAGATTGTACCCGCCCTGTGTAATACGCCGCAGCTGCTAGTCCATGTCAGGCACTCTGTGTGCGATTTTCTGCACTTGAGAAACCGAGATTTTCAAGAGGTCTGCTATCTGCTGCTCGGTGGCAAAATTTGCGTCAAGCATTTTTCTTATGATTTCTTCTTTTCCTTGCTCAATGCCTTGTTCAATTCCTTTGTTTACAATCTTTTCAACAACATCGCACATAGTAACACCTCCTTTATCCTTCAAGTTACTTTCATTATAAGCTACCTCAAAAGAATTGTCACCAGTCAGGGCTGACATCATTTTTAGAAGCGCGTCCACGTGTGTAATTTCTTCTTTTGAGCCTTCATAATCTTTTCTCAGCCGTTTTGTCTGAAAATACTTTGCCACAATCTTGAAGTCGCTCTTAAACTTTTCAATCGTTTCATCATCAAGCCAAGCAATTTCAAAAACATTTATCTTGTAATCGCTGACAAAAGGCTTTAGCTTTTCAGGAATATTTAAACAGCCATAAAGATTCTTCGGGGCAGTCCAACGCGAGCCCGTCCCGAAATATAGCACCAATGTCGCGACAGGGTATTTTTGCTTCAACTCCTTGTCCAAAAGTTCCTGCTTGTACGAAGCCCCGTCATAGCTGATTACACGGAGCGGCATATCTCTGTCCTGCCGTGTCTGATTCTCGAAGCCCAGAATTGAAATCCTGATTTCTCCGTTTTTCCAGAACTTTGAAACGTCCCTCTCCTGCTCGTGGAGTTCGCCGTCAGCCTTGAACATACTGCTCTTTGTGTCAGCCTCCAGCTCGTCTTCCTTGATGACTTGCTCGCCATCGAACATAAGAACATTCGCAATGTCAGCAAACACATCGTTCCATTCTTCAAGGTTCTTTTCTGTTATGTCCTTTTCTGCCATGCCTTGAATATAATATGTTTTCCGAGTTTACGCCATAGATTGAGATAACGCCGCTCTCGCCGTGATATGCTCAAAAAAAACAAAATATGCTAGACTAGGAAATAGTAAAAATGGAGCATAATTTTATGGAAACGATTGTAAACAAAGTTTTTGGAAAATTGACTTATGATTATCAATGGGAAAAACAAGAAACTGTAATTTTTGGGGGCAAAAAGTTCACTTTAACAATAATTGTAGAAGCCCTTCCTGACGAAAAAATTGCGGCAATTCAAGAAACAAATTATCAAACAGTAAATCAGAATAATGAAATTTTAAATGATGAAGATTTTAACCTGATAAAAAAATATCTTTTTGAAAATTACGAACTTGATATTTCAACTTATGATGATTTGTTTAATCATGCAAATCCGCAATCTGTTTTGTATAAACAAAATGGAAAAGTTGTTGTTCTGTTTGATTTAGACGAAGAAGAATTGGGATTTGGAATTGAAATCATCCCAAATAAATCTATTGGTGCGCAAGATTTGTATATTTAATATGCTGGTTACTGATTTCTACGAGAAAAACAATTGCGAAAGAGGTATTTTTATGGAAGCAGATAATGTTCATAGAATAAGAGCTGTGTTCAACGAAAACAGCGTTCGTGTGTATCAGGCGTACAACGACAAAATCGCAGACGAGGCATTAAGGCTCGGAACATTCGGCAGCAGTTTCAATAAAAATAGAATGACTTGGATAAAGCCATCTTTTTTGTGGATGATGTACAGAAGCGGCTGGGGAAAGAAAGAAAATCAGGAGCGGATTCTGGGCATTGATATAAAAAGGAGCGCGTTCGATTATCTTTGCAAAAATGCTGTCGAGTCAAAATACAATCCAAATGCGTTTGCCTCGGAGGAAGACTGGAAAACGCAGGTGAAGGAATCGGAAATACGCGTGCAATGGGATCCAGAGCGCGATATTTTCGGCAACCCTCAAAGCGACATGTCGATACAATTGGGAATACGGGGAAAGTGCGTAGAAAAATACATCGATGAGTGGATTTTGCGCATTGAGGATATAACGGATTATGTCGGGTCGCTTCGTGGCAAAATGCAGAACAACGAGGACATTACAAGATTGCTCCCGAATGAGCAAATATATCTTTTTTGAGACCGATGTTGTTGCGAAAGTATTTTTAAGCAAGACTGCATCTTCATTCCGAAATATTAAGCATCAGACAATATGGAGAAATCTATGGACAGAGAAGAACTTATATCAAAAATTGTTTCGCATATAAATGAGCAGCTGGTAAAAAGATTTGC
>Ga0256405_10009268_pt1 | contig 13554 bp, 18 predicted proteins | sample RumenRJG_02DNA_FD_189096 | JGI IMG/M metagenome (GOLD analysis project Ga0256405, IMG submission 189096) | Bovine rumen microbial communities from Lethbridge, Alberta, Canada - RJG_02 | ecosystem: Host-associated > Mammals > Digestive system > Stomach > Rumen | place: Canada: Alberta...
CCCTCTTAATTTAATTTTTTCGATTTTGTTTGCTTGTGCGCCTGCTTCTACACCGCCCAAATTGTCGCCGTTATTGTTGATAACGACCGCGCCTTTTGTTTTCGGAAATAAATTATTCCCTTGTGCGTCTTGAATTTGAATGTTTTTGTCTGTCATGATTTCTACTCCTTTGTTTTGCGATTCTGACGTAAAATCGCTATTATATACTATTCGTCAATTACAATATAGGTTGTATCAATCGGCAACATAGCCCCTGACGGGACGGTCTTTTCAGATTCGCCGATTTCTTCATAATAAACGCCCGACGCAAGTTCGCTTTTTGCGAAATTGTCTATTTTGTCGAAGTTTTCGTTTAACGCCTTGTCGATATTAAACGTTTGTTTTTTATCGGCAACGGTATCGTATTTGAATAATTTAAGAATATCCGTTAATACTGACATTGTTTTTTACTCCTCATGCCCGCTTGAAAAACTGTCAATCGTTATTTGTTGCATTTCTTCAATGGTTTTTACTTCATGTATGTTTTCAATCAATAGATATTTGAATAAAATTAAAAAATCTAAATGCGCGGGTTTTATTTCTTCGACTGATTCTTTTAACGAATCCAAATCCGACGGAATACCAAACGACCCGACAAATTGTATTTGAATTTTACCGTTGACGAAATCGGCTTCAACTTCGCCGTTTTTCCACGCGTCGCAAACTCTTTGTATCAATTCCATGTCGTTATGGTATTTTGACAACCATTTCGCCTGAATCTTTGAACGCCTGTCTTCGATTGTTTGCGCATTCGTCGGGTTTATTTTCAAAAAGTTTTCCCACCATTTTGCGCCGTCTTCGTCCAACGAATCAAAAAACATATTGTTTTTGATTGATTCCGTAAAATCAATCAAGCGTTGAAATACCTTTGCGACCGCTTGCGTAAAGTCGATTGTGAACGGGTCGTCCCTATATACGACATTTAATAGTTTTATAATAGCGTCTTTAATGCTCATGTTATTGTCCTATTAAAACATTAACTTCGTTCAAAACTGCAATTTCGACGACTTCGTCGGAATCGGTTAAAATAATATTATCCTTTGCGTTGTTGATTTTGAATGTATCTTCTTTATAATCAAGAACGCCGTCGGCTTTTAATATGCAAGCACCGATTTTTGCATAACTGATATATGAATCCTCAAAAACGGTCGATTTTAAGTATGAAACGATTTCGGATTCAATATTTGCTTTTGCGTCTTCAAGTGTTACACCTGATTGCAAAATGATTTCCGCTTCAACTTTGATATTTTTTGCCCTTGCGGATTCCACCGTTACATACGCACCGACATTTGCTTCGCCGTTGCCATGTCCCCAACCGTATTTCTTTTCGGAATCATAAGTCCATGCGTTTTCTTGCGCGGTTGCAAGAATTGACGTCAAATCGTAATCCGAATATATTATTTCGCCCGTCGGGACGTGATTTTCTGCGTAATTTTGAACATAACCCGTCAAAGTTCCGTTTGTTACTTTATAGCCATACGGGTCAATATATTTTTGAACGGAATTAACAAGCGTATTGTCTGCGGGGTCGTTTTCCGAATCAATTATAACAACTTTGACCGTATTGTCGCCGTTCCATAACGGCTTTATTTTCGCGTCGCCAACGCCCGCGACTTCTTTTGCCCACTTTTTATAATGATATTTGTTGTTTGACGTTACGGGTTGTTGCACGTCTTCCATGTATCTGTCGATAATAGATTCTTTTGTTTCTTTGTCATAACCGCCCGTAATTGCCGATTCATTTGTTACGGTTGCAATTCCCGCGATTGAAACAGGAATAACAACAATCGAATTTGCGGGAACATTACCATTTGCGCCCGCTTCAACGCATTTAATCGCAAAAGTTCCTGATTCAACAATCGTTATTTGTTCGGTTGCTTCAAACTGCAAGCCCGCTTCGGTCTGAAATAAATCACCGACGTTGATTGTTCCGTTTCCTGTTGCGGTCAAACTGCCCGTTGCGTATGTTGCTTTGCGCGCAATAAGTCCGCGTCTTTGTTTGACGAATTTTACAAGGTCGTCGTATTCAAAATTGTTTATATCGCCCAACGAACAAACATACTTCAAAATTGAATAAACTTTGCTTAATCCCCCGATAGCGATTGCCCGCGCGTAATCCCATGCAAAGAATCCGACGCTTTTTTGATAGTCTTCGGGAACTTCGGTCAAAATTTCTGCCGTTATTTCTTCGTCGGTTTTATTTACTTCTAAAAACATGCCTGATTCCTTTATCTGATTAAGTATGAAACGTCCACCGATTCGTCAATCAACGACCCGTCGAATAATTCAACTTGAACATATATTTTGACGATTTTTCCGACTTTTTCCATATTAAAACTTGTTACCCTGTTTATTGCGGGGCATATTGGCAATCCGTCGCGGATTTCGCGTTCGACTTCGGCTTCTTCATACCCGTTGTTTAAGCGTTTACGCCCGAATAATTTACGAATAGACGTTCCGAAATTCGTTCCGTCATAAATTTTATATGTATTTTTCGGGGTTGTTATAAATAAAACAATCCATTGTCGGATTGCTTCAACGTCTGTGATTAACTTCGGACTTCCATTTCCTAAAACAATATTTTTTTGCGAAAAATCAATATTCGGGGTTTTTCTTATATCGCGACCCGTTGAAATAACTTTTTCGCGGATTGATTGCGTTTCGTTTTCGCTTGATTCAATTATTGTCGGAAACATGGTTATTCCTCATCATAAAATTTGTAATTTTCTTCAAGAATTTTGTCTATTAAAACAAAACGGTCTTTTTGTTCAAGACTTGCAATCAAAACCAAATCGCCAATTTTAAGATTGCATTTTAACGCAAGTAATTCGTTTTTATTATCAATAACCGCTTTATTTGTCGATTGAATCGCGCTTGATAACAAGGCGATTGCGTCGGGCATTGAACATGGCGACCCTGTGTATGAATGCGTTTCGCTTACATTTTCCGCGCTTGAACAATTATCGTTGCTTGACTTTACCAAATTGACAACGTCTTGACTTAATTTTCCCGTCTTGTCGATATTACAACGGAATCGGAAAAATTCGGAAATGATAAGTTCTTCGTCTTCGGTTAAATGGATTTTGTCGTCTGAATAACAAACAATAACTTTCGGCGTTACCTGTTCAACCTTTGCAATTATCGCGCTTTTAAGGTCTGTCGGGTTGTCGCGGTCTTTTAATTCGCCCGCTAATATTTTGAAAAAGTCTTTTTTTTCTTCAAGTCCCATGCCTGTTATTCTCTCATTTCAAGCGACACCGAAACGTTTTCGACATTTCCGTCAATAACATGTTTTGACGATTTTATTAAAAACATTCCTTTGACGCCGATTTCTTCGCAATCAATCGGCATTATAACGCCTTTGTGCATTCTATAATCGCCCAACATAGACAAAGAAATCGTCTTTGATAATTTGTTTAATGTCTTCAGGGAATCTTGCGCGATTTTCTGCAAATTATTTGTCTTTGATGTGTCCACCGTTTCGACTTCTTGCAACAAACCGTATTTGCTTATTGATTCCGCGTCTTCAACTGTTACTTTTTTTCGACTTTTTTCCGAATTATCCGCAATTACAACGCGATTTCTTAAATCTTGCATTGATACGCGAATCGACGGCGAATTGATTGTTTTTTCCGAAACAATCGAAAATATACCCATATCGCCCGTCAAATCGGTTATTGTTTCATAAGACAAAATGTCAAATTGACCTTTTGCGCATGTGAAATATACGTCTTTTATACAACCTTTTGAAATGGCGTATTCTATCAACTGATTAAATACGTCCGACAATTTACGGTCTTTGAATATTTCCGTTACTGTTGCCGACATTTCGGGAATTGTCCCGACGGGGATTTGATAATTTTCGCATAATTTTTTTATCGCGTCCGAAATTTTAATTTTTTTGAATTGTTCGACAATTTCGTTTTGATTGATATAGAATCCGCAATCATAACCCGAATAACGAAAAGCATTTTTGTCGTTTTGTTCAAAGTCTGTGATTATACCTATTAAGACAATGTCGCCCGATTCTGCTATTATTTGAAATAACGACCCGACTTCGTAATATTCGCAAGTCGTAAACGAAAACGCGTTCGCGTAATTGTCTAAATCGTCCGACCATTCGGGCGAAACTATGTTTTCGACTTCTTCGCCGTTTATCAAATATTTATATGACATTTTATATCAATCCTACTTTTGCAAGTGCTTTTTTCGCAACGCTTTGAACGGCGATTGTCTGCAAATATTGACGCAACGTCGGGGACGCGTTCAGATAGTCCCATGCTTTTTCGGGAAACTCTGTCAAAGATAATGAATATTTAAGGTCGCCCGCCGTATCAAGTGAAGCGGTGAAACCCTCGTCGATTGTCGCCAACATATTAACAATCGGGCGTTTGCTTAATGATGTAATAATTATCCTGATAGGGACTTCGGCGTCGATTTTATCTTGAATAAAATTAACATAATCATGTCCGTTTTGACGCGACCCGATAGCAACCCAACTATAATTCTTATATACGGGGAATATTGACGACCATGAAACCTTTTTCAAACCTTTTTCGCCGATTAGTCGTATATTTCCTTTAATAGTCTTCAGGGTGTCATTTTGTCCGCCGTCTTGTATATCAACGTCAGGCGGTACTACGGGGACGACGTATAAATCCGACCCCGTTATATCGCTTAAAATTATATTCATTTTATCTTACCGCCATAGCAACTTGTAATCTTTGCGCGAATGCGTTTACTAACTCATTCAAAAATTCTTGATTGCCCACCATATTGCCCATGATGTTTACATTGACAGTTACGCCTTGACTGCCTTTGTTTTCTGCCATTTTTTCCGAAATATCATTCGGAATTATGCGCGTTCCGCGTGGCAAGTCCATTATTTCCCCGCCGAACTCATTAACGCGAGTTAATCCGCCTGAATAAAAAGCCGTCCCGACGGCATTCTTTTTGACTTTAACGTCTTTTTGACCGTTTGCGCCCGCTTCGTCTTTTGTTTCGGTTTTAACTTCAACGTTTGCTTTCGGTTTTATTCCGACAAATCGTTTTAATGCGTCAATCGCGCGTTTGACGGCTTCGGTTACTTTATCCCAATTTTTTACAAGTAAAACGATTCCGCCTATTAGTAAACCGATTCCCGTTGCAATTAACCCGATAGGATTTGCAATCATAAGCGCATTCCAAACGCCCTGCGCCAAACTGACCGCTTTAATAACGGATTGCAATGTCTGAATCGTTTTAATAACGCCCGTTATTGCTTGAAACGCCATGAATGTTGACAAACAAGTCGTTGCAACAAATATGACCGCGTCGAAGTGTTCAATTAAAAATTTAATTGAATTTGACAACCCTTGAATAACAGGGGTCAATGCTGATTTGATTTGCGGTAAATGCGTAATAAGTTCGTCCGCCAAATCCTGAACAATCGGCATTATTTCCGCACCGATTTGATTTCCAAACGCTGAAAATGTCCGTTGAATTGTGTCGATTGTATCTTTTAACTTGACGCTTGCGTCCACCGCGTCGTCCGACATAACCATGCCTAATTCGTTTGCTTTTTGACGCAATCCGTCCACCGATTCCGACGTCTGATTCAACAACGGTTTTAATTCCATAGCGGATTTACCGAATAATTTTTGCGCCATGATTGCTTTTTCTGTCGGATTTTTTATTCTTTGAAGCGCGCGAATAGAATCATTGAAAACATCTTCTTGACTTCTTAATTGTCCGCTTGAATCTTTAACCGCAACGCCTAACTTTTGAAAAATTGCCGTTGAATCTTTCGACCCTTTTCGGACGCCGTCCATTTGCGAAGCAAGCGTTTTATATCCCATTTGCAAGGATTCAACATTCCCGCCATTTTGCGACATGATGTAATCCCATTCTTGAAACGCTTTTCGCGACATTCCGATTTTTTGCGACATTTTGTCTATTCGGTCGCCCGCTTCCATTGACTTATTAACAAGAACGCCCGCCGTCGCAACAACCGCGCTAATTCCCGCGCCAACTGCAACGCATGCCCCTTTTAATTTTCCGCCTAAATCTTTTGATAATTTATTTATTTGACTATTTAATTTTTTTGCTTCTTTTTCGGTTATTCCGATTTGTTCCGCAACTTTTTTGATGTTCGGGGAACATTTATCTTGTAACGCTAAAATAAGCCCGATAGTTTTTCCCATTTTGCGACCTCGTCTTCCATTGATACTTCCATACTTGCATGCATGAAGTTTCTGTCGTAATACGAAATGTTGTTCAAATAGTCAAGCGAAAAACCTTTTTGTAAATAATAATGCATGAATAGCAAGTCAGGGTCTTCTTTTATTTTTTTTTAATCTTTTCGACGGATTCGTTATATCCGTAAATTTTCAAAATATAATTGCCTAATTGTAACAACTCGATAACGTTTGACCCGTACACCTTTTTAGGTATCAAATAAGGGTCGTCGGTTTCATACTCTGTCAATAATGTTTTATCGCGAAACAACGGGCAATTTTCGTATATCAATTTTGAATATGCGTAAATTTCGTCCGTTGTATTACCCGACAAAACCCCCGTAATTGTATTCGGGTGTGTATTCTCGACTTTTATTTCGCCCTCGAATAATTCCGAATAAAAAGGGTCAGGGGCTTTTTCAATTAGCCCCTTTTTTGCCAAAATCATTTCAGTTGTAACAACTTTGTTTTTTGTTGTTGCCATGCCTGTTTTCCCCTTTTAACTATGTTAAATCTTGGTAATAATAGTCTTCGGCTTCAAACGGTATTTCTTCTTTTGCAACGGTTTTTTGTTCAAAATTTAACAAATCCATTTCGCCGAATGTTACGCCCTTAATTACGGCGCGTTGCATCATGCCCGTTGCGGGATTCTGCATTAAACCGATTAACTTAATTTCGGGCATATTGCCGTTTTTGTAGTCTTGCATTAAACCGACCATTGTATTATCAACTTTGTATTTGTTGATTGTTCCGTTTAATTCAACACCTACAATTCGACGGGGTTTTGATAATTGCCCCGCTTGCGGTACGTCTTCAAAAACGTTTGTTTGATGAAAAGTGAACGATTGAATTGTCGCGCATGGTGTATCGTTAATCCACAAACGACCGTCCGTTCCGTTAATAGTTTCGTTCGTATTGAATGGCATTTTTTCTACTCCTTATATAGATTTTATTAGTACATTTCAACTTCCATGCTCATTCCCTCGATTGCGTCAAGGAATTTCGCATTTACAAGCGGATAAACCATATTTTTGAATGTCAATTTTTTAATTTCCATATCTGACATTTTGTTGATTTCGTCCGCGTCTTTACCCACCGCAATCCACATTTGACGCTGTTTTTTAACATTGACATCAACATGGTTGTCGTATTCAGGATCAAGGACGCCCAAATCTTCCAACTGTTCAAGATAGTAATTACAAGCGGAAAAGAACAAACATTGGTTGTCATATTTGTTTTTGTATTTTCCTTTGTAGCCTGTGCGGAATGCGTAAATTATGTCTTCTTTAAGACGTTGCATGCCCTCAACGATTGCGATTGATTTCATGTCTTCGGTTACGTTTTCGCCCAAAGTCAACAAAGTATTAACAGGGCTTGCAACTCTGACGCCTTCTTCTTCGTTGTATAGCGTACATTGACCGAATATAATATCGGACGGTAATTCAACCGATTTTAATTCCGTAAATATTTTATATGAAATTGATTTGTCATACGGGCAACCCGCAATAACGCCCACCAAAATCGGCAATAATTCAACGGTATGTATAACCGTTCCGTCGTCGTCGTCCATAATTGCGGACGGGTTGTTGTTTGATACAACAAACATTGAATCAGACTTCAGGTTATAAACAAGTCCGAATTTCTTGTTTTCTTTACAATATGACGCAACCGTTGCTTGTTCGTCTGCGTCGGTTGTAAATAACCAATTCCAATCAATAACCCTGATTTGTTCAACAACCGCCGACAAATTCTTTGAATATTCAAGGACGTTTACTTCAACCGCACCACCGTTGAATATTTGTTTTATTTGTTTTTCCAACGCTTTTTCGCCGTCAAGACTAAACACCGCCGACCCGAAAACGCGTAAACGGAATCCATGTTCAACGATTGTATTTTCGCTTGTTATGTTATAAACGGTATTGTTTACGCTGAATGATTCGCCCGCAACATAAGCGGTAATTGCACCGACTTCGGTTTCGCATGTTTCGTCTGAATAAACCATAACGTCAACCGCAAGCGGTGATTTTGTGTAATATGTCGCGTCTGCAACAACATGCGAATAAATTTTCGCAACTGATTCGTTTTTGCGACAAAATAAAACGCGTCCTTTTGTTCCGACCGCGATTAAATTTGCGACGCGTTGTTTGAAAATAACTTCAATCGTCGCTTTGATGTCTTCGATTGTAATTTTTGCCATTTTTCCTTTACTCCTTTATGTTTATATATCTACGTCCGACATTGTTTCGTCTTCATTGTCGAAATACGACGCGCCGTCGCTGACCGTAACACCGACATTTTCCATTGTGTCGCCCGTTTCTTCGTCTGACATTCTTTGCATTAAAACAAAGTCAATCGTTAAATTTAAGTAATAATCTTCTTCGTTCAGATTGCTTTGTATTGCGTCTTTTTCAACTTCGACGATATATTTATCGTCGGGTATTCTTAAAGGGGCGTTAAAAGCCATTGTGAACGCTTCTTCAATTTCCAAAAGTTCCAAAAGTTTTTCGGCTTCGGAAAAATAAATAATATTGAATGAAATTCGGTCTTCGTAAAACTCGACCGCCTGTTTTTCAAAATTTTTGCCGACATATTGAATATAAAAAGACGGACGTTTTATATTCTTAATGTCTTTTTGTTCAACAAGAACATTCGGGAATGTTTGTTCTAAACGTTTGCGAATTGCTTTGTAAATTTCTATTGTTCCAATCATGAATGTTTTTTCCCTGATGTTGTTTCGTCGAAATACTGAAACATAAACGCTTCGGCGTCGTCTAAATACTGCGTTAAAAACTCTAATTCCGCCAATTTGAAAACAAGTTTTCCCATTGTAAACCCTGTCCCGCGATTCTGTGTCGCTTGTTCGGCGCGACCCGCGCGCGTTGTTGCACGTTTTGAACTGCGCGGAACATTGACATGCCCGTATTCTATTAAATGGGCATGCGGTGATTTGTTGTATGCTCTACAACATAAGTCGTCGGAATATTTATACGTTTTTCCGACCTTAAATCCTTTATGATACGACTTCGATTCAATCCAATTTTTTTTCGTTCCTTTTGATGTCCCCACCTCTCGTTTTGCAACTTTGCGGGCGACTTTCAAACATTTTTTTGCTTCGTCTTTTATGAATTTTTCTGTTTCTTTCGGAAAATTTTGTTTAATATCTTGCATTAAGGATTGTTTGAAGTCTGACAATTCGCCAAATAAAAACCCCTCTTGCGCCATATTAACCCCCTTAAACCTTTTCGGTTACAAAGACTTGCAATTCTTCATTTTTGAATCCGTCGTCAAGTGAATAATTGACTTTAAATTCATGGTCTTGATATTTTATGAAATGCTTATCAGGCAATATTACGGGGAAATTGTTATAATCCCATGATATTTTATGCGTAACGCTTGTCATGACTGTATCGGCGGGACGTCCCGTTAATAACCCACCGACGCGTGTTTCGATACATGCGAATAAAGAAGCAACTTTGACCGCTTCTTCGTCTTTTTCGCCCAATCGGTTTTCAACGTCGCTTTGTCTGACTTCGTAAATATCAATTAAGCGGTTATATTTACCCCTGTTCGTTGTCGTCATTGTCGCCCCCGTCGTCTTCAAGTTCCCCGCGTAATTTTATATGTTTTATAATTGCGTCCAACGTATAAGGGACGGAATTTACCGTCTTGTCTGTTACTGCTGAACGATTATCGTATAAATGCGCGACAAGAAATAAAACCCCTTGTCTATATACCTTGTCATTGTCGGAATATTTGACGCCCGTTTGTTCTTTGATAAACGCTTCGGCGACCGCGACTAACTGTTCGATATACCTATCGTCAACGTCATGGTTTATTCTTAAATATGCTTTGATGTCTGATAGTGCAATCGACATTGTTTTTAATCCTTTAATCTGATTAACTTAAAAAGAGGGGCGCGGGAATGTCCGCGCCTGTCCCAAATACTCCCCTTTTTTATTCCGTATATTTTGCTTTGATTAACGCAATTAAATCTTGCTTATTTGTGTATTCGTATTCAAGTTCCAAAAGTTCCGCAAGAACTTTCAAATTGTCAACGGTACATGCATTTAATTGTGTATCTGTCGGCGTTACCGCAAGAATTTTTGTTGTCAATGATTCTGCGGTGTCTGCTTCGTCCCCGTCCGCCGAATAAGTTACGCCCAACTTATCCGCTAACGCTTGCAAGTCTTCAAGTGAAACGGAATCGGATTCGCCGTTGCCGTTGTTTCCGTTTCCGTTTTCGCCTGATTCGTCGCCGTTATTTCCATTATCGGCGGGGACTTCTATTTTTTTAATTCAAACGCTACGATTGCGCCTAAATCTGCAAGCCCGCCGTCTGCAAGTGCAAGGATTCTGAATACTGTATCACCTGAAGCAAACGCGCTTTCTTTTGATTTTGTCAATTCAGATTCTTTTGACCAATTAAACATATATTCGCTAAAATCACCGAATATAATTACGCCGTCAGGTACGTCGTCGCATTCTTCAACGGTACGACCTAAAACTTTATTTTGTGTTACGTCGAAAATCGGACGTCCGTTATCGTCTGTAATTGCCAAAATATCATTATAAAGTGTATTTGTTGACATCATCATTGTTGCATGTTTTCTTGCAACCGCAGGAATGCTTGAAACAACTTTCAAAATATCTTTAAGCGTCCATGCTGTACCTGTTGTTTGTTTTAATGTTAATGATTCCAAAATACCTTTTGCGCCTTTAACGCCTTTTCCTTTGATTATATCTTCGTCGATTGCTTGCGCTAATTTCTTTGACAATTTTCTAACGATATAATCTTCCAATGCGTCGATTGCGGTTGCTTCAAGTTCGCAAGTTAAGCGTACAAGTTTAATATATTTCTTTGCGCCCAACTTCAAATCTTCAAGCGTATCGTCAACGATTGTTCCGTCTTCGCCCTCGCCTTTTCTTTGAACGTCGCCTGTTGTTTTTTCAATAGGTATTGAAACGTTACCATGTAAATGTGAAACGGTTACAAGTCCATAAACAATAGAATTATTTTCTATTTTTTCAAGAATTTTATTCATTGTTAATGTAGGAACTGCAACGCCCGCGCTATTTGTATTTGTTGTCATGGCGCGTTTTTCAACGTCGTTAAGTTCTACACCTGCAAGGGTTTTGAAGAATGCTGAACGGTATTCTTGAGAATCTGCACCGTAATTTCTTTCTTCGGATTGCGGTTTTTCAAATTCATTTGTTACGATTTGACCCGCGCCGATTTGTTTTGCCAACTGTTGACGTTTTTCGATTGCTTTTTGCGCGTCTTCAAGTTCGCGCAATTCTTTTTCGACGTCGTCAATGTTTACATCTTGATTGCTTTCTAACATAGAACGCAATTCGGCTTTTCTTGCCAAAATTTCTTTAAGTGTCTTCATGGTTTTACTCCTTTTTTACCAAATTAAAAATATGTCCTACAAATCAACTGTTTAACTCGTTTTGCTCTCTCCGAAGCAACTTGTTCTTTTGCGCGTCCGTCAAAATAACTGCGGGCTTCAACGTTCGTGTCGTCATAAGCGGGAATATCCACCACGCTTAAATCATATACACGCTTGATTTTTAATATTGTTCTTGTATGTGTTTCTTGATTGTATGCGTCTTCTTCACAACGAAAAGCAAAAGAACATTTGTCAATCAAACCATTTTTAACGCATTCGTAAATTTCGTTTGCTGACGGCGTATTCAATAATGTTGCGCGGAATTTCAAGCCGTAATCGTCAACCGTTATTTGCAAACTACCGTTGCGCGTTCTTGCAAGTATTCCGAAATTGTCGCCATGATTGTATTTCAAGCAAACGTCTTTCAAATCTGCTTTGTCGAATGCTTCTTTTGCGATTATTTCTTTATATTCGACACCCTCGTATTCGTATAATACGGTGGGTTTATCAAAAACAACCGCGTAACCCTCTAAAACTTTTTGTTTTTCTTCGTTTTCGGAAAATTGCGCTTCGCGAAGTTCAATCGTTCTATTAAACTTCTGATTCGGCTTCTTGTCCGTCGTCGGATTCGTTGTCGTCTGATTTTGATTTGTCATTTTTGTTTATACTCCCTTTGTTTGTGTCGTTTTCGTTGTCGTCCACTTTTTGATATTTATTTGCTTGTTTTATGTCAACATAATTTAACGACATCAAGTGTTTGTCCGCGAAATCGTCGTCGATTTTCGGCATTTCCATTATTTCGCATGCCTGATTTATGCTATAAATACCCAACGGCATTAACTTTGATATAACGTCCGCTTTTGTTGCGTTGCTTGCAAACGTCATTCGTTCCGCTGAAAATATAATTTCGTTGCCATGCCCGATTTCTTTGTCGCTAAATACTTTATATGTAAATTCAAGCGATAATTGAATCGCTATTGGCTCAATGACAGACGAATAAAAAGCGTTGTATTCTTCTTCGTTATATTTCGACGTTATAATATTTTCGGAAATATTAAAGAATCTGTAAACGTTTTCCCGCGCGATTGACGTTTGTTTGTCGTCTGCGGTTTTCGGCTCGACTTTTATTTCCTTAAATTCTGTTGTCGGGTCAAGCGTTGCGAATCCGTCCGAATTGTTTATATTCATATAAGAATTAACAAATTCGTCTTTGATTTGCTTTTGCTTCGGTTGCGGTGTTACTGATTTGAATTGTAATAACCCGCGTAAACCCGCCGACAATTTAATCGAATTTATTATCCCCTGATTGATTGCGTTTAAGACATCAAGCGGGGCTTGTAATGTTTCGCGTTGCGCCGACCCGAACATGTCATTGTCGTTAAAATGACGTCTAATATGGATTAAGTCTTCATAAGGTAAACAAACTTTTTTGTTGCTCATGAACGAAAATTCGACGAATGTTTCGCCCTGATAATCCAAAAGTCTTATATTTGAAAAGTTAATCGGATAAAACCCGACAATATTTCCGAAGCCGTCGCGGTGTATATAAACAAACGCATTATTGCAACATAATAATTGCGTAACGATTTTATATACAAAATCAAAAGAGTTCATATATTGATTCGGACGTAACCATAACATGCGATTTAACGAATCATTAACAACCGTCTTTGCTTTGCGGTGTTGCGGTTTTAACTTCGCGCAATTTGTCGCAATCGCATGTATGCAACTTCTTATTGTTGCGTCGTTGTATATATCCCCGTTAAAACTTGAAATATACCCGAATGTCTGATTTAACAACTTGAAATTTGTCGCACCCGACAATTCGCTTTTTGCGGATTTTCCGAAAAATTGTTGATATAAGTTTCGTAATTCAAATTTACTCATTTTTTATCAATTCCCTGTCTTCT
>Ga0256405_10009269_pt1 | contig 13551 bp, 9 predicted proteins | sample RumenRJG_02DNA_FD_189096 | JGI IMG/M metagenome (GOLD analysis project Ga0256405, IMG submission 189096) | Bovine rumen microbial communities from Lethbridge, Alberta, Canada - RJG_02 | ecosystem: Host-associated > Mammals > Digestive system > Stomach > Rumen | place: Canada: Alberta | collected...
TATGATGGGGGAGAAAACCGGACGAGGGAGGATCCATTATGAAGGACCACGGACCCAATATCGTATTTCTCTTCTCCGATCAGCAGCGGTACGACACCGTCAGCTGCTACGGACAGATCCCCGGCGCGCCCTTTGGACTGACCCCGCGGATCGACCGGCTGGCGGCGGAGGGCGTACGCTTCGATCTGGCCATGACCTGCCAGCCTGTATGCGGACCGGCCCGCGCCTGCCTGCAGACCGGCCTGTATCCCGCCGGGATCGGATGCGACATCAACGACCGCGCCCTGCCCGCCGGGGTCCCGACCATCGCGGACCGTCTGCACGGCGCCGGGTACGAGACCGCCTACGTGGGGAAATGGCATCTGGCCTCGCAGAATTCCTTTGATCCCGCCGCCCCGGACCACGCGGACTACAAGACGAAGCCGGTGCCTCCCGAGCGTCGCGGCGGCTGGCGGGATTATTGGATGGCGGCGGACGTGCTGGAGTTCACCTCCCACGGGTACGGCGGATTCGTGTACGACGGGGACGGGAACCGGGTGGACTTCGACGGCTACCGGGCGGATTTTCTGGCGGAATGCGCCGTGGACTACATCCGCCGGGAGAAGCGGGGGCCCTTCTGCCTCTTCGTGTCGTGGCTGGAGCCCCATTACCAGAACGACCGGGAGCACTGCGAGGCGCCCCGCGGCTGGCGGGAGAGGTACGAGGACTTCGCGGTCCCCGGGGATCTTGCCGGAACCGGGGGCGACTGGCGGCGGGAGATGCCCGATTATCTGGCCTGCTGCAAAAGCTTGGACGACAACGTGGGCAGGATCGCGGACGCGCTGAAGGAGGCGGGACTGTACGAGAACACGGTGATCGTCTATACCTCGGACCACGGCTGCCACTTCCGGACCCGCAACGGCGAATACAAGCGGTCCCCCCACGACGCCAGCCTCCACGTGCCGCTGGTGATCCGGGGACCGGGCTTCACGGGCGGGAAAACCGTCGGGAGCTTGACCTCCCTCATCGATCTGCCGCCCACGATCCTCGCCGCCGCCGGGATCCCGGTCCCGGAGAAATTCCCCGGACACGCCCTCCAGGCCCTGGCCGCCGATCCGACAAAGCCGGTCCGGGACGAGGTCTACGTGCAGATCAGCGAAGCCGGGGACGGACGCGCGCTCCGCACCATGACCCACACGGTCTGCGCCATGTTCGACGGGCCGGTGCTGAGAGAGTCCTACGTGTACGACAACCGGACCGATCCGCATCAGCGGCGCAATCTGGCGGGAATGCCGGAATACGCGGACCTGCGGCGGGAGCTGAGGCTGAGGCTGGAGCGGGCCATCCTGCGGGAGGAGGGAAAGCGGATCCCCATAGAGGAGGCGTGAGTCCCTTTACGGTCTCAGGAGCCAGAAGCGGCCCTCGCCCGGTCGGACCGTGATCCGGAGCGCGGCGGCCTCTCCGTCAGCGTTGTGTTCCCGTTCGGCGGGGGAGATGTCCCCGGTGAAGGCGTCGGCGGAGAGGAGCTCGGAATAAGAACCGTATACCGTCAGGGTTCCGGAGAAATCCCGCTCCGCCATGTTGCAGAGATACACGATCCGGAGCCCGTCCTCCGTGATCCGCACGTGGGACAGGAGCATGGCGGGATCGGAGCCCTCCTCCGGCGTCACCCGGATACAGCGGGCGGCGGCGGGGAGCAGGTCGGGGAGGCGGGAGGGAAGCTCCTCCGCGGGGATGACGGCCATGCGGCCTTCGGCGATTCTTCGGGCGATTTCCTCCGTCTCCGGGGAGGGTTCCCCCGTCTCCCGGCAGAGGACGGGCGGCGTATCGATGAAGAGCACGGTCACGCCTCCGTCCTCCGCCTCGAGGAGCTTCTGCATGGCGTCCGTCTCCATGACCCGGGCGTGGGGCAGAAGGATCACGGCCCAGGACCGGTCCCCCCAGAGAAGCCGTCCGTCCCTGACCTCGGCCTCGGCGAGGATCCTCCGGTCAATGCAGTCCTCGTCGATCTGCGCCTTCAGAAGGGACCACATGGCCCGGGGGAAGGCATAATCCAGGGCGGCGGTCTCCGGGGAGCGGTCCACGGCCCTGGGATTTGTCGACGGCGTATAGGTGGCCCACATGGCAGCCTCGGGATAGAACACCGCCGCGCGGCTGTCCCGGATCCCCTGGCGCAGGAGCCATCCGGACCGGGCCGTATAGCGGTTGAAATCCCGGCAGGCTTCGTCGTCGATGCCGTCCCAGGAGTAATAGCTGGTGAAGTTGTTGACGCCCATGGCCAGATGCCAGTTGACGGAGCCGTAGTAGCAGGAGATGGGTGCCACCTCCCCGCGCTCCCGGACGGAGTGGTCGGAGAATTCCGTGAAGACCTCCCGCTCCCCGTTCAGATCGGCGAAGGAGGCCAGGAACCGGGCGATGGGGATTGAGCCCTCGTACATGAGCGCGCCGGTCTCGGTCTGCAATTGATCGATGCCAGGCCAGTCGAACTGCCGCGCCGCCCGGAAGAAGGATCCGTAGTTGTAAACGTGGGCCTGCAGTCTCTCCTCCTCCAGCATGTGGCCGGAGGATTTGAGCCCGTTCTTCCGGCACCAGGCGCGGATGGTCCCGAAGAAGCCGTCGGCCACCGTGTCGGCGATGAAATCCCAGAAGTCGCACCGCCGCCGGATCACGTCCCTGCCTTTTCCGATCACCACCGCCGCGCAGGCGTACTCCAGAGGATAGCCGTACCGGGCCTCGAAGTCCGCGGGATAGCTGTCCAGCCAGGGCAGGATCGGGAAGACCCCGTTCCGGATGTTCCAGGAGATGAGGGACGGCTCGTCGGTGAACATGGCGAGAACACCCCGGCCGAACTCATCCGAGAGGATCCGCCGGTAGTTCTCGTGGGTGCAGGAGATGAAGGTCTCCGCCGCCGCCTTGTCCGACAGGCTGATGTAATTGCGGGGTTCGCTGTAGCTTTCCGTGGCGTGGGTGCCGTCGAAGAGCCGCCGGGTGCACATCATGAAGAGCCAGTACCGTCCCGGGGGCACGTCGATGTAGAGGACGCCGTTTTCGTTCAGGCATCCGGTCACGTCAACGGGATCCCGGTCGGTCAGGGGTTCGCCGCCGTTGGGGGTGTTTCCGGAGCCCAGCGGGATGAGCAGAGCCTTCCAGAGCCGGTCCCCGGGCACGTCGGCGCGGTACTGGGACGGTCCTCCGATGACCCGCCAGTAGTCGTAGCAGTAAAGGCCCTTTGCGATGAACTCCGGGTGACGCTCCGTCACGTATCCGCCCGCAGTGCCTGAGGGATAACCCTTCTCGTCGTAGATCCAGGTCTTCATGCCCCGGCGGAGGTACTCCCGGAAGCCCTCCTCCGTGCTCCGCCATCCGGCTTCATCCTCCGGAAAATCCCAGTTGTAGGGGATGTTGCCCACGATCCCCGCGAAGCCCCGGCGGTCGTAGAATTCCGCTCTGCCGGGATCCGCCGCGCCGCCGTGAATGATCTGAAATACGCCGTACCGCCGGTCGGGATCCCGGAATCCGGCGGCAATCGTCTCAAAGCTGTTCTGCATCCTGTCCTCCCGGCCTCATGGGCCCTTTGTCGGGGATTCTTCTCCCTCATTTTATAGAAATTCCGGCTCCGTGTCAAGGGAATCTGTGCATTCTGCCGGGATTTTTTGCCGTCTCCGTTGCGTTTTTATCGGAAATGTGATAGAATGAAAGAAATCCGGAACGAGGAAAAGGAGCGGGACATGAAGGACAGAGCGTATTATCTGGCGCATCCCTGGGACAGGGAGGAGGACGTGTCGTCCCTGATGATTTACGATACGTCGGACGGCTCCGTCACCGGGGCGGCGGAGTTTGACACCCTGATTGAGGCCCCCAACTGGTCGAAGGACGGCGAGGCCCTGTATTTCAACCGGCACGGGCGCATGGTGCGGTTCGATCTGACGTCCGGGAAGACCCGGGAGATCGATTCGGGATTTGCGGACAACTGCAACAACGACCATGTGCTGTCCCCAAACGGGCGGGAGATCGCCGTCAGCCACGGGACAAGGGAGGACGGGCGGTCCCGGGTGTACGTCCTGCCGCTTGAGGGAGGAGTCCCCCGGCTGATCACGCCCCTCGGCCCGTCGTATCTCCACGGCTGGTCTCCGGACGGGCGGACCCTGGCCTACTGCGCGGAGCGAAACGGCGAATACGACGTATACACGATCCCGGCGGAGGGCGGCGTGGAGACGAGGCTGACGGACGCGCCCGGGCTGAACGACGGTCCGGAGTATTCCCCCGACGGGGCGTACATCTGGTTCAATTCGGTGCGCTCCGGGCTCATGCAGATCTGGCGCATGAGGGCCGACGGTTCGGAGCAGGTTCAGATGACCTTCGACGAGGACCGGAACAGCTGGTTCCCCCACATCTCCCCGGACGGGCGGCAGGTGGCGTATCTGACCTACCGCCGGGACGACGTGGCGCCGGGTGAGCACGTGCCCCACAAATGGGTGGAGCTGCGGCTCATGGACGCGGACGGAGGGAATGCCCGGACGGTGCGCACTCTCTTCGGCGGACAGGGAACCGTCAACGTCAACAGCTGGTCCCCCGACGGACGCCGGTTCGCCTTCGTGGAGTACCGGATCCGGGGCATCGGGATGCTGTGAGGCCGCAGCGGGCTCACACGATGGGAAGGCCGGGCGGCTGCCGTCGTCGGTTTACACACCGTATGGCCTTCAGGCGGGAGCGGATTACAGGATCACTCCCGCCAGCCATGCGACAGCTACGGATACGGCTGCCACAACGGTGAGTCTGGCGTGAAGGAGGGAGAGCAGGACGGCCGCCGCCGTTCCGACCACAGAGACCGGAACGCTTCCGCATGCGCTGAAAACGGCGGGGAAAATCATGCCCGCGAGGACGCCGTAGGGAAGATAATAAAGGAAGGACAGGAGAAACCGGTTTGTGAACCTGCGGCGGATCAGCGCCAGGGGAAGCATCCGGATGGCCCAGGTGATCCCGCTCATGACGGCGATTCCCGCGAGCATATATCCGGTGTTCATTTTGGCTCACCTGCCTCTCCGGGAAAGAGAACCGCCCCCAGAACCGCGGCCGACGTTCCGGCAATGATGATCCGCCAGCCGTCTCCCATACCGTTCGGGAGCAGGGTCAGAACACAGGAAAGTACGGCCGCGGTCAGAACGACAAGAGCGATCTGCTTCGATTTCGCGGCATCCGGAACGATCAGCGCGATGTACATGGCGTAAAGCGCGATGTTCATGGCCGTGACAAGGGACGGGGGGATGATCCCTCCGGCGATCTCGCCGAGGATGGTGCCGGCAAGCCAGCCTGAGACCGAAATGAGAATCATGCCCGCCATGTACGGGAACGTGAGATGCGCCGTCTGCGTGGACGCCATGGCGAAAATCTCGTCCGTGTTACCGTAAGCGACGATCAGGCGCTGCCACAGAGGCATGCCCGGGGGCATCTTCTGGGAAAGGGATACCGACATGAGCAGGTATCGGGCGTTGATGACGGCCAGCGTGCAGAGAAGCTCGATCAGCGGAGCGGAGACAGCCAGCAGATTCAGGCCGACGAACTGTCCGGTCCCGGAGACGCAGGAAGCGGCGAACAAAACCGCTGCCCACGGAGGCATTCCGCGGTCCGCGGCGATCATGCCGAAGGCCAGACTGACGGACAGATATCCGAAGCAGATCGGGAGCGCGTCCTTCACGCCCGCGGTAAAGGTGAGATTTTGCCCTGTTCCTGTCACGAAAACAAATCCTCCGGTTCCAAAAGGCTGTCAGATCGGCACGTCCTTCGCGTCTGTTCCTCCGATTATATCATGCCGTGGACCGGAATGTCAATACGGAAAGAGCCGGAGGCTGGGAACCCGCCGCTGTGGAGCTGTCCGGGACCGGCGCAGGCTCCGCACAGTCCGGTTATGATCAACTGAGTGAGGGAAGAGAATCACAATACATATGGGGAAGGGCTTCCCCTTTTTTTGTGTTATTTTCCCACCGAAAAGGATGATCGGACAGAACGGGGGTGCAGGTTTATGAATAAAGTGCAGGTTGACATTTCTTTTCCCGCAATATATAATCTTTATAAGTATCATTATTTGGGACAGATCAGGACGCTCGGGGAACGGATTTGAGGGATGCGGATGACTGTTCTATATCCGGGTCGGTCAGGGCTTGGAGCGAAGAACCTGAATCCGTCGGCAGCGACGATACGCAGGATGCTTCTTTCGACGGGAGGGCCGGAGCAATCAGACAACGGCGGACTTAACTTGGAAGAGATCATTCCGGCGTGTCCGGTTTGGAAAACTGCGGGAGGTGCTTTTGCGGGTGAGGATCATGTGAAGAGAGCCGTGATCCCGGACTGTATTCATGCGACAGCAAACGAAACGTTGGTTTTCAAACGCACAGCTGCCGGAGCCCCTGACTGGCTTGATTTTCAGCTGCGGGATACCGATTCCGACAAGCTATTGTTTGTCGGCGCAGCAATAAAACAGGTATTTGATCATCATATGACAGCATTTTGTCATTGCATCAGTGAAAGGAAGGGTATAAAATGGCAAAACCGAGCAAGCTTCTTCTTGTTGTTCTGGGCCTGATGATTCCGGTGATCCATTGCGGCTGCAGTTATACGGAACCGACCGTACTCCCGGAATCATCCTATCAGAATGATGAAGCAGGCAGTATGTCGGAGGAAACGGCGGAAGAACCCGCGGACGGGGACCTCTCGATCGAAAGCACGGAACAAAAGAACGACGCGGACGGTCCGGAGCAGACAATTGAGTCCGTCAGTCAGATCGAATGGAAGGACGAGCTGAAGAAGGACGCGGATTATGAGTACAAGGAAAGCGCGGACGGGAGATATGTTTCGATAGAACAGTATATCGGTTCAGATACGGATGTTGACATTCCGGAGAAAATCGACGGAAAGACTGTTGTTCAATTCGGCACAAGAGCCTTTAACTCTGAGACAAAGCTAAAATCCATAAGGATCCCGGACAGTGTCAAAGTAATCGGAGAGGATTGCTTTGCGGCACAGACCGAACTGGAGACGATCAGGCTCCCGGCCGGTCTGACGGAGATTCCGGTCGGCGCGTTTTTTAACTGTCCGAAAATGAAAATGGAGGAGCTTCCGGATACAATTGAAACGATAGGCGAATACGCATTTTACAGCTGCAATGAAATCAGAATAACTGAAATACCGGATTCCGTAAAGCAAATCGGAGAAAACGCATTTAAGAAATGTGAGTCGATTACGGAAATCACCTTTCCGGACGGTATGACCATTCTTCCGACAGGAATCTTTGCGGAATGCGTGTCGCTGAAGAAAGTCGTCCTGCCGGAAAGTGTGGTGGAAATAGGGGAAGAAGCCTTTTACAAAACGGCGTTTACGGGATTTGACTTTCCGGAATCCGTCAAAAAAATCGGAGTGCGCGTGCTTTCCGGATGTGAAGGTCTGGAATCCGTCAACCTGGCAAGGGTTGAAGAGCTGGGCAGCTGCGCATTTATGAACTGCAAAAATCTGAAAAATGTCGTCTTTACGGAATCACAGACTGTCTTGCCGGATGCCGTATTTGAGAGCTGCGAAGCGCTTGAAACCGTGATGCTTCCCTCAACAATTCGGGAAATCAGAAATTCGGCATTTGAGAGCTGCGAAAAACTGACTGACATAGAGCTCCCGGAGGGACTGGAGCTTTTGGGGGAGGAGGCGTTCAAAAACTGCAGAAGCCTGGGGCAGATCAGACTTCCTTCAACCATAAAGCAATACGGAGACGATATATTTGAGTATTGCAGTGCATTGAAAGAAATAACCGTGGCTGAGCATTCGACAATAGCAGTTGATAAGAGCGAAAAGAAAAGAATTGGAGCATCTTATGACTGCGAAATAAAAACATATAAAGGGAATGATTCCGGCGATGATGATATTATACTGCTGAGCGGACAGACATATGAAACATACCAAGAAATGGAAAGGCTGAAAGACCTTTACGATGAATGCTTTTATAAAATCAACTGGAATAGTGCAGGGATCGAGAGTAACGGGGAATTCACATATAAAAAGTATGATAAATATGCGATAATCATGGAATATATAGGGGACCAAAAGGATGTGATAACCGTCCCCGATACGATAGACGGCTGTACGGTGATAGGCATAGGGAGCGAGGAAAGAACAGGGCCTGCAGACAACACATACAGCCATGGAGCTTTTTACCGAAGCAGTGCCGTTGAAATCGTCCTGCCCGATACAATATTAAATATCGCCGAGAGCGCATTTGAGGACTGCAATGAACTGAAAAGGATCACGCTGCCGAGAGATCTGGTCATCATTGAGAACAGAGCGTTCAGCGCATGTTCGGAAATGGAGGAATGCGAATTCGGTTCGTACGTCAGGGAAATCGGATATTACGCGTTCAGTTATACGGGATTGAGAGACAATATCAAGCTCCCTCCGTTTCTGGAAACGATTGGATACGGCGCCTTTTCTCTGTGCAATCATATCACCGGTATGGAAATACCGCAGTCGGTTACCAAAATCGAAAGCGGGGCATTCGGCGATTGTCCTTCATTGCAGAACATTGCAATATATGATCAGTCGCTGCTGACCAATGAGGTGTTCAATTACGCCAAGCTGCCCGGTATTACGCTGCTCGGGAACAGCGAATCGGATACCGAAACAGTCGTCGCCCCTGTTCCTGCCGCGACTCTGATTGAAAATACTGCGCTCCCCATGGAAAACAGCGAGACTCTTTATTTGATAACAATAAAGAAAAACGGAGATCTCGTAAAGGAATATGAAAATGTGCGGCTTACTACGTTCCAGCAATTCCCATGGAAACAAGTCGTTTATAACGACAGACTGATCGGTGACATATTGGGAAGCGTGGAAGACATAACATTTTCGTTCAACGGAGGAATGCACCTAATCAAGTTGTCCCGCGAATATTTCCCGTCAGACGGTCCGAATTCGGATAATGTAGATGATTATGTTGATGCCGGCGAAGCTTATTATGTGGTTTATAACTATGAGCTGAAGAGGCTTGCGGAAGTATCCGATATTTGTCTCGCCGCAAATATGCCGATATGCGTATATCAGAATTCCGACGGCCTGTATGTGATTGACGGCACGAAGAAGGAAGGATGGACAGATTCGGAGTATCGGATTGCGCAGAACGTCAAGGCGTTTTCGATTTCTCCCAACGGCAACTACGTTGTATACAATGACAAGGATGGGAATGCATTCCTGTGGGATTCGGCGAACGCGTCCCAGACCGGCATTGGCGCGAATGCGGAGCCGATCTGTGTGGACGACCGTGGAAACGCACTGCTGCTGAGTGAAAACGGAGACGTCAAAACCGTGCTGTCTTATAACGGTAATCTGAATACTATTGGTGAGATTGAGAACAGCAGATATACCGTACAATTGGCGGTGAACAGGGATGGAAGCGAAGTGATATTTGAGGATACATTCTTTAAGAACGGTCAATTGATTGCGAACATATACGGCATTGATTCATTTAATCCGGATTGCAGCAGGTGCGGGATCGTGTACGATATGGAAACCTTTGTAAACGCAAAGATTGACAGCAATCTGGTCATGTACGAAGACGGCCGTTGTCAGAATGTTGGAGGATTGGATTTCCAGGGAAAAACAGTTCAGATGCCGGATAAGAGCATTATTTATTCGGAGTATGACAGATACAGCAATCCTGAGAATATTTTGTGGATTTCCTCTCCCGAGAGATCCAAAAAAATGATCATAAAGAGTCAGAATGCTATAGAAATAACTCTCGGAAAATACGGTTTCTATCACAACATGTATGACGAACTGCACTACAGATCGTATCTTGAAGATTATGATGAGAATAGTATCCCCGGAGACCTGGTGGATGAGAAGGGATACCAGGAAATATTCATTCTGGAAAACACTTGTTTCTATGTTGATAAAGACGGGTATGTGAAGATGACCGTTGACGGAGAGAAGCCGAGCGTTCTTTCGGATGAATTGTTCAGCACCAGAGATGAGATGTTTGTTCGCGGGAATCATATTGTCTGGATATGTCACAAGGTTGCGGCGAACGGAGACAGAATGACCGTAAAGGATGATTTTAAGGTTTTGCTTATTGATAAAGACGGAAAGATGACCTTGATCGGATCAACTTCCGACGAGCTGAGGGAATTTTACGCGAATGAAGATTTTCATTGAGACCTGTGCTGCCGAAAGCTCGACTCTGAACCTGCGGGTGCATATTTTCCGGTAAAGCCGGAGCACCGATCTGCAAAGTATATCTGTTACAGGAGAAGATTCATATGAAATACAAAACAGTCTGCCTTTTTCTTGCGTCTGTTATGGCGCTGACCATGATGTCCGTGCCCGCCGCTGCGTCAGAGACGGCCGGCAGAACCTACAATGTGCTTGTCATCAATTTCGATCCTGTTTTCTCAATGGCCGGAAACAAGCGGCAGCATGAGCTGATGGACTGGTGGAACGATCCGCACCGGCTTGCGGACGAATTCAAAAAGGATCTGAATGAAGTCAGCCATGGTTATCTCACATATAAAATTACGGACTGGGTGGATGAAGAGGAGCTTCCCAGAGCAACGGACGGAAGACAGTATTCTCTGAGTGATTACTACAAGCAGCTGATCACGGCAAACGAGAAAACGGACGGCGCGTACTGGTCCGATTCAGGCTGGGTGGATTGGGGCTTTTCATTCGACTATGACTATTACATGAAGAAGTATGACGTCTATAATAAGGTCAATAATGGGAGTTTAGACGAAGTGTGGATATTCGGCGGTCCGATGGCAAGCGGTATGTATGAATCCCACATGATGGGCAGAGGCGCCTACTGGTGCAATTCTCCCGGCGAAGAGAAGGACTGCAGACCGTTTGTGGTTTACGGCTTCAATTATGAACGCGGCGTCGGCGAAATGCTGGAGGACGCGGGTCACCGGGCGGAATCGATCATGAACGAGGTCTTCGGCTGGCCGGATTATACGAAGAATTATGAATCCTTTACGGATTGGGAGAAATTTACCGTATATGATATTCTGAAGCCGGGGATGGCGGGAGTCGGAAATGTGCATTTCGCGCCCAACAGCGAATCCGACTATGACTGGGGAAACACGACGCCCGTGAAATCATATTGCAGCGACTGGAAGAACTATCCTGACCTGAAGGGGAAGAGCGAGACGGTCGATTGCAGCGTATGGGGCAACGGCGATATCCGCCTGCATCACAAATGGTGGTTCAGCCTCTTCCCGCATGTCAACGAATTCAACACAAAGAGCGGCAAGTACAACAACTGGTGGTACTATTTCTCGCTGGATTACATCAACCATCCGGTTTCCGCGCCGGAATCCTTCTCGGACGTAAAAAGCACGGACTATTTCTCAGACGCCGTGAACTGGGCTTCTCGGCAGGGCGTTACCAATGGGATCGGCGGCGGGAAATTCGGCCCGGAGCGTACTGTTGTGAGAAAGGACGCGGTAACCTTCCTCTGGAGAGCGATGGGAAGGCCGGAGCCGGTGTCAAAATCCAGCGGCTTCTACGACGTTGAAGCGGGCTCCTACTACGAAAAGCCCGTGATCTGGGCAGTGGAGAACGGTATCACGACGGGGATCGGCGGCGGAAGGTTCGACCCGGACGGTACTCTCGCGCAGGATCAGATGATCACTTTCATCTGGCGGACGCTCGGGGAACCGGGTAAAACCGGCGCGCAGCCCTGGTATGCGGATTCCGAAAGGTGGGCTGAGTCAGCAGGTCTCACGGTCGGGACGGGCAAAGGATATGATCATTCTTCCGCCTGTCCGAGGGCGGATGTGGTGTATTATTTGTACCGCGCGCTTGGGAAATAAGGGATCGCTGCCGGACGGGACCCGGGAGGATTCTCAGCGTCGGTAACCGCGCGGCGGGCTCCGTCACTGTGTCCATTCACGATTTTGAACGCGTCATAACCAAGAACAGCGCGGATCGGACGCTCGGCCCGGTTCGCGCTGTCTGCATGATAAGATGATCTGTTTTCCGGGGGCGGCGTCAGATCAGGAGATCCCCGTATTCCCGGATTTCGTTCACGACGCGGCGGACGGTGCGGGGAGCGATCCGTTCCAGATCTCCCCGGCGTTCCATGGCGGCGTCGGCGTAATCCGTCCGGTTGAACTCCACCTCCACCACGGAGGGCGTCAGGATCCGGAGCGGACGCACGGTGCGGGCCAGAGATACTGCACGGCGGGCGGCGGCGTAAATCAGCTCCTCAGCCTCCCCGTCGGGCAGACAGACGGCGCGGTTCCGTCCCACCGCCGTCTTGACGGGGGCGGTCTCCACGTTCCCCATCATCTCCCGCATCTCGGCGCAGGCGGCAAAGTCCCCGCTGGCCATGACCAGGGGAATGCCGTACGCCCCCGCATAGGCCGCCAGCTGTCCCATCTCCCCGTACCGGCGTCCGTTGATCCGGTAGTCGTGCCAGGAGACGGAGCTCTGGGTGTGATCCAGAAAGGCGTTCTGGGTTCCGGCCATGGCGTGGGCCCCGATCACGAAGCAGGCGTCGGACTCCTTGACCGGACCGATGCCTGTGACCTCCGCCCGGGGATCCAGCAGCTCCGGGATGAAGTTGTGCCCGCCGCCGTGTCCGTCCAGCACCAGCACCCGGTCCGCCCCGCCGTCCAGCGCACCACGGACCGCGGCGTTCGTGTCCGCCATGAGCCTCTCCAGAGCGTACCGGTCCGAGTTCGCCACCATGTCCATGGACGAGACTCCGGAAATGCCCTCCAGATCCGTTTCGATGAAAATCGTCATGCTTCAGTCCTCCTGTATGCTGTCCGCGCCGTCATTCCCCGCAGGAGAACGTCAGGCGGACGGGATTGTGGTCGGAATACGCGAATCCGGTGTCGAGCACCTCGGCCGTGAGGACGGTCACGTTGTCCGACACGATGAAGCCGTCCACCGTCAGCACGTACTGCCCCTCGTGGTAAGCGGAATCCGCGTTCCGGCAGGAGGGGACGGGAGAGGCCTCGTCGAGGGGAGCCGCCAGGGTCAGGTTCAGCCCGTCGAACAGCTCCGCGGGAACCGGCTGGGCCCAGGTGTATTCCCGGTCCGCCTTTCCCCAGAAGCGGGAGGAGTCCCCCAGCAGATCCTTGTTGAAGTCTCCGGCGGCGACGCATCGGTTTCCTGCTTCGTATTCCCGCTGCATGTCGGCCAGCAGGAGCTTCAGCTGCTCCGCGGCGATGGTCCCGTCGGAGGTGTAGGCGGACAGGTGGAGGTTGTACAGCACGAGGTCGCCCCCGTCCGTCATGGGGATCCGGCTGACGGAATAGCACCGGTCCAGATCCAGAAGCTTCGTGACGCCCGTCTCCACCGGCAGCTCCACCCGGACGGCGGAGGCGATCCCGGCCCGGGAGAAGGTCATGAGCCCGGACTTTGACGCGCCGTGGGGCTTCGTGAAGGGATAGAACAGGTAGGGGGAGTCGTAGTTCTGCGCGAATACGGACTGCCATTCCCCCGCCGTCAGGACCCCGGTCATATACTCCCGCTCGTCGAAGTGGTACGTCCGGTCCGAATCGATGTCCACCTCCTGAAGCAGGACGAAAT
>Ga0256405_10009271_pt1 | contig 13548 bp, 10 predicted proteins | sample RumenRJG_02DNA_FD_189096 | JGI IMG/M metagenome (GOLD analysis project Ga0256405, IMG submission 189096) | Bovine rumen microbial communities from Lethbridge, Alberta, Canada - RJG_02 | ecosystem: Host-associated > Mammals > Digestive system > Stomach > Rumen | place: Canada: Alberta...
AACTCAAAATCAATCCTCCTTCTAAACTGCCTTTCAAAAACAGCATTCCATTCTATTGTAGCAAAGTTTGACTCTGCTAACGCAGATTTCATCCGCTTTTTACCGATATTTTCAGCACATTTCTCCTGTATTGAAAAAAATTTCATCATTTTTCCTTAAACGTTTAAGTTTTTACCTGAATTTGATCTGCTTTTTACGTTTTTTATCCGTAAGAAAAGATCACTTCACAGCGATCTCCATCTTATTATTATTCTTCTTTAAACAGACGGAACAGCCTTGAACCATTGATCTCCAGCTGCTTCAAAGGAATCTTTTTATCTCTGGCCCCATTCAATAATTTTTCGTAATCCTTTTTGGAACCGGGCATATACAGGGAATGAGAAGATGCCGCTACTTTCACCGGATCAGGCATCGGATAAATCGAACCTCTCACCGACATATCCCGGCCGATGATCCAGTCGGTCATTAAGATGCCGTCATAGTTCCATTCTCTTCGTAAGACATCAATACAGAGCCCCTGGTGTTCAGACGTGTGAATACCGTTTAAGAGATTGTAGGAAGACATGACCGCATAAGGCTTCTCTTTTTTAATGCAGTATTCAAAACCACGCAGATAGATTTCCCTTAAAGCTCGTTCCGAAACCTTGGAATTGGAATAGTAGCGGTTGAACTCCTGGTTGTTGGCGGCAAAGTGCTTGATGGTCACACCCTTACCCGGATGGGATTGGACACCTTTGGTGATTGCTGCCGCCATGACGCCGGAAACCAAAGGATCCTCCGAGAAGTATTCAAAATTTCTTCCACATAGAACATCCCGATGGATATTCAACGCCGGCGCCAGCCAAAGATCGACACCATAGATCTCCATCTCTTCGCCAACGATGTCGCCCAGCATACAAGCCAGGTCTTCATTAAACGACTGGGCAATCGCCGTACCGATCGGAATCGCCGTGCACCACTGTTCGAAGATATCGACATTCTTCGGAATCCGGTTCATGCGGTTGATGATAAAACGGATAATGTGCGGAAGCTGGGCCAGGATCGTCTCCGGCAAAGAAGAACCTAAACCGTGGGCACCTTTCTCGTCCTTAAAGAACTCTTTGGAAAGGCGAAGTCCGGCCGGCCCATCGGCCATGACGATCTTACGTAAGCCTTTCTCTGTAAATACGTCACTGCTTTCACCCGCTGCTCCCGCAACACTCATGGCAGCTGAACCAATGACACTCAGGAAACCGGCCTTCGGATCAAACGCACCGATATTCAACAAGGCCAGCTTTTCTGCGCTTTCTCCTTTCAATTCTTCACAGATCGGATCATCTTTTTCATAATCGATCACTTCGCAAGAGATCGAAGAAGGATCCAGGACCAGATGTTTAAGATTCTTTGGCAACTCTTCTTTTCTGGAAGGCAAGCTCAGATCTTTAAAATCGACTTCGCCCAGACAATTGTGAACCTTTCTGACGATAACATCTTCCTTGACCTCAATGACACCGATCGCCTCCGTCTCTACTGAGGAAGTGCCAACCCTCAGGATATAGTCGCCTTGTTCCAAAACATAAGCAGCTTTTTCAGTATCATAGGAAGCCAAATCTCGTAAATCGAAGCTCAAACTCTTTTTCTGGCTTTCCAAAGGTTTTAATTCCTCACTTTTTTGGAACGCACAGAGCTCCTGATATGGCTGATCGAGATTCACAGACGGTTTGGATAAGTAGAGCTGGGCTGTCTGCTTACCACAATAGCCTTTTGACGTATTGGTAAACAATACATCAACATTGACCACTGAGCCCTTAATTGAGACACCTTCCGCCCTTACGGTGATATCGGCATAACCCAAGCCATAACCGAAGGGATACAAGGCCTTCTTGCCGATCGAATCAAAGTAGCGGTAGCCGACATAGATGCCCTCTTTATAAGAAGTATCATTGACCTGGCCAAAGTCCCCTTCGTGACAATAATTCTCATACTTGTCCCAGGTCGTCGCCAGCTTGCCGGACGGGTATAGTTTTCCTAAAAGAATGTCCGCCAGTACATCACCGGTCTGAACCCCCAATTGGGATAAGACCAGGATATTTTCGACAAAACCGACTTCACTCAGGTCCACCGGTCCGCCGGTATTTAAGACCAACATCAGTTTGTCATAACGTTCATGAAGCTTCCTGAGATCCTTGATCTCGGTCTCACTTAACAGATAATCACCGCGCTTTGCCTCACGATCGCTTCCCTCGCCTGAAATGCGGGAAAGCACATAGATGGCCGTGTCACATTCCTTTTCAATCGGAAGTTCATAGTCACCTTCCTTTAGAACCTTGCCCATGGCAAAGGTGATCCAGTTGGCACCCTGCTTCTTGGCAGCCTTCTTGAGTCCCTTATTGAATTCTTCCTTCAGTTTCTTTCTTGCCTCATCGTAGCCATCCAGCCAGGAGGCAGTCTTTACGGTAAAACCTCTTTCCTTTAATCCTTCTTCGCAATTGATAAAGAAACGGGAATTGACTTCGCCGGAACCTGTACCGCCCTTGATGGTAAAGCGGCCGCCATTGCCATACAAGGCGATCTCGCCAGCCTCTTTTAGAGGAAAATCACCGTTCTTTTTCAATAGAACGACAAACTCCCCCATATACGGATACATCTGTTCCAGATGTCGTCTTTCGTGTTCCTTCAATTCCATGATTGTTAAACTCCCTAAGAAGTGTTTTCCACTTCCTTATTACCCTAATCATTATATCTCTTAATAAGAAAAAAGCCTTTCGCAGCATTTCACGAAAGGCATGAATTCATACATTCTATAAGCCAATCCAAAGGCAGACCAATCGGGTCAGAAAAGCAAACAGATATGCCACCAGACACTGCCATAAGGCAACGCCGACGCCCCAGCCTTTTCCCAATTCCCGCTTGATGGCGGCAATAGCGGCCACGCAAGGCGTATACAACAAGCTGAAGACCAGGATCGTCATCGCCGAAGTCGCATTGAAGACCTCGCGGATCGAAGAACCAAAGGACATCTTCAGGGTCGCCACGACTGATTCTTTCGCCATAAAGCCGGAAACTAATGAAGTCACGATGCGCCAGTCACCCAAACCGAGCGGTTTAAATAAAGGTGCCAGATAACCGGCAATCAAAGCCAGTATGGAAAGCGAATCATCTTCGACCATGTTGAAGTGAATATCGAAGTGCTGTAAGAACCAGACGATGATCGTCGAAACTAAGATAATCGAGAAAGCTCTGGTGATGAAGTCCTTGGACTTGTCCCACAATAAGCGCAAGACGTTTTTAGCACTTGGCATGCGATAATTCGGCAGTTCCATGACAAACGGCACGGCATTGCCGGTAAAGACCGTATTTTTCATGATCAGTGCCATGGCAATGGCCACCAAGATGCCAAACAGATATAGACCGATCATCACAAAGCCGGCCTTGTTGCCGAAAAACGCATTGGCAAAGTAACCATAGATCGGAAGTTTCGCCGAACAGGACATGAACGGCGTCAAAAGAATCGTCATATAACGGTCACGCTTGGACGGCAAAGTCCTAGTCGCCATAACTGCCGGCACCGTACAGCCAAAGCCAATTAACATCGGCACGATGGAGCGGCCTGACAGGCCGATCTTTCGGCAAAGCTTATCCATGAAGAAGGCCACGCGGGCGATATAGCCGCTATCTTCCATGATCGAAAGGAAAAAGAACAAGGTCACTACGATCGGGAAGAAGCTTAGAACGCTTCCCACGCCTTCGATGATGCCTTCACTCACTAAAGAGCGTATCACCGGATTGACACCGATCGTATCGATCAGCTGCAGTAAGAGATCTCCCAAACTTGAGATCCAGGCATCCAGGATATCCTGGAAGAAGGGACCAATGACATTGAAAGTTAACAGGAAAACCATGGCCATGATGGCGATAAAACAAGGAATGGCTGTCCACTTGCCGGTCAAAAGATTGTCGATCTTCTCTGAACGGATGCGTTCCTTGGATTCCACCGGTTTGATGATCGTCTTTTCGCAAACCCGCTCAATAAAGTCAAAACGCATATCCGCCATCGCTGCCGAACGGTCCATGCCTGACTCCTTCTCCATCTGTAAGATGACATGTTCGATCGTCTCTTTTTCATTCTGGTCCAGGTCGAGCTGTTTTAAGATCAGCTGGTCATTTTCAATGACCTTGGTGGCTGAGAAGCGAAGCGGCAGACCTGCCTTGAGGGCATGATCCTCAATCAAAGACTCCACCGTATGGATGCAACGATGGACGGCACCATCGTGGTCCTCTTTCAAACAGAAGTCCTGTTTTTTCGGTCTTTCCTGGTATTTGGCGATGTGGATGGCGTGGTTGACCAGTTCATCGACGCCTTCGTTCTTGGCGGCCGAGATCGGCACCACCGGCACCCCCAGCATCTCTTCAAAACCGTTGAGGTCGATCGCGCCCTTATTGCCGGTAAATTCATCCATCATATTTAAGGCAATGACCATTGGCACATTCATCTCCAAAAGCTGTATGGTCAGATAGAGGTTACGTTCAATATTGGTCGCATCGACGATATTGATGATTGCCTTTGGTTTGTCGTTTAAGACAAAATTTCGTGAGACGATCTCTTCACTGGTATACGGCGACATTGAATAAATGCCCGGCAGATCGGTGATGCAGGTATTCTTGTAGCCACGGATGACACCATCCTTGCGGTCCACTGTAACACCCGGGAAATTACCGACGTGCTGATTGGAACCGGTCAGTTGATTAAACAGGGTCGTCTTGCCCGAATTCTGGTTGCCAACCAAGGCGTAAGTCAAGATCTCGTCTTCCGGTAATGGTACTTCCGTCTTCTTGTCATGGAAGATGCCATCTTCGCCTAAACCCGGGTGAGCGTGATTGACAATTGTTTCGATGCGCTGGTGCTTGTTTTTACGTTCATCGATCTTTTCGATGACGATCTTGCCGGCGTCCTCCAGACGAAGGGACAACTCATAGCCATGGATCTGTAATTCCATCGGATCACCCAAAGGGGCGAATTTGACCAGCGTCACTTCCGCACCGGGAATGACGCCCATATCCAAAAAATGTTGGCGAAGAGCACCCTCCCCGCCAACCTTCAGGATTCGTCCGTGTTCATTGACCTTAAGGTCTTTTAATGTTACTTCTTTGTTACTCATAAACCTTCTTTCAATTACATATGCAAAACATTCAACAAGAGAATCCAGGCCAGACCATAGTAGGAAATGACCGCAATCAGGTCGTTGATCGTCGTGATAAACGGACCGGAAGCGACCGCCGGATCGATGTGAAGCTTATCAAAGATGATCGGCACAGTCGTACCGACAAAGGATGATACCAGCATGGCCACCAACAGGGCGATGCCAACGCAAGCCGAAACGGCAAACGAGAATAAAGCCGGATACTTCTTAAAGAGGAAAATATACAAACCGATAAAGACAAAGGAGGCCAGTCCCAACAATAAGCCGTTGAAGAAACCAACCCGCATCTCTTTCAAGATGAGACGAATCTTGTCTTTAGCAGAAACTTCCTCATCCATCAAGACACGGATGGTTACCGCCAGAGATTGCGTCCCGACATTACCGGCCATATCCAAAACCAAGGATTGGAAACAGACGATGATGGCGATCTCCTTGACGACACTTTCAAAGATGCCAACCACCGCCGAAACACCAATACCTAAAACCAGTAGAGCCGCCAGCCAAGGCAAGCGCTTCTTCATACTCTGAAGCAATGGCTCATCGAGGTCTTCTTGCGAAGACAAACCACCCAGTTTAGCGTAGTCATCGGAAATTTCTTCGTCGACCGTTTCGATGATATCGGTGGAAGTGATGACACCCAGAAGATGTTGTTCCTGGTCTAGGACCGGCAGGGAGTTTTCCGAATACTCGCGGATCTCATCCAAACAATCAGCGATCTTTTCATGATCGTACAAGACCGGGAAAGATGTGATGACTAATTCCGTGAACTTATCGGACTCTCTGGCCTTGATCAGATCTCTTAAATCGACGACACCGCAGAAGAGGCCATTGTTGTCGACGACATATAAAGTATCAATGTTGTCGTTGTCTTCCGACTGCTTGATCAATTCGCGCATCGCCTGCTTGACCGTATATAAGATGTTGAGCTTGATGAAGTTGGTGGTCATCAAAGAACCCAGTTCGTCATCATCGTAGGACTGAATGAGACGGATCTCTTCCTCAACCTTGTCATCCATCTTCTCCAAGAGTTTTTCTTCGATGGTGTCATCGACCTGTTCCAATAAGTCGACCGCATCATCGGTATCCATCTCTTCGACGATCTTGGCTGCTTCGTTGATACTGATTTCATTGATATAGGTATCGACATCGTCTTTGACAAACGAGAAAACTTCACCGGTCCTCTCCGGCCCGATAATGCGATAGAGTTTCTTTCTTTCGTCGGCTGATAATTCTTCCAAGGCTTCCGCGAGGTCTTTGTCGTGGTAGTCTTCCAAAGCCAGTCTTAAAGCATCATCGTCTGTACTGTTTCGGATCAGATCGATGATCTCTTTGATATTATTGTCCTGGTTGAGTTCTAAATTCATATCGTTCCTTCTTTCTCTTTAAGAAACCGGGAACTTGCGTTTTCAACGGGAAAGATTCACTCCTGAAAAGTCATATTCCTGGTTTAAGTTTACACATCTACTTCGAGGACTTTCTTGACTTTCCATTTCGTCTCCTTCCTTTATTTCTCATTCATTATAAGCCATTTTCAGCCTCATGGAAGCCTAAAACAAAGAAAAAGGCTCTCACATCTGTGAAAGCCCGAAACATACATAATAAGACGATTAACTGCCCCTATTTTCCTCATCGCTTTTCATCTTCAGCACGCAGGAGTAGATGATATTGAGACCCAGAAGCAGAGACATTTGGGAAACCAGCGGATTGATTCTGACCAGATCGGAACCATTGGGATAGGTGTAGAAACAATGATCGAAGGCAACCTTGTGTTCCGGATCATCCATCGTCGTCACCAGAATCTTCACCGTATCGGACATTTCCAGGAAGGAGAGCGTCTCATCCTCATGAATATCCTGCACATCGGCAAGAATCAAAACCGCATCCCCTTTATTTATTTTGAGATTCTTTTTCCCCTTAACACTGACGACGTTCTTCCCGATCTTTTCTATCTGTTTGGTAAAGATTGCCAGTTCGCCATCCACATCACCTACCGGATAAAGGTAGATCGTTTCAGCCTGATCCAAGGCATGAACGGTATCTTCCAGTGCCGACTTTTCGATCGAATTGATGCAGTTATCGACGATCTGCTTGGAAAGCACACCCAGCTTTTCGACAAACTCGTAAAGTGATCCGGATTCCATGAAGGCCTGATTGGTTTCGAAATTGGTGGTGGAACCGGAACGGATCCTCTCCAATTGTAAGGCAATCGAAAACTCACGATAATTACTGCAGCCAACTTTGCGATATAAACGGATGACACTCGGTTTCGATACATAAGATGCCTTCGCCAGGTCCTGTAAAGACATCCGATAAACACTGTCAGTATTGTTGATGATGTAATCAGCCAAAGAGGATTCGGTTGAGGTAAAATTTTCTTTTTTAATTAATTTTTCAATCAGATTCATCCCTTAACACAAACTCCTTCACTATAAAATTTTATCTAAAAAAAGGCCCTCTTTTTCCTTAAGAGTAAGCCTTTGTACCAAAAGTCAATATCATTTTCATAATTTTCATGAAAATTTTTCACATGTCAAACAACACATAATATTTCTTTCTTTTCTGTCAAACCAAGCAAAAGAAATATTACTGCAGTTTCAATCTTCCTAGTTCCATCGCACCCAAGATGCCGGCATCATCTTCCGTTTTAGGCAACACAATGCAGCCTTCAATGACAGATGATATGGAATATCAGTTTAGTAGATCTCGTAAGTCTCGATCATTTCCTGGTCAAATTCCAACGGCGTCTTGTTGTCGACATCCTTATTTTTCAGATAGCGGTCAAAGAAAGCAACATGAACTTCGTTGAGCGTATCCAGACACTTTTCAGGATCACAAGTTCCGACACTCGTCTTGCTTCGAGAAACCAGTTTGAGATCACAGAAGCCGTTATGTTCGATGTCCTTAAAGATCATGAAATGGACCGGTTTGTCATGATAGAGCTTCGCCCTGGAAACGACGTTGAGATTGGACTTGTTGTCGATCTGTAAGAACGGTTTGTGGTTGACAGCTGTCCCGAAATCGCCGAACAGACCGCCGTCGATATTGACCCCGCAAGTGATTGCATCATCAAACAGGCAATGATGATAAGCCAGTGCGCCGCCATAAGAATGACCACTTGCTCCGATTCCTTTAGAAAAATCGATCTTGTGATAAAGGAAGGAAGTCTCATCTTCATTCAGCTGTCGGATCTTTTCCAAAGCAGCTAAATCATCCTTCCTCCATTCCTTTGCCCGCTCGCTCATGAAAGTTTCATAGCGTTTCTGGTGGGCGTCAAATCGTTCCAGGGCTTGTTTCGCATCGAGTTTTTCCGCTCTCAGTTTATAGACATCGATCACCGCCGGAATAAAAGGCTTGAACATCTTGAAATACAAGGAATTATCGAACATGACGGAAGACCCATCCGTATACACAGTCTCACTGGCCTCGTAAGGATGACCGATCGAAGCCACAATATAGCCATGTTCTGCCAGGTACTGGCAAAGATTATTATTCTGTTCCACATAACCGCCATAGCCATGGGAAAACAAAATCAGCGAGAAAGATCCGTCAACGACCTCAAGATCCTTATAGATTCGAATTCGTTTTTCATATAGAGATAGGTCCGGCTTTCTTCCATACCACTTTTTCTTGCGGGATGTCAGGCCATCACAAAAGACAGCATCTTCTGTTTCCGCACCCGGATAATAGAAGCGAATCGCTATCCTGCGCTTGCCGTTTCTCTTGCCTAAAACTTCATTTCTGTTTTCATCAACGAAATCAATGTATCTTGTACCAACCATATTGTTTACTCCTGTTGACTTTATTATTATCTCATAAGCCAAACATAAGTGTTTTTTGATTTCCCGTGCTATAAAAGGGTCTTTGATTTAGTAATTCAATATCAAGCAATGCTGTCTTGCCAAAACCAAGTTTAGCATCTGGTTTTGTTAATTCCTTGCATTATTCTTTGGTTTCAAATCATATCTTGTATGATTCTGATAAATTCCCGGATTCTTCGCTATTCTCCCAATACCGATACAGAATTGTGAGATTATTTCAATCTGACATCTATCGTTGGAATTTCTGCATCTAAGAACAATTTCCAATGACATTACATCAAACAGGGCAGCTAAAACTATTAACCACAATTTTGGCACTAATCATGGCACTAATCATGGCACTAATCATGGCACTATTATCTATGAATAATAAAAAAAACCGTCATACAACTGACAGTTTTGAAATTCTTATGGTGGAGCTTACGGGATTCGAACCCGTGACCTCATCGCTGCCAGCGATGCGCGCTTCCAACTGCGCTAAAACCCCATATTTCTTTTCCTGTTATTTATATTAATCTATTTATATGCATTTTTCAATTCAAGGACAAAAACAATCTGCTTCCCTGTATAATAGATGTGTTATGAATCTGAAAAACCTGAATAAGCAGCAACAAATCAAATACATCGCCATCATTGGTGTGTGTCTTTTGATTGCCTTGCTGTATCTTGGCGGCATCGCCTTCTACTCTTCCCATTTTCTGCCTAAGACAAAGATCTTTGATCTTGATGTCTCTAACCAGAATGTGGCAGCCGTCAACGAAAAACTGAAAGAAATCACGCCGACCATTTCCCTGGTCGAGCTTGATAAGAATGCCAATACGATCGAAGAATCCATCGATATGCGAAAGATGAACGAAGATATCGATTATGATGCCACCGGTTTATTGAAGAAACAGGATAAGCTCACCTGGTTTATCTCAATGTTCCAACAGAAAGATCTGGAACCCGATCAGATCCAAGGAAGCTTCACCAAAGCGGAAGTCAAACAAATTATCCAAAACTGCTATTTCCTAAATAAAGACAACATTGTCATGCCGCAAGATGCGACACTGGCAATTGAAAACAATAAAGTCGTCCTCAAGGATGCGGTCGACGGTAATTTCATTGAAGAACAGGAAGTCATCGATCTGATCAGTCAAAGGATGAAAAACTTCCAGTCTGCCACCGGCGAAGCAACCTTAGACCTCACGCAAGATTATCAGAAACCGCAATTGTATCAGGACGATCCTTCCTTTGAAGGAAAGATCGAAAACTATCAGAAAGTCCTGGATAAAGAAGTCACCATAAAAATCAGTGATGATCAAACAATCATCTTAAAGGATAACGATCAAAGCGATCTGCTTACCTTCATTGACAATGACATCACAGTCGATCAGGATCACTTAAGTTCCTATATCCACACTTTCTATAAGGAACACAGCAACGATAAAAGCGGCTATATCAGCCGTTCCGACTTACAAAAATCCTTATCCAAAGCCCTTCTTTCTTCCAAAAACGAAACTGTTGATGTTGTTTGGAACAAAACTCCGGAAGAAGGAAAAATCGATGTCTCGATCTTAACTCAGACTTTGAACTATTACGAAAACAACACCTTATTATTATCTTCTCCGATTGTCTCCGGCAACGGCGAGATTACTGATGAAACACCGCATGGTGAATTCATCATTCGCAAGATGGACACCGATTCCTATCTGATGGGAAGAGATTATATCGAACATGTCGACTACTGGATCGGCTTTGACCCAAGTGGCAGAGTCTATGGCCTGCATGATGCCTCCTGGCGAAATGAATTCGGAAGTGATATCTATCTTACCGATCCATCCAGAGGCTGCGTCAACATGCCGACCGATAAGATTGCCATTCTCTTCGATTATGCTGTCTTAGGAACTGAAGTCAATATTCACGATTAAAACGCAAAACACTTCGATCGAAGTGTTTTCATTTTTCAATACCCAATTTGAAACGTTCCATCATCTCATTGGTCAGACTGTAACGTTTATTCTGCAAGATGATGTCTTCCCGCTTGACCCACTCCGCGTAACGCAGTTCGTGCTGTTCCATTCTGATGTGGTCATCACCATCCACCTCACAATAGTATCCTGCCAGGATATCGGAAGCGATACCCCAAGGTTGTGATTTGTAATAGCGGATGTTTTTAATATTTAATCCGGTCTCTTCCTTGACTTCCCGTTTGACTGTTTCTTCCAAGGTCTCGCCAAATTCGGTAAAACCGGCGACCAAAGCATTCTGAGAGAATCCTGTACGATATTTAGTCAATAAGAGTTTATCGCCATTCTTGATGCCGATAATGACAGCCGGATTGATGCGCGGATAGACGTGATTTCCGCATTTTGGACAGATCATCACTCGCTCTTCATCACCATAGATCAGTTTCTCTCCGCACGCACCACAATAACGACTGGTCCGATACCATTCATATAAATGATAAGCGCTGTAAGCGGCAAAGACTTCCTTATTTTCCTTCAGATCCAAACCCATCAGATCCCGCATGGAAAATAAAGTTTCATCCGTTTCCTCTTCCATGAAATGCAGGAAATATTTCTCCTCATCAATCGAGAAAGCATAGATATATTCTTTGCCCTCTTCGCAATTCGGAAAGATCAGTTGTCTATTTTCTTCATCGTATTCAGCACAAATCCTGCCATCTTTAAAAGATAAAGCTTTATCATTACAAGTTGCCTTTTCATTTCGATAGCTGTTATCAAAATGATAAGGGTTAATTTCCTGAATCATCATACTTCTAGAATTATAAGCCTATTCTCTCTATGCATACAATTTAAAACAGTCCATATCAATTACATTTTGAAATAGATACCGCAAAATCAACAAAGATTATCTTTACTTCCATATAAAAAGCCCATGAATCAATCACAGGCTTACATTACAGATGGTGGAGAATACAGGACTTGAACCTGCGACATCACCCCTGTGAAGGGCGCGCTCTCCCAACTGAGCTAATCCTCCGTACCTCCATTATATACCCAATCGCACTTCAGACAGAGATATTGTTTCACACATCATACGACCAGCCATGATCACCATGGTAGATCATCAGTTTTGTCATACCTCCATCGATGCAGATACTCTCTCCATCGATGAAACCGGCTTTATCGGAACAAAGATATAAAACCATCTGCGCAATATCCTCAGGCTTGCCAACTCTGCCAGCAGGCTGTTGCAAAGCGTCAGCTCCTTCAAAATCCGAACCCATCGTATCGATCCAGCCGGGAGAAATAGAATTAACTCTCACTTTACCAGCCAGACTCACTGCCAAAGCATGTGTCAAAGCAGCAATGCCTCCCTTGGCTGCTGTATAACTTTCCGTCTGCGCTTGTGACATGCGGTCCCTAGAAGAAGAGATGTTGATAATGGAAGCTCCGACATTGAAGTAAGGCAGAAACAGTTTGGAAAGATAGAAAGGAGCTGTCACACCAACGGCCAAAGCATATTCAAATTCTTCATAGGAACAATCATCAATTCCCTTCATTAAAGGCAAGGCGTTATTGACTAAAACATCAATATGTCCGCTTTCTTTGATCACATGCTGTGCAAAATCTTCCAAGACCTTTTTATCGGAAAGATCTCCTAAATAGTGATCCCCTTCCTTAATGTCGATGACGTAGACCTTCGCTCCTTGTCTCTCAAAACACTCTTTGATGCACTTACCGATCCCAGAAGCTCCGCCAGTCACCACAACAACTTTATTTTTAAACTCTTTTTCCATGATCTGTTCCTCTGTTTACCATCATTGTATCCATAAAGACCTGCAAAACAAAGACACTTGCCCAAAAGAAAAGACTGCCTTGAACCAGTCTCAGCAGTCTTTGTCTTGATTTGTGATTAAGCAGCTACTGTCTGATTAGGATCAGCCGGCTTGTCTTCTTCCTCATCATCATCTTTCTTCTTATTGCGAGTCAGATAAGCGAGTACGAAGTTGACTAACAGGATGATAACCATAGCCAGTGTGTACTTATCTGTCCAGATCATCTTGTTTCTCATATCTTCTGTGAGAATGAATAAGATAACTGAACCAATGGCAGGAATGAGGCCCAAGAACTTCGATTTCTTTCTCTTGTTCTCATCATCTTCTTCCTCTTCCTTCGCTTCTTCTTCAGAAGTAGCTGTTCTTGTCACAGCAGCTTCTTTAGCTTCTGCGTTTTCCTCTTCCTCTTCATCCTTCTTCTTTCTGAAGAATGTAAGGATCATGCCTAATGCCGTAAGCACAGTACCGATCGATGCTAAGAGATTGGCTAATGCCCAATACTTTTCAGGATCAGTCTGTGGTACAGGCTCATCAGGAATCGGTTCCGGTTCTGGTGAAGGAGTCGGAGTCGGTTCTGGTGTTGGCTCAGGTGCAGGTTCCGGAGTTGGTTCCGGCCCAGGACCCGGGCCAGGTCCAGGAGTTGGAGGTGTCGTGAACCCCATTATTTGGACAATTGATTTAAGCTAACTCAATGATAAGGCCTGCTGCCTTGCTTCACAAGGCGTAAGGCCTTTTAATTTGACTTTGATGCGTTTTGTATTGTAGT
>Ga0256405_10009272_pt1 | contig 13548 bp, 14 predicted proteins | sample RumenRJG_02DNA_FD_189096 | JGI IMG/M metagenome (GOLD analysis project Ga0256405, IMG submission 189096) | Bovine rumen microbial communities from Lethbridge, Alberta, Canada - RJG_02 | ecosystem: Host-associated > Mammals > Digestive system > Stomach > Rumen | place: Canada: Alberta...
GCCAGGGCGTTCTCGTCAAAAAGGTGAAGTGTAACTTTAGGACGATGGGCAAGAAGTTCGGCAAGCTGATGAAGGGTGTAGCTGCAGTTATGGATACCCTCTCGCAGGAGCAGATAGCCGCGTTGGAGCAGAACGGCACCATCGGCATCAACGTTGAGGGACAAGACCTGACAGTCGAAGCTGCCGACGTTGAGATCATCAGCGAGGACATTCCTGGCTGGCTCGTTGCCAACGAAGGTTCGCTGACCGTAGCCCTCGAGGTGGAACTCAACGACGAGTTGCGACAGGAGGGTATGGCTCGCGAGATTATCAACCGCGTGCAGAACATCCGTAAGGAGAGCGGACTGGAGATTACCGACCGCATCAGCATCATCTTGTCTCCCAATGACGAGGTGGAAAAGTCGGTTACGGCCTTCGGCGACTATATCAAGGCACAGGTTTTGGCCGATTCCATCGAGATTGCCGACAACGACGGCACCGAGGTGGCGTTCGACGATTTCAAACTGAATATTAAAATTACCAAGAACTAATCAAACAATGGAAACAAAAGAAAAAACACGCTACAGTGACGAGGAACTTGAAGAGTTCCGCTCTATCATCAACGAGAAACTGGCTTTGGCCAAGCGCGACTATGACCAGATGATGGCCGTCATAACAAACCAGGATTCAAACGACGTCGACGACACGTCGCCCACCTACAAGGCTCTGGAGGAAGGCTCGGCAACACAGTCGAAGGAAGAAATCATCACGATGGCTGCACGACAGCAGAAGTTTATTCAGGGCTTGAAGGCTGCGCTGGTGCGTATTGAGAACAAAACGTACGGCGTCGACCGCCTGACAGGAAAGCTCATCCCCAAGGAACGCCTGAAGGCCGTGCCTCACGCCACGCTTTCAGTAGAGTCGAAATTGAGTCAGAAGAAGTGAAGCTGAAACGAATCATCTCTGACGGATGGCTGGCAGCACTCGTGGTGCTGTCGGCTATTCTCATTGACCAGTTCATCAAAATCTGGGTCAAGACGTCGATGACGCTTCACGAGAGTATCCGCATCTTCGACTGGTTCTACATTTCATTTATCGAGAACAACGGTATGGCCTATGGCATGCAGATAGGCTCAAAGCTCGCCTTGTCGCTCTTCCGCGTCGTGGCCATCGGCCTGTTGGCCTACTACGTGTGGCTGCAGGTGCGCAACAAGGCCCGAACGGGCTACATCGTCTGTCTGTCGATGGTATTGGCAGGCGCTATAGGCAACTTGATTGATTGTATGTTCTACGGCATGGTCTTTAATGCCTCATCGCCGTATTTCACCAGTTATTTTGTACCTTTCGGTACGGGCTATGCGCCGTTCCTGATGGGTAAGGTCGTCGATATGTTCTACTTCCCGCTCATTGTAACGACGTGGCCAGAGTGGGTGCCGATGTGGGGAGGGCAGGAGTTTATCTTCTTCAGCCCTGTGTTCAACTATGCCGATGCCAACATCTCAGTGGGGGTGGTCCTCCTGTTGCTGTTCTATCGCAAGGAAATCAGTCAAATAAGCTTGAAACGTGAGTAGACACCTGTTATATATGATAGTGGTGGCCTGCGTGGCAATGGTGGCCTGCACGCCCTCCGTTCCCTCGCGCTATATCCAGCCAAGCGACATGGAGGATATTCTGTGTGACTTCCACGTGTCGCAGGCAATGGCTAATCAGAACGGAAAGAGCGAGGACGAGCGCTCCTACCTGAAGACGCTCTATTTTGCCGCCGTTCTTGAGAAACATGGTGTGACGAAGGCTGACTTCGACTCATCGCTTGTGTACTATTATGTGCGAGCCGACCGTTTTAGCGATATCTATAAGCGGGTTGCGGAAAAGTTGAGCGACCAGGCAATGGACTTGGGAGCTGCCGAGGGTGAGGTGAACCGTTTTGCCAATCTCAATGCGGGGGGCGACACAACCGACATCTGGGTAGGCAACATTTCGACAATCCTTATACCCTATGCCCCCTACAACGTGTATAGCTTTGTGCAGAAAGCCGATACATCGTTCCGCAAGGGCGACTCCTTCATGCTGATTCTGAATACAGACTTCATCTATCAAAATGGCATGCGTAACGCCGAGGCCTGTCTTGCTTTGCGCTACGACAACGACAGCGTCATCAGCCGTGCTACAGGACTTTCAGCAACGGGCGTGAACCAGCTGCGAATACCAGCCAACGGCAACCACATGGCGAAAGAGATTCGTGGCTTTATCTACCTGACGCCCGAAAAGGAAGAGACGTCGACGCTGAAACTGATGTTTATTCGCGGCATACAGCTTATCAAGTTCCGTAAGAAGGAAACAACTGAAGTGGTGTTTAACGACTCTATAAAACAGGTTCGCGAAGAGGATGAAGCCCCGAAGTCTGAACAAGAAAGAGAATTAAAGCCAGAATAAAAACCTTTAAACTAAAACTAATATGAATCTAAAAATCCGATTAGCAGTGATGAACTTCCTAGAGTTTGCCGTCTGGGGAGCTTATCTGACGTGTATGGGCAATTATCTTGGAGTTGCCGGCCTGGGCGACCAGATTTCGTGGTTCTATGCCATCCAGGGTATTGTGTCAATCTTTATGCCGACCATGATGGGCATTGTGGCCGACAAGTATATTCAGCCGCAGCGCCTTCTCGGACTTTGCCATCTGATAGCAGGTATCTTTATGATGGGTTGCTGGTGGTTAGGCTATCAGGCTGGGTTCGGTGAGCAGTTGTCAGACAAAGCCCTGTTTATTACCCTCTATACGCTGAGTGTGGCCTTCTTTATGCCTACCATTGCCCTTTCCAACACGGCGGCGTTCAGTATTCTGAAGAAGAACGGTCTCGACACCGTGAAGGATTTCCCGCCCATCCGTGTGCTGGGCACCGTCGGCTTTATTGCTACGATGTGGTTTGTCAACTGCGCCTTTATCGACGATAGCGGCTTTGGCTTCACGCTGGCTGAGAACTCTCATAAGTTCCAGTACACGTATATGCAGTTCTTCGTGTCGGGACTGTTGAGCATCGTGCTCTTTGCTTATTGCTTCACGCTGCCCCAATGCCGGGTGGAGAAGAAAGAGGGCAAGGTGTCGCTCATCGAGAGTCTCGGACTCAATGCCTTCAAGCTGTTCAAGCGCCGTCAGATGGCTCTGTTCTTCATCTTCTCGGCATTTCTGGGTATGTGTCTGCAGGTTACTAACGGTTTTGCCGGGCCTTTCCTGACCAGCTTCAAGGGGGTGCCCGAATTTGCTGACACCTTTGCTGCTAACAATGCCACACTGCTGACGAGTATATCGCAGATCAGCGAAGCCTGCTGCATCCTGATGATACCGTTCTTCCTGAAGCGTTTCGGCATCAAGGTGGTTATGCTCATGTCGCTCTTTGCCTGGGTGTTCCGATTCGGCTTCTTCGGCATCGGCAACCCCGCTATGCCCGGTGTACTGCTGTTTGTCCTCTCTTGTATCGTCTATGGTGTGGCCTTCGACTTTTTCAATGTCTCCGGCGGTATTTATGTCGACCAAGAGTGCGATCCCAGTATTAAGGCTTCGGCACAGGGACTCTTTATGATGATGACCAACGGACTGGGTGCCACCATTGGTACGCTGGCTGCTGGCGAGGTTGTTAACACGTTCTGTTCGTGGCAGGAGTTCATGATGAACGGTGAGAAGCAGAGCTTCCTCGTTGGCGACTGGCAGTCGTGCTGGTTCATCTTCGCCGGCTTTGCGTTGGTTATTGGCGTCAGCTTTGCTCTGGTGTTCCATCCTGAGAAGAAATAAGGAGGCGCTGTATGGGGCGAGTGCAACTGTTCTATAAGGACATTGGCGAAATTGTGGGAAGCGACGGTTTTTCTGTCGTAAGGCTTACCGATGCAGATGAAGTGTGGGCTATCAGCGTCATCTGTGATAAGCTGATGACCGATCAGCTGACACTTCGCACCAATCGTCAGCCAGGTCGTGAACAGATGCTGCCCGAAGTGCTGGTGAGAATGCTGCTGGCCGACAACGGCATCAACGACTTTGAGATGATGGTCAGCGACGTCATCAACGGGCAGTACCGTGTGACGTTACTCAACAAGCGTACACTCACGATGAAATTCATCCGTATGAGTGACGCAGTGCTGCTGAGTGTCATCTCGCGCATACCTCTTTATATAGATGCTGCATTGATGCAGCGCCAGTGTACGCCCTACAACCCTGACATACGCGGCCTGTCGGTTCCCATCAACACCATCGACCTGGAGCACCTGAATCAAGAGTTGGAACGTGCCATTCAGGCTGAAGACTATCGGTTGGCATCTTACCTGCACGAAGAGATACTGAGGAGGAACAAGGAATGAAGGAAATGAGATTCTTCTATGTGCCTGACGCTGAGAATCGTCAGGAGTTGCCTGCCGAAGAAGCAAACCACGCCATAAGGGTGTTGCGGTTGAAGGAGGGTGCCGAACTGATGCTCATGGATGGTCAAGGTAGCTTCTATAGGGCTGAAGTCACAATGATTGCCAACCATCATTGCTGTTACCGTATCGTTGAGAAGATGCCGCAGGAGCGGCAGTGGCAGGGCCACGTACATCTGGCCATAGCGCCAACAAAGATGAGTGACCGCATAGAATGGATGACGGAGAAAACTGTCGAGGTGGGCATTGACGAGCTGTCGTTCTTGAACTGCCAGTTCTCGGAGCGCCGCCAGCTGAAGACAGAGCGTATCGGGAAGATTGTGACAGCTGCCGTCAAGCAGAGCCACAAGGCATATATGCCTACAGTCAACGAGATGATACCTTTCAATAAGTTCATTGTCGGCCATTCGGCAGGGCACCGCTTCATAGCTCATTGCTATCAGGAAGTGCCGCGCGTCAATCTCTTCGACCAGCTGTGTCAGCTTGACGAGACCGACGAGGTGTTGGTGCTGATAGGTCCTGAGGGCGATTTCAGTATCGACGAGGTGCGGACAGCTGTTGAAGCTGGCTATGTGAGCGTTGACTTGGGAAAGAGCCGACTACGCACAGAGACGGCGGGGCTATCTGCTGTGATGATGATGCAACTGGCCAAACAAATTAAAAATAGGGAACAATGAAAAGAATACTGCTACTGTCGTTTCTGTTGGTGACAACGCTCTCAGCGATGGCCGATACGCTGACCATCCGTCAGCTGTTTATCGAGATGCCTGATACCGTGATACCATACCTGTCGCGCAACAGCCGCCTCGATTTCCTCGACTTCGTGGATTCAAAGATGACGGCCGAGGTCACTAATGAGTTTGGAGGGAAAAGTGTGATGACAGCCTTAGGCGATGACTCGCTTACCATCCGCCTGAATAATGCATGTACGGTTGATTTACTACTTTTGCAGACCACTGAGACTGTCGACAGCTGCCATCAGGTTGTCTGTGTGATTAAGACTTTGGGGGTCGATGGTGACTACCAGGAGAGCGAAGTCAACTATTACACGAGACATTGGCAACAATTGTCAGTCGTGCCAGAACTGACGAATGCCCAGCGAAGAAGGCTCGAAATACATATCAAAAATATAAATATCCTTAATTTTATAAACGATAAAATTAACAAACGCTAAATATTTTAGGTGATAAACCCAAGAAATTGGAATTTCCAATAAAATTATTTAAATTTGCAAAGTGTTTTTCATGGTATTAGATTATTAAGGTTAAAGGGAATTACATTTTGTCGTGAGACAGTTGTTTTTCCACTTATTCGTATTAATTACGAATGAGCAACAAAAAGGAGAGCCTGAGAAGGTTCTCCTTTTTCTTGTTAAAGAGATAATTCTTTAGCGTGTGAAATGCTTCAGTTCCTGAGCCATCTGCTGTTGTAGTTCGCGCGCTTTCTCGGCAGCGGCTTCGGCAAAGTCCTCGCCTTGGGAGGCGTAGATAATGCCGCGACTGGAGTTGACGAGCAAGCCGCAATCCTTAGTCATGCCATATTTGCATACCTCCTGAAGCGAACCGCCCTGGGCACCGACACCGGGCACGAGCAGGAAGTGAGTAGGGGCAAGACGACGAATGTCTTCGAACATCTCTCCTTGTGTTGCGCCTACGACGTACATCATCTGTTCGTCGGTAGCCCATTGCTGACTGCGGCGCAGCACTTTCTCAAAGAGGCGTTCGCCATCGGGCGATTCTGTCAGTTGGAAGTCGTGTGAGCCTTTATTGGATGTCAGTGCCAACAGGATGACCCATTTGCCCTCGTAGCCAAGGAAGGGCGTAACGGAGTCCTCACCCATATAGGGTGCAACGGTCAGCGAGTCAACATCGTACTCTTCGAAGAAAGTGCGGGCATACATAGTCGACGTATTGCCGATGTCGCCGCGCTTGGCGTCGGCAATGATGAAATGGTTGGGATAGTTGGCCTTGAGGTATTTGATGGTTCTCTCAAATGCCATCAGTCCCTTCACACCGAAAGCTTCGTAGAAGGCGAGGTTTGGTTTGTAACTGACGCAGTAGGGAGCCGTCGCGTCGATAATGGCCTTGTTGAAGGCAAAGATAGCGTCGTCCTCGGCAAGCAGATGCTGGGGGATTTTTTTCAGGTCGGTGTCGAGACCTACGCAGAGAAACGACTGTTTCTCACGAATTTGCTGTATAAGTTCTTTTCTGGTCATAATTCTGATTCTTTCATTCGTTCTGCATTTTCGGCAACGGTCAGGGCATCTATCATAGGTTGGATGTCACCACCGAGGAAGCCTTGAAGGTCGTGGGTAGTGAAGCCGATGCGATGGTCGGTCACTCTGCCTTGAGGGAAATTGTAGGTTCTAATCTTGGCCGAGCGGTCGCCTGTGGAGACAAGACTCTTGCGGCGCGAGGCGATGTCGTCCATATACTTCTGATGCTCTTTGTCGTAGATAAAAGTGTAGAGGCGCGAGAGTGCACGTTCCTTGTTCTTTGGTTGGTCACGTGTCTCAGTACATTCTATGAGGATTTCCTCAGTCTCTCCCGTATTGGGATTCTTCCACATATAGCGCAGACGGACACCCGATTCCACCTTGTTGACGTTCTGGCCACCAGCACCTGAGGAGCGGAAGGTATCCCACTTGATTTCACCCTCGTTGACGTGTACCTCGAACTTATCGGCTTCAGGCAGTACGGCGACAGTGGCTGCAGAGGTGTGCATGCGGCCTTGCGTCTCGGTAGCGGGAACGCGCTGTACGCGGTGAACACCAGACTCGTACTTCAGCGTACCGTAGACGTCGGCTCCGCTGACGGCGAAGTCTATTTCCTTGTAGCCGCCGACAGCACCTTCAGAAACACTCGTTATTGAGAGTTGCCACCCCTTCGAGTCGCAGTAGCTTTTGTACATCTTGAACAGGTCACCGGCAAAGAGACAAGCCTCGTCACCGCCTGTTCCTGCACGAATCTCCATTTGGACATTCTTGGCATCCTCAGGATCCTTTGGTATGAGAGCAATCTTGATCTCTTCCTCCAATTTCGGTTGCAGGGCCTCATTTGCAGCCAGTTCCTCGCGAGCCATCTCTTTCATCTCCGGATCGTCCTCATTAGCGAGTATGTCTTTTGCTTCCTTAATGCTGTTGAGACAGGCAATGTATCGTTTGCGGGCGTCCATGATGTCGCCCAAATCCTTGTATTCTTTTGTAAGTTTGACGAAGCGTTGCTGGTCAGCAATCACGTCAGGGTCGGTAATCAGTGTTGATACTTCCTCGAAACGGCTTTCCAGTCCGTCTAATTTCTGTAAAATACTATTGGTAGTTTCTGCCATATTATAATGTAGTTATTAGTTACGTTTTTCTTTGATTATGCCGTGACGGTATGCGTGTAGCAACTGCTTCAAGTCGCTAATCTGTTCGCACAGTTCACGGCCTTTGTCGGTATCTGCCACGAGCATACGATGGGTCGACATCTCAACAATCTGTGTCGTTGATTTGATGTCGGTGCCGCGCAGAATGGCATCCTTAGTCGAGGTGAAGGGTTCGTGCTGCACCAGTTCAAAGCCGCGGCTGTGATAGACAAGTGTGTAGCCAGCTATGCCGGTCTCTTTGTGGTAGGCTTCAGAGAATCCGCCGTCGATAACCATCAGTCGCCCACCGGCCTTTATCGGGTTCTCACCCTTGGAGGCGTGAACAGGAACGTGGCCGTTGATGATGTGGCGATTCTGTCCCTTGACGCCGAAGGCATCGAGTATTCTGTCGCACACCTCATCATTGTCGCGCAGCCGGAAATAGGCGCCTTTCTCTTCCTTATATGTATCTTTGTCGACCAAGAAGTAACGTTCGAACGTAGCCATTTTCGACTTGTCGAACAGTGGCGAATCCTTGCCGCACCACAGGTATAGGAAGTAGTCCTTGGCGTATGCCTTCAGGTCGGGTTCGGTATCGTTTTCAAAGGCGGCACGTACCAGTTGGCCGATGTAAGACATCAGTTCTTTTCCCTGGTATTTTTGTCCGTTAATCTCAACATTCTTTAGCGAACCGTCTTCGTTCAGTGGTACTGATGCGTGGAAGAGCAGGTTTGAGTTGCAGATGTTATACATACATCCGTGAGAAAGGATGGTCCTTATATGTTTACGCAACTTTTCTGAGACGCGGAATGAATGGTGCAGCTTCTGCATCAGGTTGGTCTCTTCGGCTGTCAGTTCGGTAAAGCCTGTTGGGAAGTGACATGATTTCATCTGGTAGTCTTTACCGTTGACAGAGCACACCTGACGTTCTGGGTCAATGGTTTCGAGCATGCAGCGGTCTTCCATCTGCCATTCCGGTCTGCGGTGGAAGATGCGCGCTTCCTCCTTGAACTGTATGACCGAGATGGCCTTGTGCATCTTGGCAGTCAGCAGGAGCGTCTTCTCATCCATCTTTGTGTTCTTCAGGAGTTTGGGCATGAACTCCTCGCAGGGGTCATCGCCATAAGTATCGAGCGCAAAAGTGGCGAGTGGCACCAGGTTGATACCATAGCCATCCTCTAAAGTGGCGAGGTTGGCATAGCGAAGTGATAGTCTTAGCACGTTACAGATACAGGCATCATTGCCAGCAGCCGCTCCCATCCATAGTATGTCGTGATTGCCCCACTGTATGTCCCATGAGTTGTAGCGTCGCATGACGTCCAGGATGATATGTGCGCCTGGTCCTCGGTCGTAGATGTCGCCGAGAATATGCAACTGGTCGATGGCGAGCCGCTGTATGACATTGCAGATTGCGCAAATGAAATCGTCGGCACGTCCTGTTGAGATAATGGTGTTGACGATGACACTGACGTATGCAGCCTTGTCTTGGTCGTCAGCGCGTTCGTGTAGCAGTTCCTCAATGATGTACGAGAATTCTTCTGGCAGTGTTTTACGAACTTTCGAGCGTGTGTATTTGGATGAGACATCGCGACACACCTTGACAAGCTGGTGTATGGTTATTTGATACCATTCATCAATATCCTGTTCTACAGCCTTGACAAGTTCCAGTTTCTGCTCCGGGTAATAGATAAGCGTGCACAGTTCCTTCTTCTCCGACTCACGGATGCTATTACCGAAGATTTCTCCCACTTTGCGCTTGATGTTTCCTGAAGCATTTTTTAGCACATGTTCGAAAGCTTCGTTCTCGCCGTGGATATCGGCCAGAAAGTGTTCCGTACCTTTCGGCAGGTTCATAATGGCCTCCAGGTTGATTATCTCCTTGGCCGCGTCGGCAACCGTAGGAAACGACTGCGACAGCAGGTTAAGATAGTGCATATCGGTGTTATTCATATCGTAAGGTGGTTATAAAGATTATTCCGTATCTTTTGTGTCTTTTTGTCGTCAAGGGGTGTCACGGGTATAAAGCCTTCGTCAATGTCTGTCACTTCCGTCAGCACCTGTAGCAGGCGGCGGAAGAACTTCAGCAAGTGTCCTTCGTCGAAGGTGTCAACAAGCCATTCTTCGTCGACATCAGGACTTCTCAGGGCACGATCAAGCTCCACAAAATGTCTTATCGTGATTTTGTTGCGGTGCATCTCGTTGACGATTCCCGCTACATCGTAGGCATTTACCTTCGGCTTCTTATAATCCGTTGGCAGATAACTTTTTATGTTGCTTGTCTCAATGTAGTCGTGATGTACGTTCATGACGTGCACGCCTCTGTCCAGTATGGCGCGTATGTTCTCATGGTCGGCATAGATTAATATCCGTCGCCATTCCGTTGAGTCGACAACGGGTGGCTGTTGAGTAACCCATCGCTTGTCGCCTGTAATGCCAGCTTTCAGTAGCATAGTTATCAGTCGGCGGCTATCGTTGCTCATCAGCTCTATCGTATTGGAGTCCATCACCTTCTTGTAAACCTCTTTCGTCTGCTGTGCCATAGCTTCCGGTGTAATAGAGTTGGTAATGACGGCATTACGGATAATCTCTGTACGTGGATTCCATCCCAGCTGTTTCAGAGCCTCAGCTTCCATTGTGCCATGTGCTATGACTACGTATGAATATTCCACGAGTCGTCGTTGCCAAAGCAGCGTCTTGTAAAGTTTCTCACTGAATCGGCGTTCGGAAACGATCCACGGTTCAAGTCCACCGTGAGGCGTGAACACGATACGGGCACCTTGACGGTGAGCGTGCAGTGCACGTTTCACAACCTGGTAATCCCAACATCCATGAACGTGTACAATATCTGGCACAGCATCGCCAACCATCTGTCCAAGTATGTCAATATGCTTGGCTATCAGTTGGTTGTCTTGGGGGTAAAGATGCTGTATGTTCATGAATGTTGTCTTGTCTTAGTGTTCTTTAGGTACTTGCAGCTTAGGTGATACGATAAAGAATCGCAGCAGTTCGTGGGCGTGGTCAGCGCGGACGACGATGAAGTCATAGCTTGTGTCTGGCTGCAGGTGCTGCATCCAGCTGCTATGGCCTTCATTCTCGCGCCTCCGCTCAGCTCTGGTAATGATTTGCTTAGCCCGCTCGATGTCCTCATACGTTTTCAGTCGTACGTCGCCAGTCTTTTTGTTGATGTAGCCCAACAGCAGCACCCATGGTTGGCACGCGAATTCGCTTAGCTCTTCGAGCCATTGTTCTGAGAATGACGTTGTGGCAATGTCAGCAAAGACTATCCAGTCGTTCTTGGATGCCTTGACGCCGATGGAATATGCCAGTCTTCGGCGATTGCGCTGGAATTGGTATGTGGGGATGAAGGTAGAGTATAGCCGATCGTTTTCTACTTTCTGTTGTTTCAGAAAATCGCTGCTGTCGTCTGTAGAGTGTTCGTCGACCACAACGACCTCAAAACTGTCATATTTCTGACCGAGCAATGCGGGCAGATTGGCTTTGAGATCATCGTTTTGGTCGCGAACGGCGATGACGATGCTGAACGATGGCTTCTTTTCAGACATATTCATTCCTTTTTTTACTCTTTACAATTCGTCGCTGGTATATCCTATAGGCAGTTGGCGGCAGTTGTAGCCAGAAGCCATGATCTCGCCGTAGGCACCGGCCGAACGGATAGCTAACAGATCGCCGCGCTTGGTCGCGTCAAGATCAATCTGCTTGGCAAACACATCCGTTGATTCACAGATGGGTCCCACCACGTCGTAGGTCTCTTTGGGCTCGTTGCTACAGATGTTCTCTATCTTATGGTATGCCTGATAGAGGGCAGGCCGAATAAGGTCAGAAAATCCTGCGTCGACAATGGCAAACTGCTTCACAGCTCCCTTCTTTATATATAAGGTTCGCGTGATAAGACTGCCACACTGTGCAACGACGGCCCGGCCAAGTTCGAAATGCAGGGTCTGTCCCGGGCGCAGCTTCAACTTTTTGGCATAGGTTTCAAAATAAGCCTTGAAGTCGGGTAGGGGGACACGATTCGGGTGCTCGTAGTCGACCCCCAGACCGCCGCCCACGTTGATGTGCTCCACGCGGATGCGGTGAAGTTCTAACTCGTCCTGCAGTTCGTTGATGCGGTTGCAGAGTGCCTGGAAATCACCCATGTCGAGAATCTGACTGCCGATGTGGAAGTGCAGGCCTACGACATGGACATTCTTCAGCTGGTTAGCGTGCTCGATGACGGGCACCATGTCTCGCATGGCAATGCCGAACTTGTTCTCGGCCAGTCCGGTGGTAATGTTAGCATGTGTGTGAGCCCCCACGTTGGGATTCAGTCTGAAGGCTACGCGTGCAACTTTTCCCTTGGCAGCAGCCAGTTCGTTGATGATTTCCAGTTCAGGGATGCTCTCGACATTGAAGCAGAATATGTCGCGATCCAATCCGAGATTGATTTCCCAATCAGCCTTGCCAACGCCAGCAAAGACAATCTTCGAGCCAGGGAACCCGGCGCGTATTGAAGCCTCAATTTCGCCACCGCTGACGCAGTCGGCGCCCAATCCTGCCTCACGGATGATGGTGAGCAGTTTTGGGTTGGCGTTAGCCTTCACTGCATAGTGTACGTTCCAGCCTTCGTGTCGGCTGGTTTCTGCATTGATGGCGTGTAGTGTCTGACGCAGCAATTCTGTATCGTAGTAGTAGAATGGCGTCCTTAGTGTCTGAAACCTGTCTACGGGGAATATACCTTTCATGTTTGTGTTGTGTGTGTGTTAATTAAACAGGTTGTCGCTCAGGCTCTGCAGGGCACGCTTCTTGTCTTCCTCTTTGATGAGGAATGAGATGTTGTAGTTCGAACCGCCATAGGAAATCATGCGCACGGGAATATTCTTCAGGGCGTCCATAACTCGTGTTTCAAAACCGATGTTCGACCAGTCGAGGTCGCCGACGACGCAGATGATGCACATGCCTGTGTCGACGGTAACAGTACCATACTTCTTCAGCTCGTCGACAATCTCGCCGAGGTGAGTGGAGTTGTCGATACTCATCGAGACGCCGACCTCAGAGGTACACACCATGTCGATAGGTGTCTGGTAAGACTCGAAAATCTCAAAGACCTTGCGCAGGAATCCTGTTGCCAGGAGCATGCGGCTCGACTTGATTTTAATGGCGATGATATTGTCCTTGGCAGCCACGGCCTTAATCTTGCCGTATTCTGTCTGATTCGAGATGGTGGTACCCTCGGCGTCGGGGTCCATCGTGTTCAGCAGTCTGACGGGGATGCCGGCATACTTAGCGGGCTGGACACACGTCGGGTGCAGGATCTTGGCGCCGAAGTAAGCCAGCTCTGCAGCCTCTTCGAACTGCAGCTGGTGTACGGGTTGCGTCTTGTCTACCACACGCGGGTCGTTGTTGTGCATACCGTCGATGTCGGTCCAGATTTGGATTTCCTCAGCGTTCAGTGCAGCACCGATGAGCGAAGCGGTGTAGTCAGAACCGCCGCGCTGCAGGTTGTCTACCTCGCCGTAGGCATTGCGGCAGATGAAGCCCTGCGTGATGTACACCTGCTGGCCCTCGTTCTCCTGCATGATGGCTCCCAGCTTTTCCTTGATGTAGACGGGGTCGGGCTCGGCGTTCTTGTCAGTACGCATGAAGTCGAGAGCGTTGAGCAATACAGCCTTGACGCCCTGTTCCTTCATATAGTTCACCACCATGTTGGTCGACATCATCTCGCCCTGTGCCACGATGGCCTTTTCCTCGAACGAGGTGAAAATTTCCTTGGTGAACGAGCGCAGATAGTTGAACTCGTCCTTCAGGAAGTCGCGAGTGGTC
>Ga0256405_10009275_pt1 | contig 13547 bp, 14 predicted proteins | sample RumenRJG_02DNA_FD_189096 | JGI IMG/M metagenome (GOLD analysis project Ga0256405, IMG submission 189096) | Bovine rumen microbial communities from Lethbridge, Alberta, Canada - RJG_02 | ecosystem: Host-associated > Mammals > Digestive system > Stomach > Rumen | place: Canada: Alberta...
TTTAAATTCAACTTTTTGGACTGCAAGTAGTTCTTATAATCCTAAAAGTCGGGATATTAACTATGTTGGAAATCCTTGGTATAAAGAAATTCCTTTTGACGGTGGGGCTTTAAACTCTATGGTTGCAATGGGACACGAATCATTTCACGCTTTTGATTATAGTAATTACGTGTTTAATTCAGCTAATGCAGGATATAGTAAAGATAATGTAGAACCCCGAGCTGTGAGTTTTGGGAATTATTTAAGACAAGCCTATTCATTGTCTCCATTACGGGAACAATATGGTAATATCAAAGGGAATTTTCATCAGTTTACAGGAAATGAAGAAATATCTAACTTTACAACCCTTAGAAATAATTCGGAGAAAACAAGCTATGGGTTCAGTTATACAAAAACTACAACAATAGTTGAAAGTTATAAGACTTTCTTAGGTATAAAAACGCCCGACAAAACAAGAACAGAAACAGCAACTTACTACATGACAGTCTCCAGAGATAAAAACAAAAACGTATCTTTTCAAACGTTTAACAATGAAGAGGCATATAAAAAAGCAACTTCTAATTGGTAGGTAGGTTATGGATAATCGTAAAATAAATAAAGTCTTTGGAATTGTAGCAATATGTATAAGTGCATTATTATTGTTCAAGTCTTTCTATTTGCTTTATTGCTATAATTTTACAAGTATATTGTTCCTTTTTATGTATCCAAATTGGATGTTGTTGATAAATGCTGTATTTGGAACTATTGGAATTTACATATCAATACTTCTATACAAAGAGAAAATTAGATTTAGATTATTTCTGATTTTGATAGTATTGATATGGATACTTGCTTTTGTAAGTTATGTTTTTCCGATAATATTTTAATCAGTTAAAGCCCCGCACTTGCGGGGTTTTCTTTGAAAATGAGGATATGGTGTGAAGCCAACGGGATCAAGCACAAGTTCATCCAGCCCGACAAGCCTACGCAGAACAGTTATATGGAACGCTTCAATAGCAGCTATCGCAGGGCGATACTGGATGCGTACATCTTCAGGAACATCGAAGAGGTACGCGAACTGACAGAAAAATGGCGGCTTGACTACAACGCGAAAAGGCCTCACGAGGCTCTCGGGAATATGACGCCGCTCGAATACAAGGAAAAACTCCTGAAAGGAGAGATCCGCTCATCGGGACATTCTGTCCCGGCCGCGGAGGCTAACCCTTGAGAAGTTTTTCATGGTTTGAAAACAGAGAAGAATCACTATATTTGGTGTAAACTAATAAACTGTCCGAAAAAGGGGATGCTTACACAATGATTATGAAAACAAGAATAACAAATGGGATATTAGTAATAGCCTTAACAATTTGTTTGTTTTTTGGGATACTATATTTTATCCTTTCTGCTGGACATTCCAATTCGATATATTTTGATATAGAAAACCAATCAATAATTAGATGTAAAGGTACAATATCAAAACTCTACATAATAAGCAAAGACAAAAAAGATTATTTGCATTTTTTGATTTTACCAGGAAAAAAAGGGAAAACATCGTTTAGTATCAAAGAATTAGATAGGGATTATTCTGTTAACGTAATAAATGCGTTAATAGATTTACGAAATTTTAAATTACGTCCCGAAATGGAATACGAAATAATAAATCATTCTAATGGTGATCGTCCGCACGGAAAGGTAATAATCAAAACAGACAAAAATAGTTCCGTTATTTATGCAGACAAAACGTCTTGCAAATAATAAACGGTGAACTCTGTTAGAACCGTTTGACTTGCTGGAACGAAACAAGGTGATATAACTGAGAATCAGCTTAGAAAAGAACAGAAACAAGACCAAAGAGGTGCATACTAATCATGAAAAAAACACTCGTTATTCTACTTTTCTTTTATTGTATATCTTTGCCTTCTTGTCATTTACAAGGGAAAAAAGAACTATCGAAATCAAATAATCATTATTATTCAATTCTGTTGATGTTCTATCCTACAGGAGTTGAAGAAGATGTGAGGTATTCCATTTCTGTTGTTAATGACAGCCTAAATGTGAAAAAGTTTTTTTCAAGAGACAATAATGGCACTAGTGAATACATTGCGAAGTTATCTTATAATCAAACGAAAAGACTTGAGAGGCTGGTTTCCGATATCAAAACCAAATATCATAATACGGATGTAATTGTCGATACTTGGGGAGTTACTCTTATTATTAACGACCAAGTTGTTTATGAAACGAATGACTTTTCATTTGAACTACCACCCAATGAAATAAAGGACGTTATAAATTATCTGGTAAGTTTATCAAAAATCAAAATTGAATTAGATGGCTTTTCATAACAAATATGAGGTGAACTCTGTTTTGTATGCCGACAGCGTGATTGTCCCGCGATGGTGCAGCACGGCATCAATGGATCGGAGCACCGTCCGCCATGTCGCCGGAATCACCACGCTGCCGGAAGCGCCATATTGCCGGGAGGGAAGGTCGCTCCATGAAATCGGCCCTGGAGGAGGCTTCAACTGTCGCGACCTCTTGGAAATGGACGAAATAGGGCTGTTTCAGTCTGGTCGCGACAGGTTTTCGGCCACACAGGGCATTTCGGGTGTCACGACCGGACACTATTATTTTGAATACTCCTGTGAAAAAGAGATATGGGAACAAACAGAGGTCCGATATGGTGGAGCGTAATAATGATTGGAACAAGGAATAAAAGGAAAAACCCTGCAAGGAGGAAGGAAACATGAACATCCGATTCATCGTATCTATTTTATTTTGTCTATTGTTTTTATCGTGCGGACAAGTAAAAAACATATCCGGGACTTATTACAGAAAATCCGGATCATCCGTAATAATAATAACACAGAACAGTTTTTTTTATGTTGAGCCACAGTCGCATTCTCCATTGCATTCAACTGATACACTGGCAAAATGCACATATAAGAGGATTAATCCCGAATTCGTGGAATTAAACTCAACGTTGCCGAACATTCTGGCTCTTCAGGGATTTAAAGTCTCGCAATCTTGGGATTCTACCCTGAATGACGCAATCAAAGTATCCTTTTCTATTCCTAACCATAGAAATCTCCTGCGGATCAATGTATTTACCGATTCTTTCCAATCCTTTCGACTCGATTACACCAAGGACAGTAAAGATCTGCTGTTACCCGTAAATACGGAATCGTTCTCATTTTATATCGAACCTGAGTATCTCATACCGCATACGCCCGATGGACATTTTTATGGAGCAGTCGGATATGATTCCTTTCAAGATTTCGAAATAGAAAAAAACAAGAACCATATTACGATAGAAATCCCGGCACTCGACGATTCATTTTTTGAGAGATATTTCGTTGAAGGTGAGTACGCAAAGGTCTCAGGAAACACCATCACATGGAAAGGGATGGTGTTTCGGAAGAGAAGGAGGTAACCCGTTTCGGTATCATCCGGACATTGGGGGCGCGCCACCCCGTGACATTCGACGTCCGAAGTCCATCCGAGATGCAACTACCGGAGAAGCCGGGGCGGCAAGGCCACAGCCGGATGCCGGCTATCGGTCGACGGAGATCTTGAGATTCCCCACGTTGAGGCCCCAGCAGCCATTCTGGACGACCGGGACCGTCCAGCCGTCCAGGTTCGTGCCCAGGTACGGCTTCTTGAGGAAGGTATGGGAGTGCCCGCCCACGATGAGGTCGACGTTCCGCGTCTCCGCGGCCAGGTGCTTGTCGTCACCGTAACCGATGTGCGTCAGCGCAATCACGATATCGCAATGCTTCTTTTCCTTCAGGTAGGCCGCCCACTTGTTCACCACCTCGGTGCGGTCATAGGCCTGCAGTTTCCGGGCGGTTTCCCCCGCCACCAGGGAAGAGATGTCCGGCAGCAAGCCGATGATACCGATCTTCAGGCCGGCCTTGCGGACGATGGCATAGGGCTTCACGTATCTGCCCAACTCGAACGGGCTGAAATCGTAGTTCGCCACGACCACCGGGCACTTGATCCGCTTCACGCGGCGCGTCAGATCCTCGATGCCATTGTCGAACTCATGGTTGCCCAAGGTGATGCAGTCGTAGCGCAGCGCATTGATGAGCTCGACCTCCAGGTCGCCGCCCAGGACGGAGAAGTAGGACGTCCCCTGGTTGAAGTCGCCGGCATGGAGCATCAGCACGTTGCGGCGGCCTTCGGCGCGGATGACACTGTCGCGGTACGCCGCCCGTTCGATCACACCGCCCCGACCCGCATCGTCACCGGTACGTTCCGGCTCAAGATGGCTGTGTGTATCGTTCAGATGGATGATCGTCAGTTTTTTCTGCGCCGTCGCAGGCGTCGCTGCAGACAGGACAAGCAGGGCGGCAAGCACCCGGAACAAAAACTTTCTCATTCGTTGTCCCCCTCCTGAAGGATGACGATCCGCTCGTCGAGATGGTATTCGATGGGACGGCCGGCTGCCGTCAGTTTGCGCACGTACTGCAGGACGCCGTCATAGACATATCCGGTGCAGACGATCTTTTCTTCGGCATTCTTTTCCAGGAAGAAACCGTCTCCGCCGTCCAGCAGGAAACTATTGGTCGCAACGCCGTACAATGCATTGTCGTCCAGCGGCTTCCCGTCTACCGTCACGGAAACCAGTTTCCCGTTTGCAACGACGGCGCGGCATCCGCCGACCACCTGCCAGCGCGTCGCGGCCATCTGCTCGAGGATCGCGCGCACGTCGCGGCCGCGGAGGCTCAGGTAAACCAGGTTGTTCTTGAAGGGGAACATCGACATGATGTCGTCATACAGGACGGGGCCCGCCGGCATGTCGATCCGAAGCGAACCCTTGTTCGTGATGGCGATGTCCACCTTCCGGCCGACACTGTCGGCGACGATACGCCGGAGCAGGTCGGCTGTCCAGTTGCCCAGTTCGCTTTCGGGATACGTCCGGAGCATCGGCCGGGTGGAGTAGGCGATCACCTCCTTCACCTGGGCCATCTGCGGCTGGACGGACAGCATCAGGCGAGCCGCTTTCCGGGTCGTCCCGCGACGGAACTTCTTCCCGTTCGGCGCGATGTAGGTCCGGCCGCGCATCACGCCCATCGTCTCGTCCACGTCGCCGGCCGAAGTCGCCTTGACGCCGGTTTTCAACCCGGTGACCGGATCGGTCTGCCACGACTCCAGGCGCACCTGCGCCCCCAGGGGCGACAGGAACGGCAGCAGGGCCAGGCAACAAAGAACAAACTTTTTCATTTATCCCTTTCTAATTCTGTTTCAACCATTTCCAGAGGTCCTTGAAAGTAGACTTCTTGCCGTACATCAATATTCCCACCTTATAGATCTTGGCGGACAGCCAGGCACAGGCCACGAACGTCAGGATGAGCAGCACGATCGAAAGCGCCAGCTGCCAGAAAGGAACGCCGTAAGGGATGCGCGCAAGCATGACGATCGGGGAGGTGAAGGGAATCATCGATCCCCAGAAAGCCACCGGACCGTCCGGGTTGCGGAAGGCGACGAAGACGATCATATAAGCCACCATCAGCGGAATGGTCAGCGGGATCTGCAGCTGCTGCGTGTCCGCCTCGTTCTCCACGGCGGACCCGATGGCGGCGAAGAGCGACGCATAGAGCAGGTAGCCGAAGATGAAGAAGAGGAAGAACGAGACGATCAGCGTACCCCAGGGGATGTTCGCCAGCGTTGTCACGACGACGCCCATCTCCCCGCCGGCAGGCGCGGCGACGGACGCGGTATCCGCGGCAGCCACTCCCAGGTTCTCCAGCGCACCGGCATCCACCCCCATTCCCTGCGTCATCTGCGTGATCTGCTGCGGGTCGGAGAGGGTCTTCAGGCGGTCGCCGAAAAAGCCGCTGACCGCCGTCACGATGACGAGCGTGAGGATGATCCAGAGCAGGAACTGCGTCAGGGCCACCAGGGCGACACCGATGATCTTCCCGAACATCAGTTCGGTCGACTTGGCGGAAGAGATGAGGACCTCCACCACGCGGCTGGCCTTCTCTTCGATGACGCTGGACATCACCATGCTGCCGAAAAGCGTGATGAACATGAAGATGAAGATGCCGAGGATCATCGAGACGGCCATGTAGATGCCGGACTCGGAAACCGTCTCCTTGCCGGAATCGTCCAGGGTGTATTCCGTCACCTTGACATCCGAACGGACATCCTTCATGATCTGGCCGAGGTTGTCGATGCCGTACGAGCTGATGCGGTAGGCCTCGACGGCGTCGTCCACCTTGGAGCCGACGGAGGACGCGAAATCGACGCCCAGCGGCTTCCTGGAATAAGCCTGCACGGAAACGGACTTTGAGGCGGTGTCCATCGGAGAGACGACGACGAGCACGTCCATGTCAAATTCCTCCAGCCGGTTCTTGAACGATTCGGGATCCTCTCCGGAGAAATCCACATAGGTATTGGCACCGTCGGAGACCAGATAGGGCATGGCGATGCCGGACTGGTCGATGACGGCCACGCTCTGCGCGCGGTCACCCACTTTCGTCATCACGAGCGCCATCACGACGATGGCCGCCGCCATGATGACCGGGACGAGGAACGTAGTGAGCAGGAAAGACTTTTTCTTGACCTTGGTCAGGTATTCCCGTGCGATGACGGTATTGATCGTTCTGAAATTCATAGCCTAGCCCTCCGTTACCAGTTTGATGAAAATGTCGTTCATCCGGGGAATCAATTCCTTGAACGAGTTGACAGGGACTTCCCGCCCCAGCAGCTCCCGCAGGACGTCGTTGTTGCCGACGCCGGGAGCAAGGCTCAGCACCGCCGTGTGCCGCCCGGCGTTGTTCTCGTCGGAAATCACGTCGAAGCAGCCCTCCACCGAAGAAACCGCAGCATCGCCGGTGTACACCAGTTCGATATTGTTGTTGCCGTAGCGGTGACGGATCTCGTCGACGCCGCCGGTGATGACCAGGCGGGCCTTGTTGATCAGCGCGATTCCGTCGCAGAGTTCCTCCACCGACTCCATGTTGTGCGTAGAAAGGATGATGGTCGCCCCTTCATCCTTCAGGCGCAGGATCTCGGTGCGGATCAACTCAGCGTTGACCGGGTCGAATCCCGAGAACGGTTCGTCGAGGATCATCAGGGACGGGCGGTGTACGACCGTCGTGATGAACTGCACCTTCTGGGCCATGCCCTTCGACAGTTCCTCCACCTTCTTCTTCCACCAGTCCTGGATACCGAAGCGCACGAACCACTCTTTCAGGGCAGCCCGCGCATCCGCTGCGCGCATGCCCTTGAGCTGGGCCAGGTACATCGCCTGGTCTCCCACCTCCATCTTGCGGTACAGGCCGCGTTCCTCCGGCAGGTAGCCGATGCGTTCCACGTCGCGCTGCGTGATCGGGCGGCCGTCGAACAGCACTTCCCCGCCGCCGGGGATGGTGATCCGGTTGATGATACGGATCAACGTCGTCTTCCCCGCCCCGTTCGGGCCGAGCAGGCCGAAGATGCTGCCCTGCGGCACGTCGATGCTGACATGGTCGAGAGCGATTTTCTCTCCGAAACTTTTGCAGATTTCCCTGCACTCGATCAGTCCCATAATTCTATTATTTTCTGCAAAGGTAATAAAATTTATTGTATTTCAACAATAAAATTAATTAACTCAATATTTTTGCAACCAATTCCACAAGCAAATCCCCGGGAAGCGTCTCGCCGGCATCGCCGCCCTTGCCCTTGTAGTCATACTCGCACAGGAGGGAGATGATGCCGATCAACCGGCGGATCGGGTAATTCGCCACCGCGGCATCGTATTCTTTCCAAAAATAGGGATTGACGCCCTGCAGGACGGCGGCCACGGCGCTTTTGTCCGGATAGCGGTTCCGCTCCTTCAGGGCGGCGTAGCGCAGGATCCGGTTGAAATGCGTGTACAGGGCACTGACGGCCATCGGCATCGCAAACCGCGGGGCCGCACCGATGCGGGCGGCCAGGTTCAGCGCCTTCGGGCCGTTCTTCAGCGACAGTTCGCGGGTCAGCTCGAAGATGCTGACCGTGCGGCTGATGCCCACCTGGGCCTCGATGTCGGCCGACCGCACCTCCCCACCCCCTTCGGGCAGGTTCCGCGCCAGCTTGTCGGCTTCGAGCACGATCTTGCTCATGTCCGTGCCGGCGTATTCCGCCAGCAGGGCGGCAGCGTCCGGAGCGATGCGCATGCCCCGGCCGGAGAAATAGGCCGAGATCCATGCCGGCATCTCATAGTCGCGCAGCGCCTTGGACTCGAAGACGACGCCCGTCTTGGAGGCGAGTTTGTACAGCGACTTCCGCTTGTCCGCGGACGCACCGCGCAGGAGCAGCACAAGGATGGTGGAATCGAGGGGCTGCTCCAGATAGACCGCCACCTTCTCCAGGTCGCGCATCGCCTGCGCCTCCTTCACCACCACCAACTGCCGCTCGGCCATCATCGGGAAGCGGCGGGCGGCGGTGATCACCGTGTCCGCATCCACGTCCGAGCCGTAACAGATGGTCTCATTGAAATCCCGTTCCTCCTCGTCCAGCGCGTTTTCGACGATCGCGTCGCAGAGGCGGTCGGTATAGAAGGGCTCGTCGCCCATCAACAGGTATACAGGAACGAACGCGCGGCTGCGGATCTGGTCCAACAGCTGCGCGTACTGTCTTTCTATGTCGGCGAATCCCGCCATGCTCCGCTATGCGTCGATGATCTTCTCTTTCGTACGCACGATCTTTTCCTTCATCAGGTCGGCCGCGACGGTCACCGCGTCCTCGAAGGTGGCAGCGTTGCGCTCGATCATCAGATCGTGTCCATACACTCTGGTCTGGATCCGGACATTCTTGTTGTCAGGCTCCGCGAGCAAAGATAAAGTAACTTCAACGTCTTCAAGATGATCGCTGAATCTGGAAAGCTTCGAGACTTTCTTCTCTACATAGTCGAGCAGTTTCTGATCCGCATCGAACTTCAGGGACTTAACTCTGATCTCCATTTTTACCTCCGCTTTTTGCCCGGGGATGGGCGTTAACATAAACACTTTTCAGTTTCTCGATGGAGTTGTGCGTGTAGACCTGGGTCGCCGCCAGCGAAGCATGCCCCAACAATTCCTTGATGGCGTTGAGATCCGCGCCCCTGTTGAGCAGCTCCGTGGCCAGGGAGTGGCGCAGGACATGCGGGGATTTCTTCCCCGAGATGCCTTCGACGCCGCCAAGTTCCCGCTTGACCGTCCGGTCCACGAAAACCGGGTAGACAGGTGTCCCGCCCGGTGTCACGAGCAGCGGGTCCTGCGCTGCACGTTCGCTCCCGTCCATCGATTCAACCGATTGTAAATATAACGAAATTTCTTTACATAACGAAGGGAGCAGCGGAATTTCTCGCATTTTGTCTCCCTTTCCGCGGACCCGCAGGACGCGGCGTCCCCAATCGACGCTTCCGACCGTGAGCGAGCACAGCTCCGCCCGGCGGATGCCCGTCCCGTACAACAGGGAGATGATGAGCCGGGAAAGCCGGCGGGAATAGGCCGCCTGCGACACCTTGTCGCGGCCCATCACCAGCGGCAGGGTCTCTTCGGAGGCATCGGCTTCCGTCCGCGCGAAATAGCCCGACAGGGCATCGTTCCGGTAGAAATCCGGGAGCCTTTTCTCCATTTTCGGCCGCTTGACCGTCCGCACGGGATTCGAGGCGAGGGCGCCCTCCTTCGTCAGGAAACGGCAGAAGCCGGACAGGACGGAGAGCTGCTGGTTCACCGTCCGCGCATCCATCTTCCGTTTGTCCAGCAGGTATACCTCGTAAGCGCGCAACAGCGGCGCGGTGAGGGACTCGAGCAGGTCTTCCTCCCCACCCGCGAAGTCACGGAAGGAAGCCAAGGCCTCGCGGTACAAGGCCTGGGTCCGGGGGGAATAGCGCCGGACCGTCGTCAGGTAAACCAGGTATTTATCGATCCAGGACATGCTGCTCCAGGCCCAGTTCGGCGGCCTTTTCCTTCAGGAGCCGGTCGGCCTCGGCAAAGTCGTTTCCGATGCGGCCGTCCAGGATGGCTTCCTTGATGTAGTCCTTCAGGACGCCGATCGTCCGGCAAGGCGGGATGCCGAACAGCGCCATGATGTATTCGCCGGTAATGGGATTCTTGAAGTTGCGGATCTCGTCCTTCGCCTCCACTTCGGTCAGCTTGCGACGGACCAGCTCGAAGTTGGCTTTGACGCGGCTCACCTTCGCCGGGTTCTTCGAAGTGATGTCGGCGTTGCAAAGCAGCATCAGGTCGTCGATGTCGTTGCCTGCATCGAAGAGCAGGCGGCGCACCGCGGAATCGGTCACTTCGCTGTCCACCAGCGCGATCGGCCGATGGTGCAGGGAGACCAGCTTCTGCACGAACTTCATCTTCTCGTTCCGCGGCATCCGCAGCGAATCGAAGATTTTCGGGACCATCTTCGCGCCGATGACCTCATGGCCGTGGAAGGTCCAGCCGACCTGCGGGTCGAAGCGTTTGGAAGCCGGTTTCCCGACGTCGTGCAGCAGGGCCGCCCACCGCAGCCAGAGGTTCGGGGCGGTGCGGACGACGGTGCGGACCCCGTCTCCATCCTCCTCGGGAAGATAGTCGTTCAGGGTACCGGCGGCGATGCAGGCGTTCTCCTCCGCCACCAGGTTGTCGACGACCTGCAGCGTGTGGGAGAAGATCTCCTTGTGCCCCTTGCCGTCTACGGTCTCGACGCCCTTCAGGCGGAGCAGGTCGGGCAGGATGTACTCCAGCAGGCCGGTTTCATCCATCAGGCGGAAGCCCCCCGACGGAGCCGCCGTCAGCAGGATCTTGTTCAGTTCTTCGACGATGCGTTCCTTGGAGAGGATCTCCAGCCGGTCGCGCATCTTGCGCATGGCGGCCAGCGATTCAGGAACGATCCGGAAGGGGTGCTCGGGTGTGCTCAGGCGCGTGGCGAAGCGGATGGCCCGCAGCATGCGGAGCGGATCGTCGCTGTAGGTCTGTTCCGGCTCCAGCGGTGTACGGATGATGCCCTCCGCCAGGTCCCGGATGCCGCCGAAAGGATCCACCAGGGCGCCGAAGTCCTCTTCCTGGAGGCTGAAGGCCATGGCATTGATGGTGAAATCGCGGCGCAGCTGGTCTTCCTCCAGCGTACCGTCCTCCACCAGGGGCTTGCGGGAATCATGCCGGTAGGATTCGCGGCGCGCTCCGACAAACTCGATCTCCGCGCCGTGGTATTTCAGCATCGCCGTTCCGAAATTCTTGAAGAAGGATACGTGCGGATGGCGCCCTTCCGTCCGGGCGACCAGCGCCGCCACGGCCTCGGCAAGGGCGATGCCGCTGCCTTCCACCACGATATCGATATCGTCATTGGGCGTACCCAGGAAGCAATCGCGGACATAGCCGCCGATCACGAATGCGCGCACGCCCATCTGGCGGGCGGCCTGCGAGATGATCGAAAAGATGGGGCGGTCCAGGTATCCTTGGGTAATGGTCTGGGTCATGGTTGCACAGGTTGTATCGGGGGGATGCCGTCCGACCAGCAGGGCGGGGTGTCGATACGGTCGAACAACGCGCCGCTCCGGCGGAAGAACAGCGATTGCCGGCCGTTGGTAATCGCGATATAGGGCACATCCAGCGCCAGGTTGTAGCGGAGTGCCTGCTCCAGCACTTCCGGGCTGAGCGGAAGGTCCTCGCGCTTGCACTCCACGACCATCCAGGGGGCGCCGCCGCGGGCGAAGACAAGGATATCCGCCCGGAAAGGCACCGCACCGAGGGTCATCGCCACCTCGCTGTTCATCTGGTGCACGGGAACCCCCATCCTGTCGCGCAGAACGGTGATAAACCACTGGCGCACCCTTTCTTCGGGCGTCAGGGCCACATATTTCTTCCGGAGCGGGTCCCAGACCCGGGGCTTGGCGGCATCTTGTTTCATTGTCGCAATATTACGAAATATTTCGCAATTCTGATTACCTTTGCTCCCATGCATTCGAAGACCCTCTCCTATACATTCATCGTCAATCCGATTTCCGGCGGGAAAAGCAAGCAGGCCCTCCTGGACCTGATTCCCCAGGTACTTCCTCACGGGACGTCCTTTGAAGTCCTCCGGACCACAGGGCCCGGACATGCCACGGAGCTTGCCCGAAGCAGCGAAAGCGACATCGTCGTAGCCGTGGGCGGCGACGGGACCGTCAGTGAAGTGGCGCAAGGCCTGGTCGGGAGCGGGAAGGCCCTGGGCATCCTGCCCTGCGGCAGCGGAGACGGACTGGCCCTCCACCTGGGACTGAGCCGGCGCCCGCGGAAGGCGCTCGAAGTCCTCGCCCGCGCGCAGAGCGTCCCGATGGATTACGGGACGGTAGACGGGAAACCTTTTTTTTGCACCGCCGGCGTGGGGCTTGACGCCATCGTCGCGCACAAATTCGCCCACGCACCCAAGCGGGGCCTGGGCACCTACATCACCAAGGCGTGGGAAACCTGGAAAACCTACCGCGGAGAAGAAATGGAGATCGAAGTGGACGGCGAAGTGCTGCACACCCGCGCCGTCATCGTGACGGTGGCCAATGCCGGCCAGTGGGGGAACCAGGCGCGCATCGCACCGGCTGCATCCGTAAAGGACGGAGCGCTGGACGTGACCGTCGTCCTGCCGTTCCGGACCGTGGAGATCCCCCTGCTCGCCACGCTCCTGATGACGGGGCAAGCCGCCCGGAGCCGCCGGGTGAAGTGCCTGCGGGGCAAGGAGGTCCGCATCCGCCGGGCCGGACCCGGGCCCGCCCACTACGACGGCGACCCCTGCCTGCTCGGGGAGGAAATCGTCTTCGGCATCGAAACGGGCCGCCTGCGCGTCGTCGTGCCGGAAGGACGGGAAACGCGGATCTGATCATCTTTGAAATTATTTTCGTATCTTTGCCGCCAGTCCGGGGATGTACTGGTTTTGACAGCAATGATTCCGGGCGGTAAGCACGTCGGGCTCCCGTGGGCCGGCCCGTAAATCCTGGTCTGCAAAAATTCAGTTGCCAACAACAACTACGCACTCGCTGCCTAATCGACCAAGTCGCTTGGCTTAATCCCGGCCGCCAAGGCTGCGGCCCGGACGAGTATCCCGCGGACTTTACGCCTTCTCTGTTCCGAGTTCGGGGTATCATTCAAGAAGGATGCACCGGTGGACTCCTTTCAAGCCGGCCAAGACTTAAAGGATAAGCCGCGGCTGGCCCGCCTTCCGGCAGGCCGTGGTCGACAACCAAAGGACGGATAAGCGTGTAGAAAGCTGCTGGGTACGTTGTTTGGACGGCGGTTCGACTCCGCCCATCTCCACTTCTTCTTTACTGGGAGCTAAGCCGCCCCCAGACCCCTCGCGGCCTTTCCGGCTCCACGACTTTGCCGTTCGGCAAAGTCCCGCCCCGGCCGGTCCGCTGATGCGGACGGGGGTTAAGCCGCCCCCAGACCCCTCGCGGCCTTTCCGTCCCCCACAATTTTGCCTGACCAGCAAATACCTGTAAATCAGCGACTTCGTTGATTTCTCTGTCCGATTTTCGAGGCCGCTGAAAAAGGGTGACTATTTTAAGTCTCTGAGATTTCCATATTTGGACATCCCCCTGAGGATTCTGCTCCGTATCCGGATTTGCGATTCTCAGGGGGATGTTTTTGTATGGCGATGGG
>Ga0256405_10009276_pt1 | contig 13546 bp, 13 predicted proteins | sample RumenRJG_02DNA_FD_189096 | JGI IMG/M metagenome (GOLD analysis project Ga0256405, IMG submission 189096) | Bovine rumen microbial communities from Lethbridge, Alberta, Canada - RJG_02 | ecosystem: Host-associated > Mammals > Digestive system > Stomach > Rumen | place: Canada: Alberta...
ATCCGACAAAAGCTAATACAGCTGAGTGGAGCTATACCTTCAACGGTTGGAACAAAGAGGTAGTGCCCGTAAAGGAGGCTGCTACCTATACAGCGACTTACAATGCAACCAAAAATAGTTACACTATTACCTTTGCGGATGAGGACGGTATGGTTCTCCAAAGCAGTGAAGTAGAGTATGGTGCAATACCTACCGCACCGTCAGATCCGACAAAAGCTAATACAGCTGAGTGGAGTTATACCTTCGCCGGTTGGACTCCGCAAGTAGAGGTAGTTACCGGCGATGCCACCTACCAGGCAACCTTCACGGTCACCAAGCGAACCTACACGGTCAACTGGCTCAACGAGGACGGCAGTCTCATCGAGAGCGAGACGCTCGAATACGGTGCTACGCCCGCGCACGCGGATATAACTAAGGAGAGCACCGCCGAATACACCTACACTTTTGCCGGCTGGACTCCGGCTGTAGCAACCGTAACAGGCGATGCCACCTATACCGCCACTTTCACGGCAACGGAGAGAGTTGAGAACAAGACCTTCACCATCACCTTCTACTATGAGGACGGCGTGACGGTGCTGGATCAGGTGACGGTGAAATACGGCGAGACACCTGCCACGAGCCTCATCCCTTCCAAATACTCGGAGGAGCATTACTACTATACCTTCTCCGGCTGGAGCCCGGAGGTAGTGCCAGCGGAAAGCAATGCCTCTTATAAGGCTACCTTCACGGCAGTCCCGAAGTTCTACACCGTGACCTTCAAGAACCATAACGGCCGGACGCTCTTGACGACGGAAACGCCTTACGGCGAGATACCCGAATACACGGGAGAGACACCTACCAGGACGAAGGACAAGCAATACACCTATACCTTCGCCGGTTGGAGTCCGGAGCTGACGGAGGTCACCGGTCCGACGACCTACACTGCGGTCTTTGAAGGCACCTTGAACCAATACACGGTCATCTTCCTCGACGAGGACGGTACGGAGCTGGACCGCCAGACGCTGGACTACGGTACGATGCCTGTTTATGGCGGTGAGACGCCGACCAAAGACGACGAAGGGCAGTACGGCTATACGTTCAAGGGCTGGAGTCCGAAGCTGACCTCGGTCACGAAGAACGCCACCTACCGCGCCGTCTATACCCGGTACGACAAGACGCAAGGAATAGAAGACGTGCAGCCGCCATGCATGGAGGCTCAAAAGATCCTCATCGGCAACACAATCTACATCCTCCGTGGAGGCAAGACCTACACCCTCCAAGGAGTGGAAGTGCGCTAACGCTACGCAAACTACGTAACCTACGTAACCTACGCAAATGTGCTCTTTGAAACGAATATAAACAAAGATAAAATGTGTAAATGTGAAAATGAGTAAATGCCTTGTTTTTTATGTTTATGTCCGCAGGCGTTTGTACTCCGCAAGGAGTGTGGATTAGGGCGGTAGGCAGAACGGGGAGCTTGCTCACCGGGCGGCATAGCGGACTAAGGCACAAAAGCCCGCAAGGGCTACAAACGACAAGGGGTTTTATAGGTTTTTTTCTTAAAAAGAATAAGAGCCGTAAAATACGACATTATAACAGGACCATCACGGGACCATCTCCCGAGAAAAGGCAAAATAGAACATAACGACAACCCGGAAAATAACAATTAACGTGGCGCAAGCCACCAGTATTAACCAAATAAAGAAACTAAAAATTTCAAAACAACTAATTTTTAATTAACGAGGGTGCAAACCCTCACAGTATTAACCAAAAGAACTTTAAACAAAATGAGAAAATTGTATTCTCTCGTGCTGATAGCAGCGGGACTGCTGATCGGCACAAACGCCTGGGCTACGGTTAACAAGGTATCCGTTGAATTGGGCGATGAATTTGAGGACGAATGGAATGAGCTTATGCTTCCTGGAACGACAGGCAAAACCATGGACTCGCTGAAAATTCAGTTAGAAGGTGACATTACGTTAACAAAAACGCATTGGATTGGAACACGTACCATGAATAGTGATACGTTGCTTTATGTGGAAATTGACTTGAATGGTCATGATCTTAATATTAGCATGCCTGAAGATGGCACTGACAAGCGAGGTTACGCTTTCGTTTTAACGCATGGAACATTGAAAATCACCAACTCTACACCGAGTGAGGGTAAAGGTAAGATCAACCATAGCAATACCGAAAAAGAGACTTTCTTCGTTGCTGGTTCTACAAAGAAAGATGTTGATCCGAGCAAAGATGGTGTTAACTATTTCTCTCATCTGGTGATTGGCAAAGATGTTACGGTAAACCGTCTTGGAATGACGCCTCAATCATCAAATGGATATAAGCAGGCAGTTATCGCTATTGACGATATCTGTTATGCTTCTTTCGGAGGTTTTAAAGTTAACTACAAAACCAATGTATATCCTCAAAATACTAATCCTATAAAAAACGACAACCAAAATAAAGGTATCGCTAACGGTGTGAGAATTGATATCTATGGTACTGTAAATGGTCAGCGCTATGGTATCAAAGCAAATGGTTATCTCGGAAACGTTCTGTATTTCAAAGAGGAATATGGTTATACGACAGCCCTTCCTGATGATGGTGTATCAACTCCTAATACGGCTATCACAGGGTATATGATCAAGGAAGGTGATGATCAATATGCTCAATTTATCCATGTACATCCGGAAGCTAAGATTACCGCGCTTTCTGAGGAGTACAACAGCAATGGAACTCCAACTGCCGTATATGCTGGTGGTTATGCGCGTTGGTTGATTGAAGGTCAGATTTCTGGTGGTTCCGGTGCGATTATTAAGTCCGGCGATGTTGTCTTTAATGATGCAACAGTTGAAGGATTGGGTTCTTACAAGCCGTCTTCTCACACCACAAATTCCAATACCGGTCAAGGTAGCGCTATTCTGGTTCTGTCGGATAACTCTTGGGTAGGTGATATTAATGTGACTGTTAAAGGTAATACCGTTGCTTCTGCTTCGACTGGTTATGCAATCGAAGAGGCTGTTAAGAAAACGGTAAATGATGCTGAGGAAACTGAGGTTCGAAATATTTCTATCGAAGGTGGTACTTTCGTGGGTGGTACTGTTCCTGTTGATCCTGCTGATCCAAGCAAGGGTACAAAGCAGGGCTCTATCAGTATCTCGCAGACTACTACGGATGCTAATAAACAAACCACTACTACCAAAATTACCGTAACCGGTGCTACCATCGAAGGTGGTAAAGTAGAGGTAGGTACCGATGGAAAATTAACAGACTTAATTCCGGCTAATTCTGGTAAGGATAGTATCCAGATCGCAGTTGATCCTTTGACAGGTAGAGAGACTGTAATTGTTTCTGTAGGTGCTGGTGATCCGGTTGCTAATACCTTTGTTATCAATGAGGCTGTAGAAAATCAAAATGTAAACCTGGACACTCAAGATTTAGTTTACAAAAATCAAGTATTCAATAGCACGACCAAATCTGTACTGCATATTAACGGTCTGATGATGAATAATCCCTATGCAGACGTTAAGCTGACTATCGCGAAAGGTCACACCTTGTTTGTCGATCACGTTATTCTCAATACGCGTTCGCAGATTATCGTTGAGCCGGGTGCAAAACTGATTATCTCTGGTGCAGAGGGTATTGTATCTACTTATAAGGATAACATTATTCTTCAGGCAGATGCTACCGGTCAAGCTACCTTCATCCTGAATCCGGCCGTTCAGACTAATGCAGAGCCGTTGGCTAAAGTTCAGTTGATTACTGAAAGTAAGCAGATTAGCGCAAATCCGTGGAAATATGTATTCCATCATTTCGCTTTGCCTATTCAAGAAAGCGAAAAGCCGTCAGATGATCACACTAACACAACACCTCTTTATACAGGTGAGAGCGAATTCGAATCCTACTTACGTTCATATATCTATGCCCAAGAAGCATGGTCTTATCTGAGCAATTGGAGTGACATGAAACCGTTCACCAGTTATCAGTTGGCTAACAACACTGCAGAAGGTGGAGTTACATATACTTTCGAGGGACATCTTTATGGTAACAAAGACCGCGAGTGCAGCTTCCCGGTACAGGGCTTCGGTTACTTTGGTAACAGCCACCTTGCTCCAATCAATATGGCTGCTCTGATGAGTGATTTCAATGGAGACGTACAGAAAACAATCTGGATCTACAACTACACCAAACATCAATATGAGTACTTTACTCCTGACAAGTTAACTTACTTTGCTGCAGGTAAAGAAATCAAGGCTATGGAAGCATTTGTTCTTTATGGCAATGTTCAGAATGGTGTAGCTCCGATTAACTACGAGAAGGCTGTTTATAATCCTGCTATGGGTATTTCTAACGCGGCTCCTGCTCGTAATATCGAGAATAGCCTTACTAATGGTGCGCTCATCAGTGTTAAGGCTGAGAATGGTATGGAGGACGAAGTAATCCTGATGGAGCAAGATTCCTATAGCATGAATTTCGATAATGGCGCTGATGCTTCTAAACTGATGAACGAGGATGGTATCAACCTCTATGTCGCTACCGTTAACGGCGACCAGAGTATCGTAGCCGATAACAATATCGAGAATACGCTGCTGTCATTCAAGGCTGGCGAGGCTACCAACTATACTCTCCAACTCGGTAAGGTATTTGGTGAGGACTACGCTATCCGCGACAATGTAACGGGTGCTGTCTTCAACTGCGCAGAGGGTGAGACCTATACTTTCACTCAGACTGCTAACACTACCGTTTCGGGTCGTTTCGAGGTAGTAGGTGTTGCTAAGATCGCTACCGGTATCGAGAACGCTGAGGCTGTTAAGAGCACGAAGGGTATCTATACGATTACCGGTCAGTATCTTGGTGAGAATTTTGAGGTTCTGCCGGCAGGTGTTTATGTAGTAAACGGTGTTAAGGTGGTTAAGTAATTATAATTAAAGATGTTTTGGACGCTTCCCCGCAAGGGGAGGCGGGCCAAGACACACAAATAATAAATAATTATGAATAAGAAAATCTATAGTACACCGCTTATCGAACAGACGGAGTGCCTTGGAATGAGCAACCTTTGTGATGTAAGTTTCAATGCTCAAGCTTCGAGTCCAGAACAATCCGGAGATAATACCAAGCCTGGATCAGTAACGGCTCCCAAGCGTGTGATGTTCTAAACCAATAGAAATAATTAATTTTAAATCAATAATGTATATGAAAAAAATCTTTTCATTCATTGCGGGTGTAGCTGCCGCTATGTCCCTGCAAGCTGCCTCTTATACAGAAGCAGTACAGATCGTGATGTCATGTGCAGGTGGTCCGGAGGAACAAGATGTTATTCTCTATGTTGACCCGGCGCAAGCTTCAGTAGCAACAGTTGCTAATATGGCAACAACTTATGAGGATGGTCAGGTTAACTTCTATGTTGCTGATGGGGCAAATAAATATTCAGAATACAAGGCTAACGCTATCAGCAATCTGCCTTTGACTATCGTTACCAACCGTCGTGACGCAAGCTACACCTTTACGTTCAATGCTCCGGTCATTACGGATGGTCTTACGCTGACCGACCTTCGTTCGAATGAAGGTGTAAAGACTATGCCTATCACCAACACTGGTTCGTACACCTTTACTGTAGGTGAGGCAGATGGTTATGAGGCTAACAAAAACATTACTATCGCTGACCGTTTTGTAATCAACTATGTTGCTCCGGCTACCGGCTACAATGTAACGCTGAACGGTGCAGGTTTGGCAAGTTTCTCTGCTGACGAACAACATGGAAATGCAACAATTCCTGATGGTGTGGAGGCTTACACAGCTACATATCAGGCTGCTACCCAAGAGATCGTGCTCAACAAGATCAACAAGAACACCACTCCCGCTATTCCTGTCGGTGTAGGTGTTATCCTCTATGGTACTCCGGGTGCTGCTGTTACCCTGCCTTATGCCACAAGCGCTGATGCTCTTACCGCAGAAAACCACCTCTATCCGGCTACTGCATGGGCAGGGGCAGACAAAGATAATGTCTTTGTTCTGAGCGGCAATCAGATGTTCAAGTATGTAGGTACTGATCCTGTTCCGGCTAACAAAGCATTTATGAAACTGCCCGGCGGTACAAACAACGCTCCTTCACGTATCTCGATGCGTTTTGCTGAGACTGAGGAGACCCAGGCTGTTGAGAACGTAGCTCCGGAGGCTGTGAAGGCTGTGAAGTTCGTTGGCAACGATGGTAAACTCTATATCCGTCGTGGCGAGGCTGTTTACACCGTTCAGGGTCAGCTCGTTAAATAAGAAGAGTGATATAACTGATTGTTGAACCTTTAAAATGATATAATAAGATGAAAAAGAATTATATTGCTCCGAGTACGGAAATGGCTACATGGGCATCCATGGGACTGATGCAAGATCCGGTGATCACAATGAACTCCACTTCAGGTGGCTTTGGTCAGCTCAACGACGCAACTCAAATCGACTAATCCCCCTTGCGCTTCGGCGCATGCCTATCAAAACAATCCCGCGACTTCCCTCGCGGGATTGTTCTTTTCTCCTACAGCGTAGCGGTCTCCCCCTCTCCGTTCTCCTCCATCTTCGAGACATATCGGATTACCGCAAAATGGAATAAATCACCATAAAAGTAAAAATAAATGTAAAATTATTTGCATATATCAAATAATTATTGTAATTTTGCAGCGTAAAGTAAAATAACCATATATGCAAAGAAATTTATTATTAGAATTACTGGAAGATGGTGAGTATGTGAGCCTCTATTCTCCTAAGTTTGAAGGAGAAGAGATGACCGAGTTCGAGAAATTCATTACGGAATATCAAACGAACCACTTATCGGATTTACAGCAAATCGTGCATAGGTTGGATATGATTAAGCAGTATGGTGCGGCAGATAGACACTTCCGTTACGAGGGAACAATGCATGACCGGGTTCAGGGACTTCCTTCGCATTTGGAAACGACCAATCTGAGATTGTATTGTTTGAATATAGAAAACAAAGTGCTGATATTGGGAAACGGCGGATTGAAGACAACACGAACCTACAATGAAGATCCGGTCTTGAACCATGCAGTAGAGACATTGCAAAAGATAGATATAGAGATTCGTCGCAAAGAAAAAAGTGAAACGGTATATATCCGCGGAAGTAGATTGTTGGGCGAATTAACATTCACAATAGAAGAATGAAAGGAGGAAAAATGAAAACGAACCCATTAATGGATAAAATCCGTCAGACTACTCCTCCGGAGATTAATCTGCAAGTGGAGATGGCGGTGCGTATCGCTAATCGCGTGTATGACATCTTAGAGGAGCGCAACATGACCCAGCGTGACTTTGCGCAGCTGGTGGGCAAATCGGAGAACGAAGTGAGCCGATGGTTATGCGGAACACATAACCTGACACTGGCGACGATTGCTAAGATGTCAGTGGCCTTGGGAGAGGATTTGCTTTTACCTCGCCCTGTTAAAAAAGTTGTCACACACCCAAGACGTTCCGTTGAGGTTCAGTCGCCCAATATGACATATACCTATGCATAATCTTTAATACCCAATATGGTTTTGAGGAAAAAAGCGGTAATCCCATTAGCAGGATTATCGCTTTGTTGTGGTGACCATTCCGCGGAGCAAGATGATTGGCCCAAAAATATTCGTCAAAAAAATGCCCGAACGCTTGCATATGTGCAATTTTTGTTGTACCTTTGCAGCGAAATTTAGAAGAAAGGAGACATTTATGCGAGCTACAGCGGACCAATATGAGCGTATGACGGTACATGTACCGCGCGTGGAGGCGAAGCGTTTCAAGGCGATTGTCAAAGCCTTAGGTTTTGAATTGGAAAAAAAGAACGCTATAGATCGCGCTCTGGATGACATAGAGGCCGGTCGCGTACGTACCTATTCTTCTCCGAGTGAGATGTTCCAAGTCTTAGGGATCTGAGTTATAGATTTGTTTGGCAAGAAAGAATAGCTGCTAAAACCTATTTTTACCTATATGTTTTCAGAGCGGGATACTAAAGGGCCGTCTTTACGCAAAGGCTCTATTGAAGTAGTTTGCGGATCCATGTTCTCCGGCAAGACGGAGGAACTCATCCGCCGTATGAAACGCGCCAAGTTCGCCAAACTGCGGGTCGAGATCTACAAACCCGCCATCGACGTACGATACAGCGAGGAGGACGTAGTCAGTCACGACCGTAATGTCATCCAGTCCACGCCCGTGGACAGCAGCCAGAATATCCTGCTCATGGTGGATGACATCGACGTGGTGGGCATCGACGAGGCGCAGTTCTTCGACATGGGTATTGTCGATGTCTGCAAGCAACTGGCAGACCGCGGCATACGTGTCATCGTAGCCGGACTCGACATGGACTTCAAGGGCGTGCCCTTCGGACCTATCCCGGCGCTGATGGCGATAGCCGACGACGTGTACAAGACCCACGCTATCTGCGTCCACTGCGGCGACCTGGCATACGTAAGCCACCGGCTCGTCTCCTCCGACAAACGCGTCCTCTTGGGCGAGACGGACAGCTACGAACCGCTCTGCCGTGCCTGCTACAATAAAGCCGTCGCCTCGGAAGACAAATGACAATTGTCAATTGTCAAATGTCAAATGTCAAATGACTGCATTCCTTGACGTCATACTGCCGTTAGCCATCGGCGAGGGATATACGTACTCCGTGCCGGAAGGTACGGAGGTTCCTTCTCCCGGCACACGCGTGCTCGTCCCGCTGATGAGAAAAGAGGTGCGCGGCGTGGTGCTCCGCGTTCATACAGAGCCCATAGACGAGGCGTGGAAGAGTAAGATCCGCCCGATTTCATCGGTATTAAACGACGCACCGCCGGTCCCTAAAGAGCAGCTCTCGCTCTGGCAATGGATGAGCAGTTATTACATGTGTTCCTTAGGAGAAGTCATGGCGGCTGCCTTACCCGGAGGGTTGGACAAGAGACTGGCCTCGCCGCCCGCCCGCCGGCGCGCTGCCGCCCCCTATGACGGACCTATAGAACCGGCACACACCCTCTCGCCCGCACAAGCGAAAAGTGCCGATGAAATCGAGGCTTTCTGGCGTTCCGGAAAACAGATAGTCCTCCTCCACGGCGTTACCTCCGGCGGTAAGACAGACATCTATATCCATCTCATCGAGAAGATTCTCGCTACCGGCAAAAATGTCCTCTACCTCGTACCCGAGATAGCCCTCACCACCCAGCTCACCTCCCGCCTGCAGACCATCTTCGGCGACCGCCTCCTGGTCTATCACAGCCGTCTCACCGACGCAGAGCGCGAAAAAGCCTATAGAGATGTACAAAAGAACGATGTACAATGTGCGAAGGGCAGGGTGGTCTTGGGAGCGCGGAGTGCTGTTTTTCTGCCTGTCCCGGAGATAGGGCTGGTCATCGTCGATGAAGAGCACGAGCCGAGTTACAAGCAGTCGGAACCTGCACCTCGCTACCACGCCCGCGCCGCCGCCATCGTCCTGGCGCAGGCGCACGGAGCACAGGTGCTCCTCGGTACGGCTACCCCCTCCATCGAGTCGTATTATCTGGCGCAGAAAGGCGTCTATGGGCTGGTGTCGCTCACCGAGCGTTTCGGAGGCGTCCAACTGCCCTCCATCACCACTATCGACCTCGGCAGGCAATATACCCGCAAGGAGATGTACGGCCATTTCAGCGACCAGCTCGTAGCGCGTATCCGGGAGGTGCTGCGGGAGAAGAAACAGGTCATCCTCTTCCAGAACCGCCGCGGCTACGCCCCGCAACTGCAATGTACCGCCTGCGGACAACCCCCGCGGTGCGTGCAATGCGACGTACCGATGACCTTCCACAAGCGCGAGAACGAACTCCGATGCCATTACTGCGGTTACCGCACGCCCGTGCCGGCTGTCTGCCCCCATTGCGGAGGAGCGTACAAAGCTGTCGGTTTCGGCACCGAGCGGATAGAAGACGAGATACAGTCGCTCTTCCCCGAGGCACGCGTGCTGCGCATGGATCTGGATACCACCCGCAACCGCTCCGCCTATCAGGAGATCATCAATGCTTTCTCCCGCCACGAGTGCGACATCCTGGTCGGCACTCAGATGATTACCAAAGGACTCCATTTCGACGACGTGCGGCTGGTAGCCGTGCTCAATGCCGACCCCCTCTTCAACCAACCGGATTTCCGTGCCTACGAACGCGCCTACCAGCTCCTGGAGCAGGTGGCGGGACGGGCCGGGCGGAAAGGGACGCAAGGAGAGGTCTGGATCCAGACGTTCAACCCCGCTAACGACATCCTGCAGATCGTCGCCCACCATGACTACCGCGCGCTCTACGAGGCGCAGATAGCCGAGCGGAAGACTTTTGCCTACCCGCCTTTCTGCCGGCTCATCCGCCTGCAGATGAGAGACCATAACGCCGTGAGGGTGCATGCTTATGCTACCCGGCTCCAACAGCACCTCGCCCGTATCTTCGGCAACCGCGTGTCGGGAGTCATCGTGCCGTCCGTGGAGCGTGTCCAGGCGTACGTCATCCGGGAACTCACACTCCGTATCGAGAGCGGCGCGAACATAGCCGAAGCCAAACGGAGGCTGAGAGAGGCAATAAGCTATATCTCCTCGATTTCAACGAATAAAAACGTAAAGGTAATCGTCGATGTCGATCCCGTATAACTATCAACTGTCAACTATCAACTATCAACTATCAAATGTCAACTATCAAATCTCCAATAATACCTGAGTCCCAACGCCGTGTGGCGTATATCAACGAGATGATCGAGAGCGGCAGGGCTGAGGAGCTGGTGCGTGACGGGGAAGCCTACCACGAGCGGCAACTCGCCTCGATAGCGCAGGAGATAACTGCGCGGAAGGAAGTGCGCGTGGTGCTCATCGCCGGCCCCTCTTCCAGCGGCAAAACCAGCACCAGCCATAAGCTCTGTCTGGAGCTCCTCAACCACGGCAAACAGCCGGTCGCCCTGTCGCTGGATAACTGGTTTCTGGAGGCGGAAGATGTGCCGGCCTCGAAGAACGGCGGGGCAGACTACGAGAGCGTTTATGCGCTCGACCTCAAGCTGCTGGACGAAAACCTCAACGGTCTGATAGAGGGCCGAGAGGTGGCGCTGCCTACCTTCAACTTCCTCTCCGGCAAGAGAGAGTACAACGGCGAGACCTTGCGCCTGAATGACGGAGACATATTGGTGATAGAGGGTATTCATGCGCTGAACCCTCTCCTCACGGAGCATATACCCGCTTCGCGCAAGTATAAGGTTTATGCCGTTCCCATGAGTCCCGTCTCGCTGGACGGCGAGCACTGGATCCCGACGTACGTCCACCGCCTGCTTAGGCGCATGAGCCGAGACTTGCGCACCCGCGGCAAGAGCCCGCAGATGACTATCGCCCAATGGCCTTCCGTGCGGGAGGGAGAGAGCAAATGGATTGAACCCTTCCAAGAGCAGGCGGATGCGCTGTTTGACACCTCCATGCTCTACGAGCTGCCGGCAATACGCTACGCCGTCGAGGCTGCGCTCCAGACCGTACCGGCCGTCGCCGAAGAGTATAAGACTGCCGAGCAACTGCTCCGTTACCTCAGTTTCTTCGAGGGCCTGGAAGCCGCCTGTATCCCGCGCACCTCTATCCTCCGGGAGTTCATAGGAGGAAGCCAGTTCAACGTGGGATAGCAGACCTACATGTGGAAAAATTGACGAAAATGTGTAAAAAAGGAAAAAAGAATGGTGTACGTTTGCGTATGTCATTTTTTTTGTGTAACTTTGCAACGCAAAGTAAAAAATACGGAGACAACATATATCAATTCATTTAATAAAATCAAAATCCTATGGCAAAAAAAGCATTGAACAAGTGGACCGCGCCGAAGAGTGTCGCTCCCGAGAAAATCATCCAGTTTGGTGAGGGTAACTTCCTCCGCGCATTCGTGGACTGGATTGTTTGGAACATGAACGCAAAAACCAACTTCAACGGTTCGGTAGCTGTTGTCCAGCCGATTGACAAAGGTATGGTGGAGTGGCTCAACGGCCAGGACTGCTTGTATCACGTGAACCTGCAGGGCCGTCTGGACGGTAAGGCAGTGAATAGTCTGGAGCGTATTGACGTCATCAGCCGCGCGCTGAACCCCTACACCCAGAACTGGGCGTTCATGGCGCTCGCAGAGCAGCCGGAGATCCGTTTCGTCATCTCCAACACCACCGAGGCAGGTATCACCTTCGATGACAGCTGCAAGTTCACCGACGCACCGGCTTCTTCGTATCCGGGCAAACTCGTTCAGCTCCTCTTCCGTCGCTATAAGACCTTCAACGGCGACCCCACCAAGGGACTTATCTTCATGCCGTGCGAGCTGATCTTCCTCAACGGTCACCACTTGAAAGACTGCATCCGCAAGTACATCGAGCTCTGGAAAGACGATTTCGGAGCAGACTACGAGGGCTTCAAGGAGTGGTTCGAGAAATACAACTACGTCTGCGCCACCCTCGTGGACCGTATCGTACCGGGCTTCCCGCGCAAAGACATCGCCGAGATCCAGGAGAAAGTGGGCTACAACGACAACCTCGTTGTGCAGGCTGAGATCTTCCACCTCTGGGTTATCGAGAAACCGGAGAACATGTCTATCGAGGAGCTGGAGGCTGAGTTCCCGGCAAACAAAGCCGGTCTGAACGTGCTCATCGCCGAGAGCGAGAAACCGTACCACGAGCGCAAGGTGACGCTGCTCAACGGCCCGCACACCGTGCTTTCGCCGGTAACATACCTCAGCGGCGTGAACATCGTCCGCGATGCTTGCAACCACGAGGTGCTCGGCAAATATATCCACAAAGTAATGTTCGACGAACTCCTGGAGACGCTGAACCTGCCGAAAGAGGAACTGAAAGCCTACGGCGAGAGCGTACTGGAGCGTTTCAACAACCCGTACGTAGATCACCAGGTAACTTCGATCATGCTCAACTCGTTCCCGAAATTCGAGACACGCGACCTGCCGGGTCTGAAGGTTTATCTGGAGCGCAAGGGCGAGCTGCCGAAGGGTCTGGTGCTTGGTCTGGCGGCTATCATCGAGTACTACAAGGGCGGTACCCGCGAGGACGGCGCACCGATCCAGCCGAACGACGCACAGGAGATCATGGACCTGCTGAAAGAGCTCTGGGCAACCGGTGACACCCGCAAGGTGGCGGAAGGTGTGCTCGGCGCAACCGACATCATCTGGAAAGAGAGCAAAGAGGACCTCAACAAGATCCCGGGTCTGACTGATCTCGTAGAGCTCTACCTCAACTCCATCGAGTCTGTCGGTATGCTCAAGACCGTTCAGCTCATGCTGGCTGCCGATAAGGTAGATGACGTCATCGCAAAGATCAAAAGCCTGTTCTAAAGTACGAACAAAGACCGCTTCGCTAAAGGAATAAGGAGTAAAGACTTGTTACTATCGGTCGGGTCATTTTAATCTTTATTCTTTCAGTGAGCGTAGCGAACGGTCCTTATTCTTTATTCTTATGACCAATATTCTGAAAATCAATCCCGCCGACAATGTGGTTGTAGCTATACAGCCGCAGTCGGCAGGTGCGGTGATTGAGGTGGACGGCAAGCAGATCACAGTCCTTGAGGACGTGCCTGCCGGACACAAGATAG
>Ga0256405_10009278_pt1 | contig 13545 bp, 19 predicted proteins | sample RumenRJG_02DNA_FD_189096 | JGI IMG/M metagenome (GOLD analysis project Ga0256405, IMG submission 189096) | Bovine rumen microbial communities from Lethbridge, Alberta, Canada - RJG_02 | ecosystem: Host-associated > Mammals > Digestive system > Stomach > Rumen | place: Canada: Alberta...
CCGATGAAGAGATAGCAAAATGGAGGGAGATTTTCAGAGAGTACGATGAAGCGATGGGAAAGAAAACAAAGCCGAAAACGGATAATCAGATACGCAAATGGCTGCAAAATCCCCACAGCGATTCAGCAGAGTATAAGCTGTGGGGTAATGGAGTTTCATTGCCGATAGTTTTTTTCGTCTTATCCGGCATCAAATGGGCTGTAGATGAGGAAATCAGCTGATTATTGAGCCGATAAAAATCAATTCTTTCTTGTCGGTTTGACATTTTCAGCAGGATCAATGTCCCCGGTAATTGCACCATGCTCCTTTTCAAAATCTTCAATTTCGTTTCTTATCAGAACAAGGATATGACTGTTGACGGAACGACCCTGATAATCTGCGATATAGCCGATCTTATCAAGCATTTCCTGTTCGATTCTGATTGATACACTCTTTACTGCCATAAAAGAACACCTCTTGTTTAGATATATTATGTGTTCATTTTAGCCGCTTTATATGTTAAAATGTTAAAAGTGAATATACCGTATATCTATAAAATTGGAGGGTTCTTTTTATGAAAGTAGCAGTTATAGGTTCAAGAGGTCTGATTGTAAATGATCTGGGAAAATATCTGCCGGAGGATACAACAGAGATAGTGTCTGGCGGTGCAAGAGGAATTGATACCTGTGCGAGGGATTATGCTTTATCGCATGATTTAAAGCTGACAGAGTTTTTGCCGGAATACAACAAGTACGGCAGAGGTGCGCCGCTGAAAAGAAATCTGCAAATCATTGAATATGCAGATGTTGTAATTGCTTTCTGGGATGGCAAGTCCAGAGGTACGAAGTATGTTATAGACAACTGCAAAAAGCAGGGTGTGCAGGCTGATGTACATATTTTCTCCTGATTTGTGTACTATGTAGATTTCCTTTTATGTTGGCTGTGGTTGTTGACTTTCAGGCGAAAAAGAGTGATATATGTACTTACCAAAAAAGAGGAGGTACTCAAAATGAGAATAGAATTCAACAGAACAGGAGCGGAGCGCAAAGCACTGGTAAAAGCAATTTCCGAAATAACCGGAGCAGAAGCGGTATACAAATTCATGCCGACCTGCGCCTACGAGATCGATTACTTTACGGTAACAAAGGACGGGGCTTTGGAATTTGACGACAGAGCTGACAGCGAGGAAATCGAAAACCTTCTGGAACAGCTTGCACAGAAAGGCTTTGAAGGAATGGCCCCAGAAATGCCCGACACGGCGGCTGAAAGCGAAGCCGAGGAAGTATCCGCAAAAGCCGAAACAGCCGAACACAAGCCCACACAGGGGGAACAGTGCGAAAGCATAAACCTTACGATAACGCTGCCGCTGGAAAGCGTGGCAGTCGGCAATCTGACAAAACTCCTTGACGCGAAGGGCAGCCTTATCAAAAAGGCTCTCGGTGTGGATGATCTGGGTTTTGAGATCAATGAGGAAGGCAGAACGATTTGTTTCCCTTGGTTCGGAGAGGTCAGCATTGATGAAGCGATGGCTTATACACACTTTGTCAATGCCCTTTGCAAAATGACAAAAGAAGCGAAAAGGGTGACAGCGAAGGAAAAGAATGTCGATAATGAAAAATACGCTTTCAGGTGTTTCCTCCTGCGGCTCGGGTTCATCGGTACAGAGTACAAAGCGGAAAGAAAAATCCTGCTCCGAAATCTCAGCGGCTCGTCAGCATTCAAAGCCGGAAGGGACGGTGAGCAGGAATGAAATATCCGGGCAGAGAGATAATCGAAAAGCTGAAACAGGAGTACCCTGTCGGCACAAGAGTAGTCCTCCGCAAAATGGATGACTGCCAAGCCCCTCCCATTGGAACCAAGGGGACTGTGCAGGGTGTTGATGATGCCGCCAGCCTTTTGGTAAAGTGGGACAACGGCTGCGGACTGAATGTGGTTTACGGAGTTGACGAGGTGGAAACCCTCGACAGCGTTATCACAGTCTGCTACGGTGAAGAAAAGCTGTGGGACAGCAGAGAAGAAGCAAAGAACTTTTTCCTTGAAGGTCTGAAAGCTAACGAAGGCAGCGAAAGAGAACGCTATGCGGTTATCTACACCAAGCTGATTTTAGGCAAAAATCACTGCACCGATGATCTGGATTGACCGCCATAATATACACAACTTCCTCCGAAAAACAGCCCTTATGATTGGTGGATATACATCTCAAATATTGCTTGATATAGTGTCAAAGTAGAGGTAATATACACATACCGAAAGGGAAAACAAAACCAAAAAAACGGAGGAAACCACCATGAATACTAAGGTTGCAAGACAGATAGAGGAAATGAAGAAGCAGACCATCGGGGTCGAGGTTGAGATGAACAGCATTACCAGAGAAAAGGCTGCAAAGACCGCCGCAGAGTTCTTCGGAACGAGAAGATACCAGAACACAGCAGGCCGCAACGGATACAGCACCTGGTCAGCATGGGACGCAGACGGCAGAGAGTGGAAATTCCAGAAGGATGTCAGCATCAGCGGACCGGACAGCGAAAAATGCGAACTGGTAACCCCGATCCTTCACTACAGCGACATGGAGCTTTTGCAGGAACTGATCAGAAGGCTTCGCAAAGCGGGAGCAAAAAGCGACGCAACAAGAGGCTGCGGAGTACACATTCACATCGGAGCGAACGGTCACACAGCACAGACCCTCAGAAATTTAGCGAATCTGATGGCATCGCACGAACGCCTGATCGCAACAGCTTTGAAAATAAACGAAGGCAGAATGAGCCGCTACTGCAGAACGGTCAATCCGAATTTTCTCGCAAAGCTCAACAGCAAAAAGCCGAAAACAATGAGCCATCTTGCAGACATCTGGTACGAGGGCAACGGTGCAAATTACGGCAGAAGCCACCACTACAACGACAGCCGCTACCATATGCTCAACCTCCACGCAACCTTTACAAAAGGCACGGTTGAATTCAGACTTTTTCAATTCGATGCACCAAGCGGCGGCAAGCAGAACGGCCTTCACGCAGGACAGCTCAAGAGCTACATTCAGCTTTGCCTTGCACTCAGCGAGATGGCAAAGGAAATAAGAACAGCAAGCCCGAAAGAGCAGCAGAAAGAAAACCCGAAGTACGCAATGAGGACTTGGCTCCTTCGCCTGGGATTCATCGGAGAGGAATTCGCCACAGCAAGAGAGCTTTTAACAAGAAACCTTGACGGCGACACAGCCTTCAGACACGGCAGAGCTTAAGGAACAGCCTCCTGCCCCCCTGACCGCCACGAACGGCGGCCTTAAGGTGGTAGAAGGGTATTCCTTCGGAAAGGAAGTAATCACCATGAACGAAAAGAAACGCTATTACATTGCCTACGGCAGCAACCTGAATGTGGAGCAGATGATGAGAAGATGCCCCGGAGCAAAGCCCATCGGAACAGCGATGCTGGAGCACAATATCCTTTATTTCAGAGGGAGCGGTTCAGGCTACTACCTGACAATCGAGCCGAAGATCGGCAGCAAGGTTCCGGTCGCAGTCTGGGAGGTAACACCGGAGGATGAAGAAGCACTCGACCGCTACGAGGGCTATCCGAGATTTTATTACAAGTACGATTACACCCTCAAGGTCACGCTGCTTGACGAAAAGACAACGAAGGAACTGCGCTGCTTTGCCTACGTAATGACAGAAGGCCGCAGAGTGGGACTGCCGACAAACTATTACCTTACCATCTGCATGAAGGGCTACAGAGATTTCGGATTTGATACGAAGATACTTACCAGAACAGTAGAAAGGATGAAGAAAATACTATGGAAACAGCTGAGATTAAAATAAGGACTTGCCCGATCTGCGGCACAGCCTATCGAGGACACCCGGCAATATCAAGGACAGATAATGAAAGCCCAATTTGCCCCGATTGCGGAACGAGACAGGCATTGACCTCTATCGGTATTGATGCGGAGGAGCAGGAAAAAATCCTTGATGCGATCCACCGCAGCATGGACAGATGTACACAAGATAAAGACTGATTCTTTGTCGGATATATGTGTGCATATTAACTTGATAATACCTCCGTTCAGAGTTAATATGTACACACCGAAAGGAAAACAACCCTTACAAAAAACAAACGGAGGTACACCACCATGAAAAGAGAAAACGCATTTTTCGAGGAAATGAAGAGAGTAGGACACGCTTGGGATGACGAACGCAGAGCAAGGCTGGAGCAGCGCAGGGAGATCGAAAAGACCTACGGATACTGCAGCGAGGAATACAGCAACTGGATAGCAGAAAACAAGGACATTCCCTTTCCCTTCACAGACGGTGCAAACAAAGCCTACAGAGCATGGGCGGGAAGCATAGAAAACAACGCAGACGAGTTCGAGTTTTCGGATCTCCTTTGGGACAGAGAGGTTGCGGATTTTGTTGACACCCTCCGCAAGGCAGGCATTACCGAGTTCGCCTACACAGGTAAAAGTACCGCCCTGATGGAGAACATTCACCAGCTTGCCGCCGAGGGCTGCACCATGACAGGGCTTTACACAAGAATAAGAAAAGAATTCTGGGGAGAAACAGAGATTCAGGGGATCAGGTTCAGCGTAAACTGAGCCTGACCGCCGCCCACAGCATGGCGGTTTTCTCCTCATATATACACAATTTACCGCCAAGATCAGCCCGAAATGATTGTGTGATAGTGATATTGATAAGTACCTCCGAAAGAGTTAATATACAGATACAAAAATAAAACGGAGGTTGAGTAATATGACAAACGCACAAATCGGAATGAAGGTTGAAGCATACAGAGGAAATTGCATCGGACTTCTGATACAGAGTACCACATGGCAGGGCGAGATAATCAAGGTCAACAAAAAGAGCATAAGGGTTCGGCTGACGGAAAGCACCACCACCTTCGGCAGAAAGACCACGAACCATTTTGAAAACCTCTGCACCGAAAAGACCTACCGTTTTGTAAAAATACTGAGTGACGGACGCGGCCTTTACCGCAGCGAAGCCGACCTCTACGGACATATAAAACTCTGATAAATTACACACTACTACACAATTACCTGCCCGGATGATTGTGTAGTAATCGTATTGATAAGTACACCTGAAAGAGTTAATATGTGTACACAACAAGGGAACAACCCTACAAAAACAAACGGAGGTAGACCACCATGAAAAGAGCAAGAAAGATTACAAAGAAGGACATCAAGGAGATCGCAAAGAAATATGACCTCGACCCGGTTGAAATTCAGGATATCGTAAACGACATGGAGAGCGACGGCATAAGGGTAACGAGAGAGGACATCGAGGACATGTACCTTAACGGCGACCTTTTCTGAGGAGGGAACGGCAATGAACAGATTTGAAAGAGACCTTCTTGAAGCCCTTGACGGAAATGAGAAGGAGGTTCTGGAGCGAAGGAAAAAAGAGCTTGACCGCATCTACAGCGAAGGTAAAGCCTGCAAAAACGGATACCGCAGACAGTGCCTTGCACAGGAATATAACAGGCTCAAGACTGAATACGATTACATTGACGGACAATTCTGAAAACTCCGAGGGCACACCGATGCGGTGTGTTTCTCGTTTATATAAATACTTTTTGACAGTCGCAGGAATGCGGCTGTATTTTTATGGGGACCCCGGCAAGCCACAGGCTTGTTGGGGAGAGGACGAGCAGCGGAGCGGATGAGTTTTCATGCTTGCACGGAAACGATAAAGCGAAGCTTGCGAGGACGAGGGGGTGAAAGTAAATGGATCTTTCAGAAATAATGAAACTTAGTCAGGAGGCTATCGCAGGACAGCCTGTATGACGAGGAGGTGCAATTTTGAGAAAACTAAAAAAATACACGCCTACTAAATTTATGGCAAAGGGATCATATTACGATAAGGCTGCCGCCGATTACGCTGTCAGCTTTATTGAGCAGTTGCGGCACACAAAGGGAGAATTCTATAATCAGCCCTTTGAACTTATCGACTGGCAGGAAAGAATAATCCGTGATATTTTCGGAACTATCCGTGCTGACGGTTATCGTCAATTCAATACGGCGTATATTGAAATCAGTAAGAAATCCGGGAAGAGCGAGCTTGCGGCTGCTGTTGCTTTGTATATGTTATGTGCTGATGGCGAACAGAGAGCCGAGGTTTACGGCTGTGCTGCCGATCGAGATCAGGCTTCTCTTGTTTTTGATGTTTCCTGCGATATGGTGCGGCTCTGTCCTGCCTTGCGGAAACGCTGCGACATAAGACCGAGTCGGAAAACGATACATTTCACGCCGACCAACAGTACATATAAGGCTCTTTCAGCCGATGTTGCAGGCAAGTCAGGTGTCAATGTTTCGGCTCTAATTTTTGATGAACTGTGGGTGCAAAAGGACAGAAAATTCTTTGACATGATGACGAAGGGAACATCAGATGCAAGAAAAAATCCTCTGCATTTTATCATAACGACAGCCGGAAACGATACACATTCTATCTGTTATGAACTGCACCAAAAAGCAATGGATATTATCTCCGGGCGCAAGGTCGATCCTACATTTTATCCTTGTATTTATGGTGCTGCGGAGAATGAAGACTGGACTGACCCGAAGGTCTGGAAAAAGGCTAATCCTTCACTTGGTATCACGATAGGAATGGATAAGGTGCAAGCTGCCTGTAACTCAGCACGGCAAAATCCGGGAGAAGAAAATGCATTCCGGCAGCTCAGACTTAATCAATGGGTCAAGCAAGCAGTCCGCTGGATGCCTATGGAGAAATGGGATAAATGTGCATTTCCTGTTAATCTTGAGGAGCTTGAGGGTAGAGTTTGCTACGGCGGACTTGACCTGTCAAGCACGACTGATATTACGGCTTTCGTTCTCGTTTTTCCTCCGACCGATGAGGACGACAAATATTATGTCCTGCCCTATTTCTGGATACCGGAAGAAAATATGGATTTGCGTGTTAAAAGAGATCATGTCCCCTACGATATCTGGGAGCGGCAGGGTTTTCTGGAAACAACGGAAGGAAATGTCGTTCATTATGGCTACATAGAGAAGTTTATCGAACGGCTCGGTGAGCGTTTCAATATCAGAGAGATTGCCTTCGATAGGTGGGGCGCTGTGCAGATGGTGCAGAACCTTGAGGGTATGGGATTTACCGTTGTTCCCTTCGGTCAGGGCTTTAAGGATATGTCGCCGCCTACCAAAGAGCTAATGAAGCTGACGCTTGAGCAGCGAATAGCTCACGGCGGACATCCTGTGCTGCGGTGGATGATGGATAATATTTTTATCCGAACTGACCCTGCCGGAAATATAAAAGCAGATAAGGAAAAATCTACTGAAAAGATAGATGGTGCTATTGCTACGATCATGGCACTCGACCGTGCTGTCAGATGCGGCAATGTCAATACTGAGAGCGTTTATGATTCCAGAGGTATTTTGTTTATATAATTTCGGACAATGACGCACTAAAATCTTGACTATATCAAAATTTAAGGTATAATAGTTATAAAAGATACAAAGAATATATATGTTATTTCGGAGGTGCGTTATGAAAGAACTTATAAACAGACCACAATATATAGACCAACTCATACAGAATAAGGATGTTGATCTTGTGAAAATCGTGACAGGAATAAGACGCTGCGGAAAATCGTCTATTCTTGATCTTTATCATCGGTATCTTTCCGAAAACGGAGTGGATGAATCGCATATCATCCACATGAATTTAGAATCACTCCGCTTTCGTGATATAACCGACCATATAAAGTTCTATGATTATGTAGCAGGACATATCCAGCCGGACAGCAAAACATACCTTATCTTTGACGAGCTGCAGAATGTCCCGGACTGGGAAAAGGCAATCGAATCATTCCGACTGGATTATGATGTTGATATTTATATCACAGGTTCTAACGCATATTTGCTTTCGACTGAGTTTTCAACGCTTCTTTCGGGCAGATATGTTGAGATCAAAGTCCTTCCGCTTTCCTTCAAGGAGTTTTTGACATTCTATGATTTTGATACATCCGTTACGATGGAGGAAAAGTTTCGGAAGTATCTGCAGTTCGGCGGAATGCCGATACTCAGAGAATACAAATTCAATGAGGCACGGGTCAATCAGGCTTTAGAGGGAATTTACTCAACCGTTGTACTAAAAGATATATTGCAGCGTAACAGTCAGGCTGATAATGCAACGCTTCAGAAAATCATGCGTTTTATGTGTTCCAATATCGGCAGTATAACTTCCCCGAATAATATAGGAGTTATTCTTTCAAATGAGGGTGATATACGAGAGGGAAAGTCAAAGGGTATCGCAGGAAAAACGGTCAATAAGTACATTTCAATGCTTTGCAGTGCCTATATTTTTTCATCTGTCGGAAGATATGATGTAAAGGGTAAGCAGCTTTTGAAAACGCTGGAGAAAAACTACATCATCGATCTGGGCTTTCGGAATATGCTTTTGGGCTACCGTGACGCAGACCGGGGGCATATAATAGAGAATATCGTTTATCTTGAACTGATACGCCGTGACTGGCGGGTTTATATAGGCAAGGTCGGAGAAACAGAGGTAGATTTTGTTGCGGAAAAGCCTGGCGATAAGCTGTATATTCAGGTTACAGAAAGTATTCAGTCGCCGGAAACAAGAGAGCGTGAGCTTCGTCCGCTGCAAATGATACGTGATAACTATGAAAAGATCATTCTTTCAATGGATAGGGATTTTATCACTTCCTATGAAGGTGTCAAGTCGATAAATCTGATTGACTGGCTGCTGTTGGAATGAGGTTAAAGACAATTATAAAAATATACGGATGAGCATCTGCTGATAATGGCAGGTGCTTTTTCATGCCGTTTTTGAAGGGAGATAAAAATATGGGAATTCTGAGCCGTATTTTCAGAAGCAGAGACGCACCCCGGAATGCCACAGCCGGCAGCGGATACAGTTTTCTGCTCGGTTCATCAGCAAGCGGAAAAGCAGTTAATGAACGGTCAGCAATGCAGATAACGGCGGTGTATTCCTGCGTGAGGATTTTATCGGAGGCGATAGCAAGTCTGCCTCTGCATCTCTACAAATACACCGATACAGGCACAGCAAAGGCAACCGAACATCTTCTGTATTTTTTACTGCATGATGAGCCGAACACGGAAATGACTTCTTTCGTATTCCGTGAAACGATGATGACACATTTGCTCTTGTGGGGCAACGCTTACGCACAGATCATCCGCAACGGCAAGGGTGAAGTGCTGGCACTGTATCCTCTTATGCCTGATAGAATGAATGTTGACCGTGATGAAAACGGAAATATCGTTTATGAATATATGGTCAGTCAGGAGGATGCGCCGATAAACAAAGGAAGTACAGTCAAGCTGTCACCTTCGGAAGTGCTGCATATTCCCGGACTTGGCTTTGACGGTCTTATCGGATACAGCCCTATTGCTATGGCAAAAAATGCGATAGGACTTGCGATAGCGACAGAGGAATACGGCAGTAAGTTTTTTGCAAACGGAGCAACACCCAGCGGCATACTTGAATTTCCGGGAACGGTCAAGGAGCCTGAGCGTGTGCGTGAAAGCTGGAATAAGGGCTTCGGCGGAGAGAATAAACACAAAGTCGCTATTCTGGAAGAAGGCGTACACTACTCTCCTATCTCAATCTCTCCGAATGAAGCTCAGTTTTTGGAAACGAGGAAGTTTCAGATAGACGAGATTGCAAGAATATTCCGCATACCGCCGCATATGATAGGCGATCTTGAAAAATCCAGCTTTTCAAATATTGAACAGCAGAGCCTTGAATTTGTCAAATATACCCTTGATCCGTGGGTGGTGAGATGGGAGCAATCAATAAAGAGAACCTTGTTACTGCCTGATGAAAAAGGCACATACTTTGCAAAATTCAATGTTGACGGGCTGCTGCGTGGTGACTACCAAAGCCGCATGAACGGCTATGCAACGGCAAGGCAGAACGGCTGGATGTCGGCAAACGATATCCGTGCCTTAGAAAATCAGGATATGATACCTGATGAGGAGGGCGGCAACCTGTACCTTATCAACGGCAATATGCTGCCCCTGAAACAAGCAGGTGCGGCTTACGAACAAAACAATAACGGCATATCAGAAGGAGGCTGAATATGAATAAATTCTGGAAATGGAAAAAGCAAAAAGTCATCAATCAGGATGGCGGTGAAGGATCTGAAAGAGTTCTTGAATTGCGAGGAACTATAGCAAGCGAATCATGGTACGATGACGATGTAACACCTAAGATGTTCAAAGACGAGCTGCTTTCCGGCAAAGGTGACATTACGGTTTACATAAATTCTCCGGGCGGTGATTGTGTAGCTGCGGCGCAGATTTACAATATGCTTTCGGAATATCCCGGCAAGGTCACGGTGAAAATAGATGCCATTGCGGCATCTGCGGCAAGCGTTATCGCTATGGCAGGAGATACAGTGCTGATGTCTCCTTGCGCTGTCCTCATGGTGCATAATCCGGCAACAATAGCTTTCGGAGATCATAACGAAATGCAGAAAGCCATTGATATGCTTGCCGAGGTCAAGGAAAGCATAATCAATGCCTATCAACTGAAAACAGGACTGTCAAGAGCAAAGCTGTCAAAGCTGATGGAAGCTGAAACCTGGATGTCGGCTTATAAAGCTGTTGAGCTTGGCTTTGCAGATGATCTTTTCGGCAGAAATACAAATGAAAATCAGGGTGAAACCGAAACGAACGAGAAACCTGGCGAAACCAAACAGGAAAATACACCCGATGAAGAGGAGCAGAAAAATGCATCCTCTTTTTTATTTTCCCGAAAGGCCGTCAATGCAAGCCTGATGAACAAGCTGACAAAACACGAAACAAACGGTCATTCTGTCGATGAGATATTTGACCGTCTGGATACAATTCAAAAATATATATGAGGAGGATCATATTATGACTGACAGAGAGAAATTCTTAAACACGGCGAGGAGTTATATCGGCAAGGACGGTTACTATGTCTGCAAGACCAAGCTCGGTTATGATGCCGTTTATGACTGGTGTGCTTTTGCGGTGTCCGCTATTATGAAGGACTGCGGCTTTATCGGCAAATATACAAGCGGCGTTCACTCCTTCGCATCCGATGAGGGCAGATACGGTGACGGTAAATACGGCACTTGGTTCCTTAAATATTCACAGGCAGTACAGCCGGGTGATATTATCATGTTCCGTTATTCGAGCCTTAATCCTATCGACAAATATTCAGCTTCTCATGTAGGTATCGTTGAAGCTGTGAACGGCAACACGCTGACAACGCTTGAGGGAAATGTTGAAGGTTGGGGCGATAACTGGGCTTGCAATTCTACCTTTAAGCGCAAGACAAGGTATCTGAACGATAGCAGCGTCTATGCGTTTTTCAGACCCAAGTGGAAGGAAAGCACATCTACATCGACAACAGTTAAAAAGACCAATACAGTGAAAAAGACTGTTGACGAGCTTGCAAAGGAAGTTATTCAGGGCAAATGGTCTGCCGGAGATGAGCGCAAGCAGAAGCTCACTGCTGCCGGATATGATTATTCTGCGGTGCAGACAAGAGTTAACGAGATGCTTTCAGGCAAGGTACAGAAAAAGAAATCTGTTGACGAGCTTGCCCGTGAGGTCATCCAAGGCAAATGGGGCGCAGGAGATGACAGAAAAAATCGTCTGACCGCCGCAGGCTATGACTATTACGCTGTTCAGAGCAGAGTGAATCAGCTTATGGATTAAGGAGGAATTTTACTATGACTATTTTAGAAATGATCGAAAAAAGGAATCAGGCTATCGAGGCAGCTCGTAATTTTGCGGCTGCACACAAGAATGACAAGGGTGTTCTCAGTGATGAGGACTATGGGGTTTACGAACAGATGGAAAAGGATATTCAGGATATCTCCCGTGAGATCAGCCGTATGCAGCGTGAGGACGCTATGGAGCAGGAACTTAACAAGCCGATAAACACTCCGCTTACCTCAAAGCCCTTTAAGGGCGAGATCGGCAGCACAGGCAGATCAAGCGAGGAATACAGAAAAGCAATGCTCGGAGCGCTTCGCAGCAACTTTGCAGATGTATCAAATGTTCTCCGTGAGGGTTCGGATGCAGACGGCGGTTACCTTGTGCCGGAGGAATACGACAAGAGAATTATTGATGTGCTGAACGGTGAGAACATCATGCGTACACTCGGTACAAAGATAAAGACAAGCGGCGACCACAAGATCAATGTGGCAGCAACAAAGCCTGCGGCATCGTGGATAGATGAAGGCGAACCTCTTGTCTGGGGTGACGCAACCTTTGACCAGATACTCCTCGATGCGCATAAGCTTCATGTTGCTATCAAGGTGACTGAGGAGCTTCTCTACGATAACTCTTTCGGTCTGGAGAATTACATCATCACCCAGTTTGGTAAGGCTCTCGCAAATGCCGAAGAAGATGCTTTCCTTAACGGTAACGGCAGAGGCAGACCGACAGGTATCTTTGCAGCAACAGGCGGTGGTGTTATTGCTTCAACAACTACCGCTCTCAAGGGTGACGATATCATTAACCTCGTTTATGCTCTCAAGCGTCCTTATCGTAAAAAGGCAGCTTTCATTATGAACGACAAGATTCTGGCAATCGTTCGCACTCTCAAGGATTCGGAAGGTCAGTATCTGTGGCAGCAGTCCTTTAAGGACGGTGAGCCGGAAAGATTGGCAGGCTACCCTGTTTATACCTCGGAATATGCTCCGACAAATATGATCTCCTTCGGTGACTATAGCTACTACAACATCGGCGACAGAGGTACTCGTTCCTTTAAAAAGCTGACAGAGCTTTTCGCCGGAAATGATATGGTCGGCTTTGTTGCGAAAGAAAGAGTGGACGGAAAACTTGTTCTGCCGGAAGCAGTACAGATTCTTAAAATCGGCACGACCGGAAAAGTCACCAAGCCCTGATGAGGTGATGGTATGACCGTATCCGTAAAGGAAGTAAAGAATTTCCTTCGTGTGGATCATAACGAGGAGGATGCGCTTATCCGCAGCTACATTTATGCTGCGGAGACGCTCTGCCTTGACATTCTCCGCACTGAGGACAGAACGATATTAAAATCTGCGAAAAACGCAAAAATAGCGGTGCTTTATGCCATCGCCTATTTTTACGAACACAGAGAAGAAGCCGATTACAAAGCTCTGACAATTTCACTCAGAGCCTTACTTTTCGGCAGCAGGAAGGAGGAATTTTAATGCAGATTTCTTTGCTTAACGAAAGGATAACCTTTCAGAGAAATGTAATACTTACCGACCATATCGGCAACCACATGAGCAGCTGGAATGACGAATTCTCCTGCTATGCGACTGTCGGCGGCGAAAGCGGCAAGGAAACGGCCGTTGTGGGAACAACAGTCGAGAATGCGGATATTACCTTTACCGTTCGTTGGTGCGCCCTTACGGCGACTGTCAGCACCACAGGCTATCGTATTATCTTCAAAAATGAAATATATGATATCGTTTCTATCGACCATATGAACTACAAAAAGAAGTGCATTAAATTCAGGTGCAGGAAGGCAAGGCGATAGCGTGGGAAAAACAGTAAAAATTGATGACCTTGCCGAAGAAGTTATGAAGGGGCTGACGGAGTAT
>Ga0256405_10009280_pt1 | contig 13544 bp, 14 predicted proteins | sample RumenRJG_02DNA_FD_189096 | JGI IMG/M metagenome (GOLD analysis project Ga0256405, IMG submission 189096) | Bovine rumen microbial communities from Lethbridge, Alberta, Canada - RJG_02 | ecosystem: Host-associated > Mammals > Digestive system > Stomach > Rumen | place: Canada: Alberta...
AGTTTATCTGCTATAGCCTGCAGGTAAGGGCGGGCATCCTCTCCTGCTATGCCGAAGTCTTTTTCCTTATAGTTCCAGAGCGCCCTGCCGATGGCGTATTCTTCAAAGACATCATGGATGTCGGACAGCCAGCGAACGGCATCCTCGCGGTCCGCAAGGTCAATCACCCCGTATTCGCCGCAGTAGAGCGGGATATCCCTCTCCTTTGACACCCGCAGAGCCGGCTGGAAAAGTCCCTCGAAGAACTGCTTGCCGATCGGGCGGATATCTTCGCGGAAAATCGTATTTCCCAGGTTCTCATCAAGCTTTTTCGTCTGCTCCCGGTAGTCCTCCAGTGTCCTGGGATAGCCGATCCTAAAATCCTCAGGCATATTGTCCACCCAGTAGGCTCCCTGATGCGTGAAGATCATTGGCTCATAGCAGTGAAAAGTGTAAGCTACTCTGCGGTCCTTTGTATCCGCAAGCCAGGGAACTGCCGTAACGGCATTATAAAAAACACCGCCGAAAATGATCCAGGTCTGAGGCGCGTAACGCCGGATCACCTCGATCGCCTTCAGCGCAATGCCGTTCCAGAGATCTTTCACCTCGGGCATGACAATCTCATTGAGAAGTTCATAGGCCACAATGTCCAGGTCCGCGCTGTATCTCTTTGCAGTCCTCTCCCACATGTCATAAAACCGCTGCTGCCGGACCGGATCTCTGAAGAAGATGGTCTTATCGTCCTTGTCGAGCGGATCAAAAGAATAGCCGAAGGTCTTGTGCATATCAATGATCATGTGCAGACCGTTTTCCCTGCACCAGCGCACACATCTGTCAATGTACTGATATCCCTCTTCTTTAGGTACACCGTCTTCCGTCTCGATGACAGTGTAGTCAACGGGGACGCGCACATGGTCAAGCCCCATACCGGCAATGCGGCGGATGTCCTCTTCCGTAATGAAGGTGTCAAAGTGTTCTTTCGTCGGGGCGTCGAACTGTGAGAGCCAGCCTCCCAGATTAACACCCTTCATATAGCCTTCCATACCACGCATAGGATTATTCTCCTTTTTAGCATTATATATATTTATACCGAAAAATCTCTGTGTCCTGCCTATATCGACAGACTCCGTCAACCCGGTCCTTCATGTCTTACGGCATAGTATCACGACAGAGTATCAGGGCATAAAAAAGCTGATCACCGGCAGGATGATGTAGCAGACAAAAGCCTGCCTGGGATAGAACCAGGAAAGAATCATGAGCACAGCACTGATCATCAGCAGGACGCATGCTCTGGAAAAGATCATGAGCAGGAACACGGTCGGATTTTTCCGGAAACGCTTTCGGAGTGCTGTAAAATAGAGAAGTCTCTGAAAAATGGTGGTCAGAATGTAAACAGCGCCAAAATGCACGGCGGAATAACGGTTATTCTGATGGATGATCCATTTTGTCGTAACAGGGATCAGCGCCAGTGATGCCAGGAAAAGAAAATTGGCGACAACGACCATGTGATCTGCCTGAACGATCGCCTCGAAAATCTGTTTATTGTCGTACCAGAAATCTGCAACGATAAAAAAGCTGACCAGAAAGATCAGTATTGCCCCTGCAAATTCTCTATACGTCTTTTCTGATGACGGGAAAGGGATTTCCAGCATCATCACTGTGATGAAAATAGCTATGACACCGTCGTTGAGGGTGGAGAGATGACCGACCATACTTGTTTTGAGCCGTTCTTTTCCTTCCTCCCGCTTTTCAAGCATATGCTGATATTTTCTGGCATTTTCTTCGCTTAAATACTTTTGAACGAAAGCAGATTTCATTTTCTGTCTCATAAGTCTACCTCCGGATATATGGTCCTTCCAGTCTTTCTGTTCGCTGCGGGAACAATGCTATCATACCACTAACCGGTCTGTTTTTTATACTTCCTGTCAAAGATTTTTCGAATAATACTCCCTTATAAAGACAGCCTGTACCGGCAGCATAAGTACCGGTACAGGCTCTTTTTGTGTGTCAGAAATATAGAACTGATGAAATACTATTTTAGAAAGCAAAGACGGGAATAAACAATGGGATTTGTAACATCTGACACACATAATGTCTGCAAATCAATAGTCTATTGTCGTAAATACATCGGAGGGCTCGATTTTGTTTTTGATCAGACCCTCTTTATACATCCAGTCAATATTCTCCTGCCAGTTTTCTGCTGTCTGGCTGAGGAAGGGGGCATCCGCAGTCTCCATGAGAGGCAGAAGGGTCTCACAGGACTTTTTCTCCACAGTGGGAGAAAGCGGGAAGTTCTCTTCACTCTGATTTTCGAGCAGGATCTGGAGGCAGGCATCAGGGTCAGCCTGGAAATCATCAAAGCCCTTCGCGCAGGCGCGCAGGAAACCGGCAAGCGTCTCCGGCTCATTCTCGATCAGCTCATCATTTGCCAGGAAAACAGCTTCATAGTAATTGGGGATTCCGTATTCGTTGACAAGGAAATAATTGACGTCGAATCCCTCTTCCTCAAGCTGGGGAACTTCGTGGTTGACAAGGCACCCGATCGTTGCGTCGACCTGATTGGTTGTCATGGAGCTCATCAGCTCGAAACCGACATTGATCAGTTCCACATTTTCCGGATCTTCACCGCTTTCTTTAAGCATGGTACGTACCAGAGCCTCGCTGAGTGCCGTTCCGGCATAACCGATCTTTTTGCCCGCCATATCTTTGGGCTCCCTGATATTTTTGTCTGCAAGGGAAAGAATGACATTGAGGGGAGACTGCACGACTGCACCGATCGACTTGATGTGCACACCCTGATCAGCCACCGCCTGGATCGCGTCATGCTCATAAAACAGGCCGATCTCGGCCTTTCCGGCAGCTGTCAGCGCAATCGCATCATTGTCATTTGCCGGGAAACGTATGTTGACATCCAGCCCCTCATCTGCAAAATAGCCGCGCTCGATCGCCGTATAGAGAAAAGCGTGCAGGGCATTGGGATACCAGTCAAGAACGACATCCATCTTTCGAAGGTCCCCGGTTTTTTCTTTTCCGGCCGTATCCAGCTCGGCGGAGGCCGCTTCCGGAGACGCGGCAGTCTGTGTGCTTTCCACAGCAGCCGTCTCCCCGGGGCCACTCTGCGTGCTGCCGCCCTGTGAACCGCCGCAGCCGGTGCAGAGGACAATTCCAAGTGCAGACGCCAGCATAATACTTAAAAAGCGTTTTCCGACATTCCACTTTTTCATCATAGTCATATTCCTCCTGGATTTAGTTATAAATAAACAGCTGGTCAAATGTCCGCAAATGCCGGGCTCTCTCGAGCATTCGCGGACATTTGATGAGCGCCCAAACAAATATGTAAAGAATAGCCGGTTTATTATTCATTCCGCCATGTAACAAGGCGTCGTTCCAAAAATGTAACGACAGCCGTGAGCAGCATTGCGGCAACCGACAAAAGCAGTATGGGGGCAAAAACTCCCGCGCCGTCCAGCTGCGTCATCATGCGGCGGCTGAAATATCCAAGTCCGCTCTGGGCTCCAAGCCACTCTCCGATTGCCGCACCGATCACAGAGAGGGGCACCGCCATTTTGAGTGCCGAGAAAAAGAAGGGCAGAACAGCAGGCAGCTTGAGCTTCATGAACATCTGCCGCTCATCGGCGCCCATACAGAACATCAACTCCTTCATTTCCGTCCGAACGGACCGGAAGCCGTCAAATACTGTGATCGTCACAGGGAAAAAGGTCATGAGCACGGTGACAAGGACCTTGCTCCAGATCGAATAGCCGAACCAGAGTACGAAAAGCGGAGCCAGTGCTGTCGTGGGGATCGTCTGCGATGCGATCACCAGCGGGTAAAGCGCTTTTTCCGCGACAGGACTTGCGTCCATCAGGATCGCCAGCGCCATTCCCAGTACGATAGAAATGATCAGTCCGATCGCGACCACCGACATTGTAGCGGGAAGGTGGGCGGTAAAGAGCGGTCCGCGCAGCTCCCAGAGTTTCTGCAGCACCTGGATCGGTGTGGGTAAAATATAGGCTGCATCCATGCCCATCGCCAGCATCTGCCACAGGATCAGCAGCGCAAAAACCAGTATTGCAGCGGGCAGATTGGCCCGGTTTGTTTTGTCAGAATTCATTTGATTCCTCCTGCAGATGCAGTGTGTCCTTTCTTTCCCGCAGGCACGCGGCTCCACATCCGTTACGGGGGCGATTTCTCCGGCATCTCCAGTATTTCCGGCATCTCCAGTATTTCCGGCATCTCCGATATTTCCGGCATTCCCGGAATTTCCGACATTCCCGGTATTTCCGGCATCCGCATCACCCCTGCTCTGTATTATGGTTTCGCAGCTTTCCGATCAGCATTTCTTTCAGCTCCTGTATCTCCGGCCTGCCCAGGCTCTCGATCGTACGGGGCAGTTCCAGCGGAATCTCCACAGCGGTCAGCTTTGTGATCGGGCTCTTCTCCGCAACAAGAATCCTTCCGGACAAAAAGATTGCCTCTTCGACATCATGCGTGATAAACAGTACTGTTTTCCTCTCTCTCTCCCACTGCCGCAGGAGCCATTCCCTCATTTCAATACGGGTCAGGTAATCCAGGGCGGAAAAAGGTTCGTCCAGGAGCAGCAGTTCTGATCCGCTAAGAAGTGTACGTGCAAAGGCTGCCCGCTGGCGCATGCCGCCCGACAGCTCGGACGGGCGTTTGTCCCCTGTCCCGGTCAGACCTACATCTTCCAGTGCTTTTAGGGCAAGCCGGTGCTGCTCTTCTTTGGAAATACCTCCCTGCAGTTCCATGGGCAGGCAGAGGTTCTCCTCCACTGTCCGCCAGGGAAACAACAGATCCTGCTGCGGCATATATCCGCAGACCGCCTTGTTCCGCAGTCTGTTTTTGCCGCCGAAACCTTTTCCGTAACTGCTGCCGCCGGCTTCCTGACCTGCAACAACCTTCCCGGCAACCCGGATCGTCCCGCTCTCAGGCTTCAGCAGGCGGTTGATCAATCGGAAAATCGTACTCTTGCCGCACCCGGAAGCACCTATGATAGAAACAAACTCACCCCTGTCCACATGAAAACTCAGGTGATCGATGATCGAAAAATCCTCGACCGGATATTGAAAAACCACCTGTTCAAAATCCAGCATTCTCCAGCGACTCCTTCTGCATCTGTCTTAAGATGTGCCTTTGCACCATCTTCTTCTGACCTTCTTCTGACCTTCTTCCGGTCTTCTTCTGACCTTCTTCCGGCCTGCTTCTAACCTTCTTCCGGCCTGCTTCTAACCTTCTTCTGTCTTCCTTCTATTCTTCCTGTGATCAGTCCCGCATTTCCCATGCCATGTCCCAGAACGACATTTCATATCTGGAACAGACCACGAAGATTTCCTCCAGCCGGTCCAACTGTTCCTCCGTCAGTCCGGCACAGAGTCTTTCTGTCAGCGCGATCAACTCTTCATTGGCATCATGGTATTCCGGGCAGGCATAGCCGATGATCCATTCTCCGTAAAAAGGATGCTTGTCGGCATCCGGATTTTTATCCAGGATCTTCCTCGCTATATGCTCGTAGCTGAGCGCACAGGAAAGGATTGAAACCGCAATCGCGGCCGCCCCTTCCTCGTAGCCGACCTGCAGCATATAAGCGGTATAAGAGCGATTGTCAAGCGCCGCCTTTGCCTTTTCGGCATCTTCCAGAGCAATGCCGAGACGGGCCATATAGCCGCGGTGGATATCCATTTCTCCATCCATGATCTGCTTCACATATCCGGCAAACAGGCGCATGGCCTCCAGATCTTTTGCCTTGGCTACTCCGAGAGCAAAAACCCTGGCATAATCGATCAGATACAGATAGTCCTGAATCATGTAATAACGAAATTTCTCTTTATCAAGCGTTCCGTCCGCAATCCCCCTGACAAAAGGGTGCTCCAGATACGAATCCCAAAGATCGCAGGTCCTATCCAGAAAGCGCTTTGTAACGGTCTTTTTTTGTTCCATATCCGATACCTCCTGTACAGGGAATAATATTGTTTCGCGCCAAAAACGGCAGGTCCTTTTCAGAACCTGCCGTAAATCTGCGAATCGCCCGGCAACAGCCGAACTCCTTTTATGTTCTTGCTCGCATTTTCCTACGCCGGCATTACCCGGATCAGGTTCTGTGGTATCAGCGCTCTATTACGCTGTCTCAGCCGGGAAAACCCAGCCCCCACTAATACTCTATTTGCTAAAGCCAATTGTAATGCCCTATCCCGTTTTTGTCAACCTGCTGCCAGCTCCCCGCATAAATGTACGGCTGAGGTCCCTGCGTGAATGTACGTGAACGCCACCTCACTCCTTCCTCATGTTGGAGTGGGTCCGATTCCTTTCCCCGCCGGCAAGCAAGCTTGCCGTGGGCTCAGGGCTTTTGACCTTGATATCATCACTTTAGATGTTAAAGATCGATCTCCATCAGAATCGGCGTGTGGTCCTGCCGGGGTCCCGAACTGATCATCTCGGATTTTTTCACCCTCTCCTTGATCCGGTCACTGACCAGGAAATAGTCGATTCTCCATCCGGAGTTATTGATCTTGCTGGTCTTGATCCTCTGCGCCCACCAGGAATAGACGCTTTTGACATCTCCGTGGATATAGCGGAAAGTATCAACAAAGCCCCTGCCCAACAGGTTGGTGAAGCCCTCTCTCTCCTCATCCGTAAAGCCCGCAGACATATGATTGTTCTCGGGATGGGCCAGATCGATCTCCTGATGTGCCACGTTGAAATCTCCGCAGGCGATTACAGGCTTTTTCTGATCCAGCTCTGCAAGGTAGTCGGCATAGCGCTTATCCCACTCCTGGCGGTCTCCCAGTCTCTTCAATCCGTCACCTGCATTGGGCGTATAGACATTGGCAAAATAAAAAACATCCGTCTCCAGAACCAGGAGTCTGCCCTCATCATCCATCGTGTCGGGTGCTCCGATCCTGGGGACGATTTTTTCTGCCTTCATACCTTCCCTGTAAAGGATCATGGTCCCCGCATAGCCCTTTCTGGCCGGCGGCTCCGAGCTGACCCATTCAACTGTGTAACCGGGGAAATACTCTGTCAAAGCTTCCATATGTTTTTTGGACGGACCTGTCACAGGCAGCTTCGTTTCCTGAATGGCGATAAAATCTGCATTCTCTTTTTTCAGTGTTTCCAATACATCCCTGGACAGCTGCGCTCTGGGAGATGCCGAGGTCAGTGCCGCATTCAGGGAATCAATATTCCAGGATATTAATTTGAGCATGGGTTTCTCCTTCTTCCTAAAGTCATCAACTCTCTCCTGCGGGTCTTCTGCCATTACTTACAAAAACTCATAAAAGTATTAACTTTCCCCGCTGAGATAAAGAACCTTTCTTTTTCTATCATTCCTCAATTAGTTCGTACTGAAACAGCTCGTATTTCAACTTGCTTCCCTCGTTGATTCCGGCCGGCAGCAGAGCACGGGCCACCAGTTTCAGCTCCTCTGACTCAATATCTGTCCGACGAAGGTTGGCATAATCACCGTCAATACTCACAACCACGTAATACCATGTCTGCATACTGTCTCTCCCTTCTTTTTGAAGCAGGATCCGTTTTTTCATCCATTTAGAATGCCGGAACACTCCTGTGCGCAGGCATCGTTCATTATTAATTCTTTATTCCAGTTTCTTTATTCCAGTATATCAAAGAAATCCATCTGCTCATACTTTTCAGGGAATTCCTGCAGAAATTGAAAGCAATCCTCCCATCTGCAGAGTATGCCGTGTTCCTGGCAGGTTTTCGCAAATAACTTCATCAATCCCTTGGAATTGGGGGAAGGCAGTTCATAGGAATTTCCATAGGTGCTTATATAGCGCTGTTTCAACCCCGGAAAATGTCTGTCCAATGCCGCATAGTAGTATTCTCTGTCGCCGGCTCTCAGGGTCAGCCCCATATCAAAGCAGACGATTCCCTTCACGCCCACTCGAATGCATTCATCCAGGATTGCCCTGATATTTTCCTCCGTATCATTGATAAAGGGCAGAATCGGGGTCAGCCAGACCACCGTTGGGATGCCCCTTTTCTGCATCTCTTCCAGAACCTCGATCCTCCGCTTTGTGTTACAGACATTCGGTTCCAGGATTCTGCACAGGTCATCGTCAAAGGTCGTGAGCGTCATCTGGACCACACATCTGCTCTCACGATTGATCTCCTCAAGCAGGTCAATATCCCGCAGGATCCTGTCGGATTTCGTGATGACCGTTGCCCCGAAGCCGTAGCGCAGGATGATCTCCAGGCATTTTCTGGTCAGCCGTAAATGTTCTTCGCAGTGCATATAGGGATCGGACATAGAGCCTGTCCCAATCATGCATTTTTTTCTTTTGGATTTGAGAGCCGCCTCCAGAAGTTCAGGCGCATTCTGCTTAACCTCAATATCCTCGAAAGCATGTTTAAACTGATAACACCTGCTCCTGCTGTCACAGTAGATGCAACCGTGGGAACAGCCCCTGTATATATTCATGCCATAATACCCGCCTTTGCCGGTGAGTATTCCCTTTGCGTCCACAAAATGCATAGCAGTCATTCCTTGCGTGGGGGAGACAGAAGAAGTCAGGGGACATTTCTCTGTCTCCTTCTTTTTTCGCGGGGTTCCATTCAATTATGACATTGCAAAGCGGGACATTACAAGAATTAGATATGGATTCAGTGGGTAATTCTTGAGATTTATTTATATCCTGCTATAATATAGTCAAGAAGACCAACATGGTCAGTTCAGACCACATTTATAACAGAAATGGACAAGTATAAAACTCTGGCAGGTATATTTGTTTACTTAAATTCGAGTGTGTTTGGAGGTGTAAGTATGCAGGTAAATATTCTTGAGGCCAAAACGAACCTGTCAAACCTTGTGAGGCTGATAGAAACAGGTAAAGAAGAGCGCATTATCATCGCCAGATACGGGAAACCCGTTGTCAAGATGGTCTTATATAATGATGTCCCCGTATCAAAGCGAATCGGCGTGGCGAAAGGGAAACTTAAGTCCCCTGAAGATCTGGATCAGTATAATGATGAGATTGCAGGGATGTTTGGAGGTGCATTGTGAATATTCTTTTGGATACACACATCCTGATCTGGGCACTCAATGATGACCCCCGGCTTCCTGAAAAAGCAAGAGAACTGATTCTGGATGAAGGTAACGTTGTTTACTACAGTTCTGTATCCATCTGGGAGGTTTCTATCAAACATGCCATTCATCCCGACAATGTGCAGTTCACAGGAAAGGATCTTTCCGGTTTCTGCCAGGATGCAGGCTTTCTGCCCGTCGAGATACGGGACAGACATGTATTTGCTTTAGAGACGATCACCAGAGCCGATGGTGCTCCGCCGCACCATGATCCTTTTGACAGGATGCTGATTTCGCAGGCAAAAGCGGAGAATATGACTTTTATTACACATGATTCACTGCTCCCGTATTATCAGGAAAAATGCATTGTTTTTGTGTAAATGGAGAAGGGGACGGTTCTCTGTCTCCTATGTCTCCTGAAAAACAGTCCTCTGTGTCCCTGTCTCTCACACCGCCCGGCGTACAAAAAACCGGCAGTCCGTCAAATGACGAGCTACCGGCTTTTTTTATTTCTTTATTGGATCAGGCTCGCATATGGGTTCTTAATTGTTTTTCCGCCTAAACCGGTGCATTTCATCACTGACTGATGGTGGCTTTGAGGGCGTCGATGGATGTCTGAAGTCCTGCTTCAACACTCATGGTCAGGTCTTCCATCTCAAGGGAGACATAGCCGTCGTAGCCGTTCATATGGCAGACAGAGAAGAACTCTTTCCACCACTGCAGGTCTCTGCCGCAGCCGACTGCGACATAGTTCCAGTTGCGCTGTGCGCTGCACTCGACAGGAAGGTTCTCAAGAATGCCGTCGATGTTGGCGTTGTGCTTTTCGATGCGGGCATCTTTGCCGTGGACATAGAAGATCTTCTCGCCCAGTGCCCATGCAGCTTCGATCGGCTCCGCGCCCTGGATCATCAGGTGGGAGGGATCAAGGTTGAGGCCCAGGACATCGGAATCCTCGCCGACTGCTTCGCAGAGCTGGTTGAATGTGCGGACGTTGTGTACCAGAGCTCCGGGGAACTCCTCGATGGCGATCTTTTTGACGCCTGCTTCCTTGGCGATGCGGCAGGTCTCTTTCCACCACTCGCCTGCGACTTTCCACTGATACTTGACGCCTTCTGCCATGTAATTGAAGCCTTCATACTCAGGCCAGGAAATGGTGGAGACGAACCAGTTGGGGGTCTTGTCGCCGGGGGCTCCTGCGGGAAGTCCGGACATGGTCACGACTGTATCGACGCCCATCCTGCCGGCCAGGACCATGGTGTCGCGCATGGTCTTGGAATGCATCCGGCCCATAGGTGTATCGATGAGGGGGTTGCCGGAGCAGTTGAGTGCGGAGATGGCCAGACCTCTCTTTGTGATCTCGGCCAGGAATGCCTCGCGCTTTGCATCATCATTGATGAGCTCCTCAGCGGAAGGGATGAAATTGCAGCCGCCCCAGCCGCCTGCGGTCATCTCGATCGCATCAAGGCCATAAGCGACGACCTTGTCGAGCATTTCTGTAAAGGGGATCTTTCCGAAAACATCAGTGCAGATAGAAAGTTTCATTCTTCTATTCTCCTTTTCTGAGTAGGTGGCTTGGAGGAATGGTGGGGGAGGAGGAGACAGGGGACGGTTCTGTGTCTCCTCCTGTCTCCTCCAGGAAGTTATCAAAAATTTTCAGAATTTAGGGTTCTGCCATACCGGCAGTGTTTAAAGATAGGAGAGAAGCACTGCCGGCTGACAGACAAGAGGGTAACTATCGTTTTAGCAGATCTGATATCAGTTCACGTCTACCCAGACTGCGCCGGCGTCAGCGGAATCCACGCAGGCATTGATCCACTTGATGCCGTCGATACCGTGGTCGATGTCGGGATAGACGAGGTTGTTCAGGGTCTCTTCGTCGCCGCGCTCCTTGGCGTCCATGGCGATCGCGAATCTCTTGTAGAGGTTGGACCAGGAATCGATGAGGCCGGTGTAGTGGAGGGCGCCCAGTCTCTCATCTTCCAGAGCTTCGGGATAGAGGTAATCCATGGAGCGGATCAGGATCTGCTCGGGCTTGCCCTGTACCTGGTAGCGCAGCTCATCGGGATGCATGTCGTTCCACTCCAAGGAAGCCTTGGAGCCGACGATGCGGATGGTCTGGGAGGAGTGGTCGCCCGCGTTGACTGCGGATGCCCACATACGTCCGACCGCGCCGCTCTCATAGCGCATCAGGCAGTATGCGTTGTCCTCGAGGGGATAACGGGAGCCGACGAAAGCCTGGCGGTCGCAGAGGACCTGTTTGAGCTTTTCATTAGGGCAGATCAGCTGGGACATGTAGTAGGTGTGTGTGGACAGGTCGCCCAGGACGAATGCACGGCCGACCTTCTTGGGATCCACGCGCCACTTCTGGCCTTCCGCCTTGACGTCGCCTTCGGGATCGCAGCCGAAACCGTGTGCGTAGCGCAGGTCGATCATGTTGACCTTGCCGATGTCGCCGCGCTCGATCATGGCGCGCATCTGCAGCAGGAGTTCGAACCCGGAGAAGCCGTAGGTCACGCAGACGACTTTGCCTTTCTCCTCGGCCAGCTTCTTGATCTCAAGGCCCTGCTCGACTTCGAAGAAGAGGGGCTTCTCGCAGATGACATGGAGGCCGGCTTCCAGGGCTGCCTTGGTCGCTTCATAGTGGAGGAAATTGGGGGTCGCGATGTCGACTGCCTCGATGCCGTCGGGGCGCTTTGCCTCTTCCTCGAACATGGTCTTGTAATCGGGATACAGACGGTCGGGATCCATGCAGAGGTCGATGCCGAACTGTCTGCCGCGCTCGAAATCAACGTCGAATGCCGCTGCGGTCAGGACGAAGGATGTGTTGTCGCGCATAGCGCCCAGGCGATGCTTGTAGCCTACGTTACTGGTGGAGCCGCCGCCTACGATACCCCAGCGGAAAGGTGCCCTTTTGATGATTTTCTGTCCGATATACATATCTGATCTCCTTTTAAAAAATGTGGTTTTTAATGCCGGCCTCTCCAGTGCCGGTCTTACGTTCGCTACACCTGTTTTTTTCAGTTTTTCATCGGTCTCGAAAGACCCGGTACTCATTTTTGGTTTGATAAAATTGTCAATTCCTGCTCTTTGAAGTAACGCTGCTCTTTTTTTCCGGAAAATGGAGCTTTATCTCTGCAAAAATGTACAAGACCGGCCTTTCGGGAATCTATTTTCAGCATTTATTTCCCTTTTTTGTTTGCCGATTTGTTTTTTTGCTGTGCTTAGTATATACTTGAAATAATGGATGTAAAATAGATAGACTTGCTTAAAAATTCATCTATTTTGCTTGTCATCAACCTTGCTTCAAAGTTCATCAATCCGGCTGCGTATTTTCGCAGAAATCAATGTTTTAAAAGGAGTTTTTGTCGATTGTCCCCAAAAAGAAAGGTGGTTTTTTGTGAAAAGTGTTGATATCGGCGTACTGCCAAATTCGATCTGTTTTTCATTTACACCCCCGGATATTGCCAGACAGCTCTATTTCTACCCGACCTGGTGCGGGCACTATTTCTGTTCCTCGCGCTACTATATGAAAAGGAATTCCTACCCGCCTCTCCTGGTCATCTATGTGCGAAGAGGCATCCTCAATGTGGAGTACCGCGGGGAGAAACGGCAGGCCCGGGAGGGCGACGTCGTTCTTCTGGACTGCACAGAGCCCCACTACTATCACGCGGAGAACAATCTGGAATTCCTCTATATGCATTACGAGGGATCCAACGCGCACGAGATCACGCAGCACATCATCAATCTCCACGGATGGCTCTTTCGCCGGGAGGACCGGGACGAAGAGGGGCGCTTTGTCAGAGACAGCCGCAACGAGCGTGTCAACATCCTGCTGCAGGACATGGTCTATCTGTACGAGCACAACCACGCGGAGACCATGTTTGAAAGCTCCGCGCGTATCTACAAACTGTTCGAGATCCTTCTCTCTCCCTCCACCCAGGAACAAAAGGAGGAGCTGCCCATCACTGCAGCCGTGGAATACATCCGCGCCAATGTCGGCAAGCCCATCGCACTGGAAGAACTGGCGGACATCGCAAAACTCAGCCCCTACTATTTTTCCCATATGTTCAAGCGGGAGACCGGCTTCGCTCCCATGGAATATGTGATCAACACCCGCATCGAGCACGCCAAGACCCTCCTGCTCACGACAAGCATGTCGATTTCCGAGATTGCAGAGGAGGTCGGCTATTCCTCCAGCGGAAGCCTCATCAACCTCTTTGTCAAAAAAGTCGGCTCCTCTCCCGGCCAGTACCGCAAGAGCCACAAGAGTCTGAAGCGGTAAATACAGTTTTGTTGACGTTCATATCATTATGATGATATAATATGACTACACAATCACATCACTTGTTTAATGGAGGGTATTCTATGATCTCGATCAAAGAGACGATCCGTCCCTCTGCAGATCTTCGTAATCATTACAGCGAGATCTCCAGAAAATGCCGGGAAGAGAGAGAGGTCGTCATCATCACTGTAAACGGGAGAGGTGACACCGTTTCCATTGGCT
>Ga0256405_10009281_pt1 | contig 13544 bp, 6 predicted proteins | sample RumenRJG_02DNA_FD_189096 | JGI IMG/M metagenome (GOLD analysis project Ga0256405, IMG submission 189096) | Bovine rumen microbial communities from Lethbridge, Alberta, Canada - RJG_02 | ecosystem: Host-associated > Mammals > Digestive system > Stomach > Rumen | place: Canada: Alberta | collected...
CCTGGACTGCGCCTCCTGTTCCTCTCCTGCTTCCGGACAGCATGCCGGCCTTGATCATCGATCCCAGGATCAGCGCAGCACATATGGCAATGATCCCCCATGACGGATAGGATATGCGCGCCGCAAGAGATACCAATACAGCAGCCATGATCAAAACGATACCGCGGGCTCCTTTAGTCCGGGTGAAGAAGATCGCCAGGGTTCCCATGAGCACTGAGAACAGAACGGCCAGAGATCCCGCCGCCCCTGCTCCGGACTCAGACGATTCCCCTGAGCCGTAATTGCTCTGTATCCTTCCGGTGAGTTCAGTCCTTATATCCATGAAGCGGTCTGCCCATATGGCCGCCCCTTCCGTCAGCTGACTACGGAACAAAACAGCCAGAGAAAGGACCATGAATCCTGCGGTCACAGCCAGTATCAACGTCTCCCTCTTCCCTCTTTTTTCTGGAGTGCGAAGGTACATGTATGCAAAATATCCTATGACTGCCACCGCCCCCGGGAGCAACACCGGCAGGTATCCGATGCCTGTCTCCCCGGTCCGGAAGCCTTCAGTAAACCAGACAGCCAGAGAAAAGAATACCAGAAGCGCAGCAAAAAGATCCGCTGCGATGTTTGCCATCGTACGGTCCTGACGAGCCTCTTCTATGATTATCCCTGTTGTCCCTTTTTTGTTCATATTATCAGATATACTCCGGGAATATCGCTCTAAGGCGATCTCTTTGATCGGGTCCTGATGCTGCAGGTATCAGACTGGCTCCCGGGAAGACTTCGTTCACTTCTTCCGGCTCCGGCATGGACTCTCCGCCCGCTTTTATGTAGATCACATGGGTAGCCTCCGTCTGTCCTATTATGCCGGCGTACAGTTCCAGGGGGCTCTTTCTCGGCCCGGTCTCTGACGACAGCATGCCCGGTATCGCTGCGGCGAGATCGTCCTCAAACTGGATCTCCTCCACCCTCAGAGCATCATCGCCTTCACACCAGATCAGACGGTAGGTCAGTCCGCTCTCAAGAAGCCCCTGACATACGCTGACAAATAATTCCGCCAAAGTAGCAGCCCTGTCCGGTGCCAGCGTTTCTGCGGATGTTTTGTCCACCACCACCACTATGGTCTTATCCAGCGGGAGGGATGGGTCCTTTACTATGAGCTTGTCTGTCTTGCCGGTGAGTTTCCAGTGTATCTGGGAGATACTGTCTCCCTCTTCATACTCTCTTATCTGGAAAGTCTCCGATCTGTCCTGCCCTTTCCGGTAGGAAGAATAAAGATCGTTGTCCATGCTGCGGCTTTCCGTGAGGAAACTTCCTGCGGTCACGTCGAACATGTCGGGAAGCACAGTATAGCTTCCCGAAGCCTCCGCTCTTGTCCTGACCGCAATTATCCCCAGTGGGTCCACGAGCCGGATGTTTTCCACGCTGAAACTGATCTTGCCCGGATACTCCGTCTTCACCTCGGGTGTCACTTCCACGCTTCCCCTTGCAGGCACTGCGGTCATCCGTTTCTCAACGGTCTCCTCTCCCGTATAACGGTTCCTGACTCTGATCCTGTATGACAAAAACACCGGGAGCACCCAGCGGTTCCTCAGTTCCGCAATCACCGAAGCTCGCCCGTTCTGTCCGGCTCCGGGCAGAGTGTTGACCTCAGCAGATATTCTTTTTCTCGCCCCAAGGTCGATGAAAAAGTATGCCAAAACAAGGGCTGCGCAAACTATCAGAGCCGTTCCGAATGCGGCGCTGCCCGAGGCTATGGCCCCTGCCAGAAGCATTATTAAGATCAGAATCGAACCTGTTCTTCCCATTACTTAGTTATGCCTTTGATCTCTTTTACCTCAGATATCTCCACACTGCCAACCACCTCCGAAAGGACGTGCTCAGGCGTATACTCGTTGAGTCTTGCCTTGGAGTTGAGTACCAGTCTGTGAGCAAAAACATCGTTTATGACATCTCTTATATCCTGCGGAAGGACGTATTCCCTTCCCCTGATGAATGCTGCAGCCTTGGCCATACGGCAGAGGGCAAGAGCTCCTCTGGGGCTGATCCCCAGCGTCACCATGGGGTGTTCTCTGGTTTTTTGCACCAGTTCAGCCACGTATCTGTAGACTGCCTCGGATATCTCCACCCTGTCTGCCTCGGCGATCAGGGCTCTTAGTTCTTCAAGCGTAACAACGCATTCCACCTTATCCAGCGGATCTTCTGTATGTCTCTCCGTCAGGATCTCCACCTGGCTGGCAAGATCCGGATATCCGATGCTGAGTTTTATGAGAAATCTGTCCAGCTGAGAGTTGGGCAGCATCTGAGTTCCCGCGGATCCCACGGGATTCTCGGTGGCGAGCACGATAAAGGGATCCGGAAGATCTCTGGTTACTCCGTCCACCGTGACCCTCTTCTCCTCCATGGCTTCCAGAAGTGCCGCCTGAGTCTTGCTGGATGTCCTGTTTATTTCATCTGCCAGAAGCAGATTGGTCATTATTGCCCCTTCCTTGTAGGACAATCCTCCGGTCTCCTTGTCGTAAACGGAAAACCCGATTATGTCGGATGGCATGGTATCCGGAGTGAACTGTATCCTCCTGGTAGCAAGTCCCATTGCCCGCGCAAAAGCCAGAGCCATGGTGGTCTTGCCCACTCCCGGTACGTCTTCAAGAAGCACGTTTCCCCTGGCCAGCACAGCCATGAGGACCTTCTCGATTATTTCATCCTTTCCTTTTATGACGCCTTTTACTTCGCTGATAATGCGTTCTGCCTTCTCGTTCATGCTGAGATTTCCTTCCATCATATATCAAACAATTGTCCGTTACCTGTCTCCCTGAGTTTTCTGAGTGCAAGGAGTGCACACCCTGCCTGTCGGCTGGTCTCTATCTCCGACTTCATAAGGCTGCCATCGTTCTCAAACCCCGTTCCGAAGCCTCCGTCATCATTCCTGAAGGTCATGATGGCATCCTCAGGAGACTTTCCCGCCTTGATGAATCTCTCATCCTTCTCCGGATCTATGCCCAGGGAGGCAAGAGCCAGTATCACCTGGGCGCAGGTCTCGCAGCTGAATCCGTTTCCGAACAGATAATAGCCGCCCTTCACCTGCTCTGCCGAAAGAAAGAGCAGTGCCTTATCTACGGCCAGGTCCACATCATTCCTCCCCTTGCCGTAGTACGGTGCCAGAGCCTGAATCGACATGGCGGTCACATCTACGTCTCCGCCGCCGGGAGCCAGTCCGAAACTTCCGTCCTCTCCCTGATATGTCAGAAGCTTCTCCAGTATACCGTCCTCTGTATAGACCGCGTCCTCCGGTTCCTCAAAATCACCTGCGTTCAGTACCAGGAGAGCATATATCAGGGCGTTGCCCCCCTGTGAGTCAAGTTCGGGAGTCACCTTCCAGCAAAATATCCCGTCCCTTATCAGATCGATCTTATTGCCTTCAGCATCCGTCCCAAAAGATGTGGGATCTCCTCCCAAAACGAGGATTGCAAGGGCTATTCGGTGCCACTCCGTGGCCCTGAAATCGCTGAGTCCGCCCTGTGCCGCATAGGCTGCGGTCACCTTCGCCTCGAGATCTGCCAGGTACTCCTCTTTTGCCGCATCACTTTCTTTTCCTGCAAGAGCTGCAAATATGAACGCCCAGTCTGTCAGCGAGTCTCCCGGCTGGTAGAAGGCCGCCTCCGTCAGTGACTCGTCTCTGTCTATCCTTCCCTGGGTCTGCATGAAAGAGTAAATACCGTTAACAGGGTCTTTTGATCCTCCTTCGCCACAGGCTGAAAGAGATGTGATCAGGACCGCAAGTATCAGGATCAGCGCAGTGAGTTTAAATCTTCTCTTCATGTTTTCCGCCTTTCTCCCGGACTGGCTTTATCCTGTCCGGAACTCGCACCGGTACTCCTGCAGGGTCATCTCCGCCCGGGTTGGGTTCATCCCCTCCGCCCGGGTCCGGATCTACCCCGCCGCCTCCTGTGGCGGGAAGGGTCTCCCTGTAAGTCTCCGCACATCTGGAGCAGCTGTACTCTATGTAGCCTTCCTCCGTCTCGGTAGGTTCTACTCTTGAGGACTCGTGCCAGTCATGTCCGAGGGCCGGTATCACCTGGCTCTCGTGGTAACCGCAGTTGGTGACCATGCAGGTCCTGGCCCACTCGCCGTCTTCAGTACATGTGGCCTCTTTTATTACAGCTCCGTCATCCAGAGTATGTCTTGGCTCGTAACTGCCGTTGATCCAAAGTCCGCAGTACGTGGAAAGTCTTCCGGTGGTGGAGGTTGCGCCTATGTCTTTTCCGTAAGCCAGCGTGAATCTGAGGGTCACAGTATTACCGTGGCCGTCCAGATAGTATTCAGACATGCCTCTGCCCGGATAGGTCACGCCGTCTATGGTGTACATCCATCCGGATCCCTGAGTCAGATGATACTCCGCCAGCCTGTCGCGCTCGATGCGGTTGATGTCACATTCCAGATCGTCATCCAGCACCTTTTGCCAGAGATTGTCCGGCACGTGATATCCGTATGTGAAGTATCCGCCGTCGATGGCGCTGAGATAGAACCTGGCGTCCGCAGTTCCCGAATACTCGGCTTCAAGTCCGTAGTATTCCATGGCGTCCAGTATGTAGTAGGACAGCGGTTTGCCCTGCTCCACGTCAAAGGTGAAACCTGTGTACGCAAGGCCCAGTCCTATGGTAGTAAGGTCTATGTTTATGGATGCCGTACCTATGACGTCACCCTGATCTACGTATTCATATATAAGAGTGTAACTTCTGTAAGTGGAGTTTCCTTCGTCGTCCCAGGCAAGCACGGTGATGGTGACGTCATAACTGTCTCCTGTCACCGGCGGGTCGAAATAGAAGTCATACTCATAGATGCCCGTCCCCGTAGGCGAAGCTGTATATGGCTTACCATCGCGGGAAATGATCATGTGATCAAAGGGAATATAATTGCCGTGCCAGTCTTTTGCGCCGACACTGAAGATGTAATGGGCGGTCCTGATCGGATCCGTCACGTTACTGTATACCGTTATTACAGGCGGATGCTCTCCCACTTCCGGGTTGTCCGGATCCGCCTTGTCAGGCATGTAGATTATAGTATAGGAGACCTTGTCATAGATCTGATCTCCCTCGCGCATGTAAAGTGTTATGGTGTTGGTACCCTGAACCAGCACCGCACTGTAATCCCTGCCATCAGCAGGGAGTACGCTGCCGTTGGCGGGCGATTCGTCATTGAACAGCCTCACCTGCAGCTTCATTCCGGGCTTTCTGTGATCTATATATGCGAAGAAATGCAAAACATCCTCTTCCAGTTCGCTGAAGGCGATGGTCCTGGGATTGTTGTACTTCGCCAGATCCGTCACTATGATGGGATCCTCATCATCCACAACGATTGGAATTATGGTGGGCTCGCCCGTGTTTCCGTTTCCTTCTTCGTTAAGCGCGTTATCGCTGTCGGTCACCCCGTCCAGTCCGCCGCCCTGCCCCTCAGGGTCAACGGCGGTCTCTGTCTCCTCCTGTTCTTCCTGCTGTTCTTCTTTTTCTTCCTCAGCAGAGTCACCGATGCCGCTTCCCATGCCCGGGCCGTCTGTATCGTCCGTTCCCGAGGACACAGTCATCACTTCTGAGATCAGATCCGGCGGGTCGCTGAAGGAGATCCGGGGCTCCGTTTTTTGCTGTCCGAACACAAAAAAGACCAGCACAAACGCAGCTGCCAAAATCAACAGCTGAGCCGCTATGGTCTTTCTGTTTTTCTTAAAATATCCGAACATATCTGTTGGATGGACCGGGCGGGCGAGCCGCCCGATCCGAAATAATGTTAAGGGCGTTATTCAGTTTCTGTTGCAGGTGCTGCTATGGTCTCTGCGATCTCCTTGGATACGGCACCTTTGCCGCCCATTACGATAAGGGTACGAGCATTCTTGGTCACAAACAGATTGGTAGCGTGATCCACCCAGTTGCTTCCAACCAGTACGAGAGGTGCATCGTATGCGATGGCTACGGGACCGCCGGAAAGTCCGTCCGGGAAGGCCAGTCCGCTGGCAATTACCATGTTGTGGATCTTGCCGGGGAAGAACTCGTTGGCTACCGCTACCGATGTGGCGAATCTGTCAGATCCTTCCAGTCTCTTGGCTTCGCCGGTGTAGGCTTCAACTTCTGCCTTTATGCTGTCAGCTACAGCTCCGGGTCCACCTATGACGTAGGTGGTCTCTGCCAGGCTATTCTTGTTGGCTTCCAGATAGGCCTGCTGATCCTTAGTAAGAGTCTTTCCTACCAGGAAGATGGGCCTTGCGGCAGCGGATGCACTGAGGGCATCGGCATAGTTCATGCCGGAAGCTATCAGAAGTTCTTCGCCGTCTACGCCTGCCTCTTTGAGGACCTCAAGATTGGTGGCGAATCTGTCGGAGCCTGCAAGTCTCACTTCTGTTCCGTTAATAGCATCTTCTACGCTCTCGAGTACTGCTCCGGTTCCGCCTACGATGTAGACTGTTCCGTCTGAAGCCAGGTTCTCATTGATGTAGGATGTTACCTTGGCGATGCTCTTGTCGTCCTTTCCTACAAGGAGGATGGGCGCATCCTTCACGTATGAAAGATAGCTTGCAGAGAGTGCATCGGGGAAGTCAGCTCCGCTGGCAACGATGATCTTCTGGAAATCGTCCCAGCCATTGACTTCTTTGAGCTCTTCTGCTGCAGCGATGGCTGTGTCATATCTGTCCTGCCCGGCAAGCCTTACGATCTCATTATCCGCCTCATACCTGAACAGGATCGCATAAAGGTTCTTGGAGTACCAGTTGGAATCGTACTTTGTCTGTACTCTGATGACCTGTTCATCGGAGACTACAGCGTCGTATGCAACTCCTGCATGTGCAACGGGAGCCTGCATTCCGTTCACATCTTCCATGTCACCGAAGCCATAATCGATAAACTGAGTATATCCTGTCTCGTCCGGTTCTATGGTGTAGTAATAAGTGTGGTACTCACCAACGTGATCATTGAGGGTGATGCTTGCAGTTTCGGTATCCTTCGGTACGGTTACTATGGCAAGGGGAATATGATCCTCCACCTTACCTCCGCTCGTATAGTCTAAGTAGGATGCATCGTAACCACCGTCCACGATCTCGATGTCTGTGATCTCCTGACCGTCCACCTTCACTGTGAAGCCGTATTTTGTAATGGGCTCTTCCTTCGTCTCTCCGCAGAGCTTACATGTATAGGTCTTAACTCCGTCAGCCTCGAAGCTGGCAGGAGTCGTCACTTCCCCGTCATTCCACTGGTGAGCTTCGGGGTCCACCGGGATGACTGTGGTAGAGATGGCGATCTCATTTTCACCGTTCTCATCGCTGAAACACTTGCCGCAAAGGCTGCATGTCCAGTACTCGGTATTGCCTGCAGCAACACATGTGGCGGGTTTTGCTTCGACCTTTGTAAGATCGTGGTCTTCCCTGACCACTACCTTTGTCAGAGACATGATCTGTGTGAATGTGCAGTCTTCAGTTCCGTAAGCCGTAATGTAGTGAGTTCCGGGCTCGTCGAAGGTAAGGGTAACGTCACCCTCATCGGTTACTGCGTCCTCGATCTCTTCAAGCGCTCCGGTCTCAACATCCACTTCATAGATCTGAGCGGAATCCACATCGAAAGCTCCGGAGAAGTTCACCAGTTCTGTTTCGTCCTTGCAGAGGTAAGCCTGCATCGCAAAGAACCCATCGAGCACCAGGTCAAGATCCTGACCGGGACATAAGGTGTACGTTCTGCTGTATTCACCGTCAGCATCCGTGAACCAGTTATATGTGTCACCGTAGTAATCGTCTTCATAGAAGAAGAATTCTACCAGATCACCATCCTTGACCTCCTGTGTTCCTACGGTCGTACCGTTATATCCTCCGGTGGAAGCCTCTGTTCCGTCATTGGGGAACCCGTGGTTCAGGAAGAAACCGCCATAATAGTCATCTCCGTCCACTCCGAACTGCATCGTTACGTTGTTTGCTCTTACCTGGAGATACTCACCTGCTGTTTCCGGAGTGAAATCTTCACCGTAAACGAGCTCATGAGCTGCTACCAGAACGTCCAGGGCAGAAACACCGTCTACAGCGTCCGTCAGTCCGTAGGACTCTGCAAGATTCGAAGATACTTCATATCCGAATTGAGGTGCATGCAGGAATCCACCGCTGAGCTGGGATGTGAAATCCACCTTCACAGACGTGGGCTGCTTTACCTGAAGTTCGATATCAGGCAGATCTCCAAGAAGTCCCTGACCTGCGGTGCCGGTAGTCATACCCTTTCCTGTCAGATAACTGCAGCTGCGGTGTCCGCCTGTCAGTTCACCTGACATTCCTCTCATCAGTATGGCTCCCTGGGTCAGTGAGAAAGTATCTTCCTCCCAATCCGCCGGAATTGTGGTGGTGACTGTATGTTTCTGGAAACTGAAGTCATACCTTCCCACATTGTTTGCCACCGGGTCTGCAAGCGGCTTATTGTTATCATCCATATAGTATATGGCGAAGTTGTTGTTGTAATATCCGGAGAATTTCTCCTGAGGACTGTCTACCTCGCTGAGGATCACAGTCACACTTTCTCCCGGCGTCCACTTGTGATCCAAACTCTGCTCGTTACCCTGACTGTCTTTCAAGGTAAGTTTTACCTGGCGGGCAGTGAGGATCTGGTAATTGGCTGCGCCGTTCTTTTCCACCTTGACTATGTGACGGCCGTCTGTGAGGCCGCTTAAGGTGACCGTACCGTCCTCACCGACAGTAACTCCATCGGTGGAGAATCCGTTGTATGTCAGCCCTGCGTCTGTAACCGTGCTGCGGGCGATGGAGACATTGGTTCCCTCTTCGGGTGTGAATGTGTAAGATGCGCCTTCTTCACCCAGGTAATACAGGATGTCGTGCTCGGCGTCGATGTTGTCACCGGCAACCTTTTTTACATGCACCAGATTTCCGGGTCCTACGGGCTCGGTATTGATGGTCATTCCCATGTCAATGCCGCTTCCGTCAGGCTCGCCCACGGTAACCACAAAGATTCCTGAAGTCTCAGGCCAGATGTGGGAGAACCTTGTGGAGTCTTCGCCTCCTGCTCCCCATCCGCCAAACTGATCCGTTGCATAACCCTGCATATAGATCATGGCGTCGTAGGTAACTCTGACGACGGCAAGACCTGTGCCATTGCCTGCTGTCAGTGTTGCAAGTCCCGAATTGTGCTGATCCGGAACTATGGTGACCAGATCGCTGGGATTCCCGTTGATATCCATTACCTCATAATGGAAGTCCGGAATTGCCACCTTGTCATTGGTAAAGCTGTTGATCGCGAACCAGTTTCTGAAGCAATCCAGTTCCTTGGTGGCGCCGGTCGCAAGAGGCAGATATCCGCGCTCGTTGATGTTCAGATAGATGTCTCCCAGGTCAAGGTTGTTATACTCGAAACTGTGATAGACTGTATCCTTTGTGAAGGTCGCGTCGTTGAGACGGATGTCATCACCTGTTACTTCGATCTTTGTGCCTTCTTTTAATTCACCTATGTAATTCCAGTATGTTACGCCGTTTGGATTCTGAACGCGATAGAACAGATTCTGATCTTTGACGGGCTCATAGGTGTTCTGGACTCTTCCGTCAGCCAGGGTCTCGGTCTTGGCTGCGTCCACCCAGTTGTATACGAAATATGAAGTTCCGGGTCCCTTTCCGAGTGTTATGGTTGAGCCTGCGGGTGCAATGATGACCGGTCTGTTATCCTGAGGTTCCGCCTTTTCCGTCACCTTGACTTTGGCAACTGCCGGAGCGTTGCAGATATCGCCCGACTCGCCCTCTAATCCAGTAGTCCAGATCCAGTACTCACCCGGTTCCTCGAAGGTCATCTCGAACAGTCCGTCGGAATCGGTTTCCCATTCTCCCTCTTCACTGTAGAGGTCATATCCGTAGTAGACAGTGTTCTCAAAAGCATTGTATGAGGTGCCTGCTCCTGAGGCCAGATCTCCAAAAGCTCTGACAAGCGCTGCTTCGATGGGCTCACCTGCGGTTCCTTCAAAACTGTGGACCACATATCCCGGAGGGCCATCCAGAGTTGCGCTTTCGACGTTTCCTGCTTCAAAGTCTGCGATGTATTCATCTCCCGCAAAATACTGGAATCCCGCCTGAGGATCACCCCAGAAAGACCAGCTGGTATAGTGCATCACGTCAACGAAATCTCCGTCATGGACGGTTATTCTGTCGCTGGTCGCGCCCCATCCCTCATCTTCGAGAGGATACATTCCATTGTAATAGTAGTTAAGATTCTCATCCCACGGCGTACCATCATCTAGGTGCCAGAGGCCTTGGTTATAGTAAGTGGAACCGGCAGATCCGCTCAGCACCAGATCCCCATCACCCTGTCCATACTCGTTCAGGACGTATTTGAATACCATCATCAAAGTGACATCATTCACACCGTCGCCATCTGCATCATAGGGATAATCCCCTGCAAGGGACGGATCCGAGGCCACTTCCGCGATATCTACCGGCACGTAGGCCATATATCCGTTTTCCGAACCTCCCTGGCTGAAAATGCCGTCATTAGAGTAGGAAACGTAGACCGTACCCTCGAAATCGCTGCCGGTGTCGACCTGACTCGCAAATGCCGCAGACGGCATCATGCAGATCAGAACGGTCAGCATCAGTAAAACGCTAACTAACTTCCTTTTCATTTGAAGAATCACTCCTTTCTTCATAAACAAAAAACCTTTGTGCGGGCAAGGTCGATAATTGGTCAGTCGATCGCAGGATGCGCCGGGATCACGTTTCCTGCGATAGGTCCCAAACTGTCTCTCCGCCCTAAACTCTATGTAAAGCGCTTGCCCGGTCTTCTGACTTCGCTTCATCCTCGGAGATCCCTTCTCAACTATACGGTCAATGGTTATGATCTCTTTGTCAGCGTCACAGCAGAGGAGACTGTACCGGACTCTCACCGGTTTCCCATGGAAACAGTTCCGGGCAAATCGCCCGGAACTGTTTCCGGCTCACGCTATGCATAATAAACTTATTAATGGGTAAATCCCTTATCTGAAGACCGGTCTTGCATCATTTCCAAAGACGATCGGTCCGATGATGGGCTTGTCGCCCCAGTCGATCTTCTGGAGTTTATCCACTTTTATCTTGGTAAGTGTAAGGATCTGAGTATTTCCCAGTCCTGCAGTTCCGTATGCCGCTACATAATATGTTCCCACAGTGTTGAAGCGGATCGTGACTTCGCCTTTATTATTTGTGACAGCTCCGCTTAGGGGAGTGAGGGCTCCTGTTGTCATGTTGACCTTGTAGATCTGCACTCCTTTTACAACATCTGCAGAGGGGGAATTTACCATCGCAGCCTCATTCTCACAGAAGGGTGCATAGTATGCATGATATCCCTTAAGGATCAGCTTTAAGTTCAGTCCCCTGAATGTCGTAAAGCTTCTGCTGTATTTCCCGCCGGAACTGGTGAACCAGTTATAGATGTCGCCGGGTGTGTTGTCCTCCAGGAAGAAGAACTCTACCAGATCTCCATCCTTCACCTCCTGGGCCCTGATTCCGGTCTCATGATATGTGCCATTCTGATTTACGGTACCGTCATTGGCAAGTGCGTGATTCAGGAAGAATCTGCAGATGCCGGAGTAGCCGAACTGTTTCGTCACGGTATTTCCGGAAAGCGTCAGATAGTTCTGTGCTGTCCCGGCGTTAAAATCATTTCCGTATACAAGCTGGTGAGCTGCAACCAGCACGTCCAGAGCGGAAACGCCGTTTACTTCATCGCTGTAACCGTATGATTCTGCCAGGTCTGATGAGACCTCATAGCCGAGCTTCGGGGCGTGAAGGAATGAACCGGATCTCTGTGAAGTGAAATCAACAGCCGCGGTCACAGGTTCGTCACCCTCCACCACGATCTTGGTCAGGGTCAGTACCTGAGTGAAGCCTATGTTGTTGCTGTAAGCTGTGATCCAGTATTCTCCCGGCTCATCGAAGCAAAGTTCAACTTCGCCCCTGTTGTTCGTTCTGGCTCCGCTTATGGGAGTAAGTGCACCGGTCTGAATGTCAGTCAGATACAGCTGAGTCTGCCTGACGTTCTGAACGCCTGCAGCGTGTATCATCTCTTCTTCAGTCATGGAATCAAAGCCGGAATACACATGATATCCTTTGAGAATGAGATCTATATAATCTCCTGCGCCGACCGTTATGGTCCTGGTGTACTCGCCGTCAAAACCAACGAACCAATTGTACATGTCACCCGGGGTATTATCCTCCATAAAGAAGAACTCTACCAGATCACCGTCCTTTACTTCCTGCATGACGTTGATCCCGCCGCTTCCGAATCCATGGTTCACAAAGAATACCGGACTCAGGGTGTTTCCGAACTGCTTGGATACGATTCCGTTGTTGATCACCAGGTAGTTCTGTGCACTTGCTCCGGTGAATGCTGAACCATAAGCCAGTTCATGAGCAGCAACAAGTACGTCCAGTACAGACACTCCCTCGCAATCGTCGGCGTATCCGTAAGATTCAGCGAGATCTGAAGAGATCACTTTTCCGAACTGAGGAGCGTGAAGGAACTGACCTGACATCTGTGAAGTGAAATCAACAGCCGCAGTCACAGGCTGAGGTTCCACCGCGGTGACCTTCGTCAGGGTCAGGACCTGCCTGAATGTACATCCGGCTATGCTGCCTGCTGTGATCCAGTATTCTCCGGGGGCATCGAAGCAAAGAGTGCACTTGCCTGCACTGTTTGTGACTGCTCCCGGTACTGCGGTGAGGGACCCCGTTCCGGGATCCACTGTATATACCTGAGCGCGGCTGACACTGCTTGCGGCGTTAGAATTGACCATCGCCTCCGCATTCTTGCACTGCACCGCATTGTAAACATGATATCCCTTCAGTGTGAGGTCAAATATATCCCCGGTATTCACGGTGAGAGATCTGCTGTACTGCCCGTTCATATCCGTGAACCAGTTATACATGTCGGCATAGTCTGCGTCCTCAAGGAAGAAGAATTCGATCAGATCCCCATCATGTACTATCTGCGTACCGACTTCTGTGGGGGTGTACAGTCCGCTGCTGCTCTGGACCCCGGTGTTGGCTTTCCCGTGATTAAGGAAAAACTCAGGGCGGGCCGTGGAGCCGAACTGCATGGTCACCTTATTGTCGGAAACTGTAAGATAATTTTTTGCGGTCGCCTTGGTGAATGAACTGCCGTAAACCAGTTTATGGGCAGCCACCAGTACGTCCAGAACCGAAACGCCGTTTACAGAATCTGTGTATCCATAGGATTCCGCCAGATTCGAAGCAACAGAGTAGCCGAACTTTGGCGCATGGAGAAAGCTGCCTGACATCTGGGACGTAAAGTTCACCTTGACCCGGTACAGCGGTTTAAGCTGAAGGTCGGAGTCATCTATAAACGTAAACTCCTTTCCCTGTTCCGCCATACCTGTGGTGTCTTGCAAGTCTGCCACTTCCTGTAAATTCTCCTGTGAGGCAGGCTGATCTGCCATTACGACAGACGGCATCAGACAGATGGTCATCGTAATTATGAGCAGAATACTTAGAACTCTCTTCTTCATCTTAGAAAAACACTCCTTTTCCTAAAAAAAATCTTTGCTTCAAG
>Ga0256405_10009282_pt1 | contig 13542 bp, 8 predicted proteins | sample RumenRJG_02DNA_FD_189096 | JGI IMG/M metagenome (GOLD analysis project Ga0256405, IMG submission 189096) | Bovine rumen microbial communities from Lethbridge, Alberta, Canada - RJG_02 | ecosystem: Host-associated > Mammals > Digestive system > Stomach > Rumen | place: Canada: Alberta | collected...
CCAGAGCGAGGTTGAAACAGCAATTGCAAGAGAGATAATAAGCAAGGACCTTGTGTCCGGAACAAAGCTTGTTGTAGATTACAAGACTTCGGGGCTTAGTGTTTCAGAAGAAAATGTCCCGACTGAAAGCTGAAAGCCCTTGCAGTATTTTCATTTATAAGAGAGAGACACCCTAAATGATCAGGGTCAGATGCATTTTCAGGCATATAGGCATATACCTTATGTTTATAAGAAGTGGCTTCCTTTGCTGTGATAAGGGAGCCGCTTTTTCTTTTGGCAGCCGTTACAAAAAGGATGTCTGAAAGAGCAGCAATAAGGCGGTTCCTTTGTGGAAATGTAAAGGCTGAAGGTTTTGTTGTTGGCGGATATTCGCTTATTACAAGCCCGCTTTCAATGATCTTATCCATTAACTTTATGTGCTCTGACGGGTAGCATATATCCACACTGCATCCAAGAATGGCAATAGTAGGTATTTCCATCTTTATGGCTGCAGTATGAGCATAGGCATCCACGCCCTTTGCAAGACCGGAAATAATAGTGTGACCGCTTTCTGCAAGTTTTTGAGCAAGATTTACTGTGATATCGCGGGCATCACGGGTACATCTTCTTGAACCGACAATACCGGCTGTTTTTGTAAAATAATCTTTCTTAAAATTTCCTTTATAATAAAGAACAACAGGGGAGTCCGGAATATTTTGAAATTTTGAAATACAATTTCCGGAGATTATTGAAATTCCCGCTGCATTGCAATCTTCAAAAATTTTGTAAGCGGGGGCAAGATCCTTTGAATTCAGGATATTGTCTGCTTTTATTCTTCCTATGCCTGAAATTTCCATAAGGCTTTCTGGTGGGGCAAGATAGATATTTTTAGCTGTAATAAATTTTTTGAGAAGAAGCCCTGAAAGCTTCGGACCGATAGAATCTATCTGCGAGAGCCAGATTTTATAAATGATCTCATCATCGTTCAGTCAGACCACCTCCATTGTAAGATTATCGTTGTCAAGGTCGCGCATTGAAAGCGCTTTTTTAATATCACATTCATTTATATTTTCGGAATTTCTAAGGTCCGCGGCGGTCCTTGCAACTGTTAGAAGCTTCCTTATGACTCTGGCACTCCACCCTGCCTTTTTGCTTGCATTGGCAAGAAGGGTCATTGAAGAGGCATCAAGTTTGCAGAATTTGTCAATAAGAGAGCCGGATAATTCGGCATTGCAATTTACGCCAGGGATATCCTTGTAACGTTCCTGCTGTATAGCACGCGCTGCCTCGACCATGGCTCTTAGTTCAGCCGATGACGGAGAGGGCTTGGCATCAGCAAGTTCAAAAAATGAAACGGGATGTACCCATTTTTGAATATCGATCCTGTCCATTAGAGGACCAGAGAGTGAACTTCTGTATTTTTGCACTTCATAATCGGTACAGCGACAGCGCTTATCAGGGTAATAACCGCATGGACAGGGGTTCATAGCCGCTACGAACATGAAACTGCTGGGATAAGTATTTGTGCCATGTACTCGCGAGATAGTGACGTACTTGTCTTCAAGGGGCTGGCGCAGAGCGTCAAGAGTCCTTCGTGAAAATTCAGCTATTTCATCAAGAAAAAGCACACCGTCATGAGACAGGGAAACTTCTCCGGGGATGGCACTTATCCCGCCGCCTATCAGCGCATTTAACGAAGCGTTGTGGTGAGGTGCTCTGAAAGGGCGGTGTGTCATAAGAGAATGATTATCCTTTAAAAGCCCTGCAATGCTGTATATTTTGGTGACTTCCAGTTCTTCTTCCTCTGTCATGGAGGGAAGAATAGAAGGTATCCTCTTTGCTATCATGCTTTTTCCACAGCCCGGAGTTCCTATCATAAGCATATTGTGACCTCCTGCTGCGGCAAGAACTACCGCCTCGACAAGCTCCTCCTGACCTCTTACATCGTAAAAATCCGGCTGTGATTCCCTAATATCGGCTGTTTTTTCGCAGTTTTTGATACTCTCTTCATATTCAGGTATACTTGTTTTTCCTTCTAAAAAGGCAACTGTTTCCCTTAAATTTTTCATTCCATATATATGAATTCCCTTGACAAGTCTTGCTTCGGGAAGATTTTCAAGCGGAACGATCACAGTTTTCATACCTTCTGCCTTGGCTGCTATTACCATTGGAAGAACGCCGCTCACAGGTCTGAGATTTCCGTTTAGGGAAAATTCACCTATAAGGACGTGCTCTGAAAGTGCGTGCGGGCTTATCTGACCTGATTCGGTAAGAAGTGAGATCGCCATTGCAAGGTCGTAGTGAGCACCTCGTTTTTTTAAATTGCCGGGCGCAAGGTTTAGGATTACTTTTTGTGCGGGGATATAAAAGCCGGAAGAACTTACAGCCGCAGTGACGCGGTCGGCAGACTCTTTTACAGCCTGATCCGCAAGACCTATTATAGTCATCATTTCGTGTCCCTTTAAAGCAAGGGCTTCTATTTCTACTTTTACTGCATCCATACCTTGAATACAGTAGCTGATCGCTGTTGATGCCAAAAGATACTCCTTGAAAGTTTAGAATTTTTATCAGAGGCAGCAGATCGCGTGTCTCGGATATAAGAAAGTTTACTGATACGATTATGACATTTAAAAGCGGATATTTCAATTAGACATTCTATACGAATCGAAGACCTTATTTTTGTGCAGTGTATATAAAAGACACATACAATAATTGTAAAGAACTTTTTCTTGACAAATGTATGCTTGAATGTTTTAATGATATTTAACGACTATGAAGGGAAGAAGTAGCCTGTATATGTACCAACAGAGAGTTGCCGGAAGGTGAGAGGCGCAGGAAAGTTGCAGGTGAATACATCCTGGAGTCCCGCACCGAACGGTATCAAGTAGGCTGTGGCGGGTATGCCCGTTATAGCGGTGGAAAGCAAGGCTTTCTGTTGAGGTGAGATTTTTCTCATGAATTAAGGTGGTAACACGGAGCCCATCCCTTCGTCCTTAAAGACAGGGGGTGGGCTATATTATTTACAGGGAGAAAAAATCATGACAACTTACGAAGAGTTAAAGGCAAGAGGCCTTATTGCACAGGTAACGAACGAAGAAGAGATCAGCAAGATGATCAATGAAGGAAAGGCAACTTTCTATATAGGCTTCGATCCTACAGCAGACAGTCTTCATGTCGGTCATTTTATGACACTCTGCCTTATGAAGAGACTACAGATGGCAGGCAATAAACCTATCGCACTTGTTGGCGGTGGTACAGGTATGATCGGTGACCCATCAGGACGTACAGATATGCGTTCTATGATGACAAATGAGCAGATCGATCATAACTGTGAGTGCTTCAAGAAGCAGATGAGCCGCTTCATCGAATTTGGTGAGGATAAGGCACGTATGGTCAATAATGCGGATTGGCTTCGTGATGCAAAATTCATGGATTTCATGAGAGAAGTAGGTGTTCATTTTAACGTGGCAACCATGCTCAGATCCCGTGCTTACGAGAACCGTATGGCAAGAGAAGGCGGACTTACTTTCTTTGAAATGAGTTATATGCTTCTTCAGGCGTATGACTTCTATATGCTTTACAAGAATTACGGATGTAATATGGAGTTCGGCGGTGATGATCAGTGGAGCAATATGCTTGCAGGTACAGAGCTTATAAGGAAAAAGCTCGGCAAGGATGCACATGCAATGACTATCACCCTTCTTCTTAACTCAGAAGGAAAGAAGATGGGAAAGACAGTTGGCGGCGCAGTATGGCTTGATCCGAACAAAACTTCACCATTTGATTTCTACCAGTACTGGAGAAATGTAAATGATGCAGATGTGATAAAGTGCATGAAGATGCTTACATTCCTTCCTCTTGAACAGATCGAGGAGATGGAAACATGGAAGGATGCCAAGGTTAACGAGGCAAAGGAAATCCTTGCATTTGAACTTACAAAGCTTGTTCATGGCGAGGAAGAGGCAAAGAAGGCACAGGAAGGCGCAAGAGCACTTTTTTCTGGAAACGGTAATACTGAAAATATGCCGACATATACTCTTAGCATGGATGATGCAAGAGACGGAGTTTTTGATATAGTTACTATTCTTCATAAGTCGGGACTTGTGGGAACAAGGTCAGACGGAAGACGTGCCGTTGAGCAGGGCGGTGTTTCTGTTGATGGAGAAAAGGTTACAGATTTCAAGGCAACATTTACACCAGATGCAATTAAGGGAGAGGGCATTGTTGTAAAGCGCGGCAAGAAGAAGTTCTGTAAAGTAAATTGCTGATAGTAAGACCAGACCGCAGGTAACAGGTGAAACTGCATCGGGCTGCATGGCAGTACGATATTCCGGGGAGGGCGTATGAAAAGAATTACTAAGAGGTTGATCACAATGGCACTTGTAACGGCGGCAGCGATGACGACCATGACGGTCAATGTTTATGCTGATTCTGCTGCGCCCGATGCCTTTGCTTTGTATGATAACGGACATTCGCTTGAAGGTCTTAGCAGTGTTGAGGCATTATTATATAATTCGCTTAAAGCAAAGCTTATTGCTATGGCTAACGGTTCGGGCAAGATCAAGACTAAAAATACGTCTGAAGGCAAGAAAAAATATATTTCAACCCAGGTTATAATAACGGAAAAGGAAGTAAACGGTATCTGGAACCTGAATGGAAAAAACATCAGGACAGTGATAAAGAGACTGATAGATACCTGTCCTTATGCGTTATACTGGTTTAATACTACAGAGGGATATAGCGGGAGCCTTTACGGAGATACGATCACTATAAGTTTTATTGTCGGCAGTGATTATGCAGTGACCGATGGCAATTCTTATTATAAGTATTGCCTTGATCTTAATGCGGTAAAAAGAGCCAAAAAAGCGGTAAGTAATGCAAGAGCCATTGTTGCGGTGAATGCAGGCAAATCTGATTATGAAAAAATGCAGGCATATCTCTTTGCTATTGAAAATGCCAATACATATAATTCAGATGCTGCATTATATATAAATAATACTGTGAAGATAGACCCTTGGTCTTTTGTCAGTATCCTTGACAATGCTCCTGCAACAAATGGTGTATGTGAGGCATACGCCAAGGCATTTAACCTTTTGTGTGATCTGTCGGATTTCAGCTCGCCTCAGGTGAAATCTTATATCGTTTCAGGAAATACGCCCGGAGCACACATGTGGAATATCGTCACTATGGGCGATGGTAAGAACTACCTTGTGGATGTGACAAACTGTGATGACGCAAGTGTAGGTGCACCGAACAGGCTTTTTCCGGGTCCTGATGGAGTTGTTCCGGTCGGAAGTGTTGCCGGAGGGTACACATTTTATATAGATGAGGCAAATGATGCAAGTTATGCGTACGATGCAGATACGAAGGCACTTTATGGGACCGGAGCTGATTCTGTATTAAATCTTTCAACTACCCGTTATGATCCGTCAACGTCTGGAGTTTTTACAGGAAAAACTACTTTAGAAGATAAGAAAGAAGAAGCGACATCTGACAAAAACAGTGAAACAAGAGCTTCAGAGACAGAAAATAAGGAAGCGGTCAAAGAGGAAGTAAAGGATAACAGCAAGGAAGCTTCCGAAAATGAAGTTAAAGCAAAAAAAAGCAAAACTGTAAAAAAGTCAGAGAAAAATAAGGTTACACTTAAAAAGAACAGCCTTTCTCTTAAAAAAGGAAAGACTTACACAATTGTATTTAGTAAAGAGACGGATAAGTCCATTATAAAAAAGATTACTTACAGTTCTTCTGATAAAAAGATTGCTGATGTTGCTAAAGCAGGCAGGATAAAGGCTGTAAAAAAAGGAACGGCTATAATAAGTGTAAAAGTGAAATTTATTGATAATACAACAAAAACACTTAAAGTAAATGTGAGAGTAACTAAATAGGTAAAAGACGGGACGGGGTAAAAGCCGTCTCGTTTTTTTGAGATATCCTCTTTAACGACTTGATTCTTAAATAAATTTATGGTAAGATGAAAATTTAGGGAATAAGATTTTTATCCTAAATAAAATAATTTAGTTTACTGTAAATTAGGAGAGAAAATGAGTAACATCAATGGATATAAAAAGGTAATATACCAATGCTGCGATAAGCTGGATTCGTTACCTATGATCAATGCTATTCATGAATCGCTTAAACTATCGATGCCATTTTGTGGTATTGGTTTTGTATGCTATCTTCTGTCGGGGGCTATGGGCACTGCCGGAGGATATTCAACCGGAAGAGTTGTTGATTTTGCTAAATATATAGTAGCAAGAATCGGAGAAGTTGCATTTATAGCGGTAAGTATTGTTATTACCCTTAGTATAGTAGAAAGATATATTACAGAAAAAGACAGAAATAATCATTTGCTCAGTTCAACGGGAATGGTAACTGCGTTGGTTAATTTTATTATCTTTACCGGTGTTGATGAGACAACAAATAATCTTGGCTTTCTTAGTATGATGGGTGTTCCTGTTGCTATGATATCGGGCATGTTTACAGCAAGGCATCTTTGGGTCATTTACAATAAAATGCCGGCGGTAAAAAACAGAGAGCAAGGTGTTGCTGCAGGTAAAAGGCTGATGCTCAGAGCGGGTCTGCCATCTGCATTGCTTACAGTTGTTATTGCGTTTATTACCGAGATGTTCGTAGAATTTGTTACAGATGGTAAAATGCTTCATGATCTTGTTATCAAGGTATTAAATATAGGGCTTATTTTCGGGAAAAAGCATGTTATCCTGAACGAGGCTTTTTTTGTTGTGTACAGGCATATACTAAATTTGCTCGGAATAAATTCCGAGATGATCTTAGCTAAGATGGAATCGGAACTCATGCCATATAAGATGGCAATAAATGGGATAATTCCTAAGACAAATTTTTTTTCGATCTTAAGTGTTGCTTCGACAGGTATGACGGCTTTTACGCTGGCAGTGGCAATAATGATTTTTTCTGAGCATAGCTATAAGAAGAATTATGCCGCAGCGGGGCTTTTTCCGGCAGTCTGTGCTGTGCCTGAATTTGTAATATATGGATTAAAAATTGTATTAAACCCTATATATGTACTTCCATACATTACAGTTCCTCTCATAAATTATTTTATGTATTATGGAGTGACATCTGCGGGAATAATTGAGGATACTGTTATTGGAGCAAAGAGCAAGCAACTGTTTGTACTGTTAGGCTTTGCGGCAGGCGGGAATGTCCAATTCTTATTTGTAATTGTTCTTATTGTGATAGATGTGCTTATTTTTGCGCCTTTTGTTAAAATGCATGACGAGTATGAGAATTATTACCATGCAAAGCATACTGATGAGATAGTGAGCATTGTAAGGGAATGTTCGAAAATGGGAAGACAGTTTTCTGTAACAAAATTGAATTCTGCCAACTATTTAACAGCCGATTTTCTTATAAATACTTTGAGAAATGCAGTGAAAAATGAGTCTCCGATCACATTATTCTTCCAGCCGATCGTGGACAGTGAAGGAAGAGTTTATGCTGCCGAAGGAACCTTATACTGGAACGCAAACAGAGGTGCAGGGTATGTACTGGCTCCTATGGCATTTTCTTTTGCCGAAGCAGGCGGTTTCCTTAGAGAAATGCTCGAATTCATATTTGATGATGCAGTAAAGAAGCTCAGATGGCTGCAGAATGCTAATGTAGAGGTGGCGACAGGCATAAATCTTACGGAAAGATCCTTCATGGTTGATGATATTGTTGACCTTCTTGATGGGTATGCAGTAAAATATGAGGTAAAGAGAGAACTTATAGCTCTTGAGATTTCAGAAACTGATGCAATGGCTCTTTCTGTGGACAAGTATCAGAAACTGCAGAACTTTAAGAACAGGGGATATAAGATAATTCTGGATTCGTATGGCGGAGGGCATCCTTCATCAAGATATCTGCAGTTCGAGCTGTTTGATGGAATAAAGATAGGCGGAGACCTTGTAAGAGATATAGCAGATCCGGAATTTAGAAAATCAAATGCATTACTTATATCAGGAATTATAGGCATAAGCAAAAAGTTCGGTCTTTTTGTTGCAGCGGAACATATCCAGGATGAGCAGCAGAGAAAAGTGCTTGAGGAACTTGGAGTGAATTATTTTCAGGGACCTGGATTACAGGGACCTATGGATCTAGATACATTTGAAAATTATATGCTTGAAAATATGGTCGCCAACAGAGACTTTGATGTGAATGGCGACGGTCAGGAAAGACAGCAATGAACGAATATGAGACATATATTTTTGACCTTTACGGCACTTTGATAGATGTGCGTACAAACGAATGGTCAGATGCCTTTTGGAAGAAGATGGCAAACCTTTATTCCGGACTTGGCGCAATTTATTCAGACAGGGGCTTTAAGGAAGAATTTAATAAGGTTATAAAAGAACAGGAAGAAAGAATAAAAAAAGAGGAACATATTGATTATCCCGAAGTTGATCTCGGCGAAACTTTTAAGGAGCTTTTGTTTCGTGGAGAGAAAACGGAAAATTTTTTTGAAGAGGGAAACACAGAGTATTATCCGGTGAGAGACCTTACATTGCTTTCTGATAAGGAACTTAGGGCTGTGATACAGGTTATAGGGCAAAGCTTCAGAGTCATAAGCAGGACTAAAATGAAAGCCTACAAGGATACCATCCCTGTTCTTTCCACTCTTAAGAAAAATGGAAAGAAGATTTACCTGCTTTCAAATGCCCAGACCATTTTAACCAGACCTGAAATGAGTTTGTGTGGACTTATGCCATATTTTGACGGAATATATATTTCTTCTGAACAAAGGGTAAAGAAGCCGGATAAGGAGTTTATGGAAAAGCTTATCAGAGAATTTTCCATAAAAAGAGAAACGGCAGTCATGATAGGTAACGATATGGTAGCCGATATGGGAATTGCAGCCAAATGCGGGATCGATGGCATGTTTGTAAACACATTCGGCTGGGATGAAAAAGAGACTAAGCTTCACATGAAGGAAATGTGGAAAGAGACCGGAACAAGGATGAAACCTGTAAGAATGCTTATGGATGGAAGATTAAGAGGTATATTGTGACTTATTTTACTTACTTTTTTTTAGACAAAGAAAAGGATATCATTGTTAATTTATACAGGGATAAGGAGGATCTTTTCTACGAACTTGAGACTCCTAATCATTCGAGCGGTAATCTTATAAAAAACCTTGCTAAACTTTGCGATCTTCCTCTCACTCAAAGAGAGGACGGTCTTTTTGTGATTCGTGGAGAAATACCATGCTATATTGATGGTAACAACGAGGAAGTTTATATATTCAGGCTTGCAGGAACGAAGGTTGCAAATGTATATCCGGATGGCAGGGTTGAAATGAAAGCGTCGATACCGGCTATTTCAAAGATATTTATGAGTCAGACAAAGGACTATACTCTGGATGCGTCAAAGACCATATTCAAGACCTATATTCCTAAAAAGTATAAATTCAGGTCGGATCTTCATACCCACATGAACGCAAACCTTGCTCCGGATATTCTTATCGCATTAGGTATAGCGCATCAGATCAGGTATCCATATTATTATGTAAAAAAACTGGAACTTAAATTAACTGACAGGCAGCTTGAAGAGGTGCTTGCAAGGAGAGAAAAGGTTGCAAAGCAGTTTGTTGACTCGCCTCTTAAGGGAAAGTATCTTGACAGAAGGATAAATGACAACACCTTTATAAATTTTGCTGATCTTATTCTTAATAACCTTGATAACGCAGAGGAAAATATTGTTAAGATAAGGACTTCTCTTACCATCTTGAAGGATGGGCAGGCTGTATTTACCAATCTTGAAAAAACATATCTCTACAGGTATGTTTTCTGCAAGGGAGCCGAGAGTGAGGCAAAGATAAGTCTTCATTCCATTGACATGATCCCTGACAGGGATATAAGGGTATACCTTAAGAAGATGCTTGAAGACAGGGAAAATGTCGATTTTGCAGATAATACTATTTATAAGGACCTTCTTTTGTGGATCGCAAGAAGCTATCAGACTAGAGGTGTAGTATATACCGAGATAAGTGATACTACTCTTGTAAAGAAATATGAATCTCTTCACATGCTTAAAGAGGTCCATGAGGTTATGCCTGCTATTTACAAGGAAACCGGTGTTATGATAAGGTTTCTTGCAGCAATGAGAAGGATTCCGCTTACTATTGTAAAGGATGCGGTCACACCGGCAGATTACCTGAATCAGAATTTGCAGGTATTAAGAGCAGTTGCCTACGATCCTTATGTGGCAGGGTGTGATTTTATCGGTGAAGAGATAAATGACATTATTGAATTGAAACCTCTTTTTAAGGAAATAGTAAAGATAGCAGCAAAAATTCCAGGTTTTGTCATAAGAGTTCATGCAGGTGAAAATGACAGCCTAAAGGATAATATTTCACACAGTATCGAGTGCGTGAGAAATTCTCTTGCGCCGGGGCAGCAGATGCCGCACATGAGAATAGGACACGGTCTTTATACTTATGGGCTGTCTACTAAAAAGGGAAAAAATATTTTAAAGGCTATAAAAGAAAACAATATAGTCCTTGAATTTCAGCTTTCAAGTAATGTAAGACTTAATAACTTAAGCGGGCTTACTGACCATCCTTTAAGACAGTACCTTAAGACAGGCATCATGTGTGTTCAGGGAACAGACGGAGCGGCGCTTTACGGCACAGACTCTATTGATGAGCAGCTCTCTCTTGAAAAGCTTTTGGATCTTACAGAAGAAGAACTTGCAAAGATGAGGGAAGCCGAGGAAAAGGTAATAAGCTATAGCATGGAGGATTATAGTCGTAAAAAGCTTGAGCTTGAAGCCATGCTTAAAGGAAAAGACCTTGAAGATGTTTTTCTTGCTAAAATGGAGGAAGGCGAGGTGAATTACCGCAAGGTTGTTATAAGAACAAATAAGTCTTATGATGCCTATGCCGAGCTGCAGGAAAGGATAGTTGAACTTCCATGGGACAGAGTGCCTGTTGTGCTTTGTGGCGGAAGTTTCAACACGGATAAGAGAATTACAAAAGTTACGGAAGAGGGCAAAAGACAGCTTGAAAGCCTCATGGAAAGTCTTGATCCGGAAGAAGCATTCTTTGTTATAGGGCATAGACTTCAAGGGTATGAAAAATATCTGGTGGAACATAATGATAAGCACTTTCAGATATATTCCTTTGTACCTAAGAAAATAAGCCTTGCGGAAAAGAAGAAACTGCATGAAAGCGGGGTATTTATCAGAGTTTCAACAGAAAGCGAAGGTATGGGCATATACAAGAGCTTTAATTATGAGATTTTTGAAAGAAGACCTTCTGTTTTTGTTGGCTTTGATGGAAATTCTGCTGCTGCCAATCTTATTCAGGAAGCAAGAAACGGAAAGGGTAGTGCCGGCATTTTTATCTGGAAGAGGGCAAGGACCCTGCAAACAAAGGCAAAGTCGATCACAGGTTATGTTCATTGGTTTGATGAGGAAAATGATCTTGGAAAGCTTGTGAAGGAGTATAGAAGTAAATAAGGACTAGCCGACCATGCAATCGCTCTTGCGATGGCAGGCTCTGTGTATTATCAGACAAAGTCTGATAATAAAATAAAGACCACCGTTTGGTGCAATGGATGCAGCATACGGTGGTCTTTTTATGCAAGGTCTTATGAGTTCATTATTGTGTCTATTGCCTCTATACAGGTACTTCTGAAACCGTTCTTTTCTAAAGAGGAAACTCCCTTTATCGTGGTTCCTGCGGGAGAGCAGACAGCATCTTTTAAAATGCCCGGATGTTTTCCGGTATTTAACTGCAAGCTTGCTGAACCCTTTATCATGGCTGATACAAGCCTGTATGCCTGTTCTCTTTTAAGTCCATACTTTACGCCGGCATCCCCGAAGGCTTCTATCATGAGGTCTATAAAGGCAGGTCCGCATCCGGTAAGAGTTCCTGCTATTCCCATGAGTTTTGACGGGATAACTTCAACAAGACCGGAAGCAGAGAAGAGTTTTTTTACAAACTGGAGATCCTTTTCTTCAAGTGAATTTTTTTCTTCAAAAAGGACAACGCCTTCATTTACACACAGCGGAGTGTTGGGCATGATGACCTGAATCCTTGTGTCTGGAAGAAGAGAACTCAAAAAATCATAGTTACAGCCTGCCGCAATTGATACAAGAGCCTTGCCTTTCAGGGTATCAATCGAGTCGCTTATAGCATCTTTTATCTGATACGGCTTGCATGAAAGAATTATAAGGTCTGATCTTTCACAGACTTCTTTATTGGACGAGCAGACTGTAAAGCCAATTTCATCGGCATTTTTTTTAAGCTTTTCTGTATCAGGGGCGTAGGCAAATACTGTTTCTTTTGAAACCGAACCTGAGGCATAAAAGCCCCTAAGGATTGCCTGCCCCATGTTCCCCATTCCTATAAAACCTATTGTTTTTATCTGCATTTGATGCCTCAATCATACATTGCTTCAAGATTGGCTCTTACAGACTTTATGAAGTCTTCTGTGCCAAGTTCGGTAACGTTTCTGCTTGTAGTTATAAGAGCAAGGTCCTTTGTCATTTTACCGGATTCTACAGTTTTTATCGTTGCTTTTCTGAGATTTTCACCAAAAGTTATAAGGTTAGGGAGCTTGTCGAGTTCACCTCTCTTTATAAAAGCACCTGCCCATGCAAATATAGTGGCTATTGAATTGGTTGAGGTAGCCTCTCCATTAAGGTGCTTGTAGTAATGGCGCTGTACAGTTCCATGGGCTGCTTCATATTCCCATGCACCCTTTGGTGATACAAGGACAGAGGTCATCATGGAAAGAGAGCCAAAGGCCGTGGCAAGCATATCACTCATAACGTCACCGTCATAGTTCTTACATGCCCAGATAAAGCCGCCTTCAGAGCGGATAACTCTTGCAACAGCATCATCTATAAGCGTGTAGAAATAGGTTATTCCCGCCTCGCTGAACTTTTTATGGTATTCTTTATCATATATTTCCTGAAAAATATCTTTGAAGGTATGGTCGTATTTTTTTGAAATGGTATCCTTACTTGCAAACCAGAGGTCTTGCTTAAGTTCGAGAGCGTAGTCAAAGCAGGCATGGGCAAAGCTTTCTATTGAGCTGTTCAGGTTGTGCATGCCTTGGATCACACCCGGACCATCAAATTCGTGAATAGTTTCACTTGATTTTGTGCCGTCTTCACCTGTAAAAACAAGTTCTGCCTTGCCCTTGCCAGGTACCTTCATTTCAACCGCCTTATATACATCACCGTAGGCGTGACGGGCAATGGTTATAGGCTTTTTCCATGTGCGGACATAAGGCTCAATGCCCTTTACAAGGATAGGAGCCCTGAAGACGGTGCCGTCCAGGATGGCTCTGATCGTGCCGTTTGGACTTTTCCACATTTCTTTTAGGTCATATTCTTTGACTCTTGCAGCGTTTGGAGTTATAGTGGCGCATTTTACAGCAACACCATATTTAAGAGTGGCATTTGCACTGTCCACTGTGACCTGATCATTGGTCTTGTCCCTATATGGGAGTCCTAAATCGTAGTATTCGCTCTTAAGGTCTACGAAAGGATTTATCAGTTCATCTTTTATCATCTGCCAGATTATTCTGGTCATTT
>Ga0256405_10009283_pt1 | contig 13541 bp, 4 predicted proteins | sample RumenRJG_02DNA_FD_189096 | JGI IMG/M metagenome (GOLD analysis project Ga0256405, IMG submission 189096) | Bovine rumen microbial communities from Lethbridge, Alberta, Canada - RJG_02 | ecosystem: Host-associated > Mammals > Digestive system > Stomach > Rumen | place: Canada: Alberta | collected...
CTGCCGCGTAACTATAAAGTGGTTGCTGCCTATACGGCTGATGATAATACGGTGGAGTTAAAAGAGCTTGTTGCTCTGACCGAGGGCATAACCGGTTCTTCCATCAAGGCCAACTATCCTTATTGGCTGGCTGATGCTGAAGGTAATGTCTATACCCATGGTTCTAAGGGTAACGAGTTTGTAGAGAACTTTGACTTGAAGAACGGCGAAGGCGACACGACGTTTGTCGTCAACTATAAGAAGAGCGACTTTACGGGTTGTGTGTTCCTCTCTGAGGGTGAGGACCTTCCCGGTGCTGTCCTGGTGAACCATGCCAATACCGCTATCCGCTCCTCTATGGGTAAGGCCGGCTTCGTCACTGAGGATTTGAAACTCGTGACACTGCAGCCCGGTACCTATAAGATTCGTGCCGTCCTCTTCGACGTGAAGCCAGCAAGCTATATCTGCACACTGGCCAAGGGTGCAGGTGAGGAGAACGAATTTTACCTGTCGGCCACTGCTGACAACTGGACGGAGGCAGAGTCTGACCTGATTACCATTACTGAGGCTACCGACATTACGCTGAAAGCCAGCACTGCTGATAACCAGGGCGTTGACATCATCATGATTTACGCCTCTACCGATGCTCCTGACGATCCTGACGATCCCTCTGGCATCACCAATGTCAACGCTGACGGCCAGAAGGTTGCCCGCAAGGTCATGAAGAATGGTAAACTGCTCATCGAGACTGAGGCTGGCACCGTTAATGTTGCTGGAATCCTTGTGAAATAAATCTTTGAAACACTTTATAACGGCGAATTACACGGACGCATTTCGTGTAATTCGCCGTCTATTGATAATTTATGAAAAAACTACTAACACTACTCTTTTCCGCATTGCTTGGCGTGGGGGCAATGGCACAGAGCCTGACGATGAATGTCAGTGGTATGTCAACCACGATGACAAACACGATGGCCAACGGTCGTAAGCTGGTGGCCAAGATCAATAGCAGCGGTCGTGTCAGTTCAATGACCCTTGGAGGCACAGAGTTGCTTTCCAGCAACGGCATCTATTTCGACTATACCACCGCCGCTGGCAACAAGGGACTTAGCCCCTCGAAGGCTACTGTCATCAAGAATACGCCCGACTACTGTGAAGTACTTTACAGCGCTACGTCGGGCAACACCATCTTCGAACAGGGCTTTATCATGCGCAAGGGCGTACAGGTGCTCTACACTTACGTCATTGCCACGGGTACCGCCACGTCAGCCAGCGAGCCCATCAAAGAGGCGCGCGTCTGCACCCGTACTGCCGAGACGCTGCTTAACGGCTACGTCGATTACCGTATGAACGGCCGCATCCCGTCGAACAGCGAGATGGCCGTAGCAGAAAGAGAGGAGAACACCATCCAGGATGCCACCTACCGGCTGGCCGACGGCAGTATCTACACCAAATACAACTGGGCCAACTACATTGAGCGCGACACGCTCCATGGCCTTTGTAATAATAGCTATTACGGCATATACAATATCCCCGTCTCTTACGAATGGCTTAATGGCGGCTGCGAGCGCCAGGAGCTGACAGTCCACGCCACCAGCAAGTCGCCCATCACCATCCAGATGCTGCAAGGCGAGCACTTCGGCGGTCAGGCGATGGTGCTGGCTGAAGGCGAGAAGAAATTCTACGGTCCCTTCGCCATCTGTCCTACCTATAGCAAAAACGGGGTGGCTACTGCCCGTATTCAGGCAGAGAAGGAAATCGCCGACTGGCCATACCAGTGGTTTGAGAACGCCCTCTACCCCCGTGAGCGCGGTACTGTCCGCGGCCATCTCAATGTCACGACGGGTCAGCGTAACGACAGCGTGCGCGTTATCCTGGCTCAGGAGAAGGGCAAGGATCCTATCGAGATGATGCACGGCTACCAGTTCTGGACGCTGACTGACGAGAATGGCAACTTCGAGGTGAAGAACGTGCGCCCCGGTAACTACAACCTTTTCGCCTATGCCAAGGCTGGCGAGGTGACCGATATGCTGGAGCGGGATGATATTACTGTCACGGCTGGCGACAACGACCTCGGCAGCGTCACGTGGACGCCGAAGAAATACACGCAGATGCTGTGGATGATAGGTCATAACGACCGCCGCAGCAGCGAGTTCCGCCTCAGCGATGCCCCCCGTCAGTACGGCCTTTGGGAGCAGGTGCCTGCCAGCCTTACCTATACCATCGGTCAGAGCAACGAGAATACCGACTGGTACTATGCTCAGACGCTGGATGGCACGTGGACCGTCAAGTTCAATCTTGACGAGCGTCCGGCGGGCCGTGTCTACCTGACTGCCTCATTGGCTGGTTGTGCCAGTGAAAAGGCATCCATTGCAGTTAAAGTGAATGGTACGTCAAGAGGCACATGGAAACCCGGGTATAAAGATGCATCGGTCTATCGTAGTGCTGTCAACAGCGGACGTCACTACGTCTATACAGCCGATTTCCTCAATACCGGTTTGAAGGTGGGCGAAAATACTGTCAGTTTCCAGATTAGCAATACTGGTGGCAAGAACGGCATCATGTACGACTGTATCAAGATGGAAGCCGGCGATGCTGTCACCGGCATCGACGATGTTGCGGCAGACGGCAGGACGGTCGTGGCGCCAACGAAGTATATAGACCGTGGACGCCTCATCATAGAGCGAAACGGAGAACGGTACACAATAGACGGAAAAAGGGTGCGATGAGCACCCTTTTTCCGTCTATTAGCATTCTGCTGTTATCGTACGACGACCTTCCGGTTCTGGTTTCCCTCGCGGACGATGTTCACACCGCGTTTCATCGTCGTCAGGCGGCGTCCCTGCAGGTCGTAAATCTCTGTGCCGCTCGGCTTGTTTTCAGTATGTGTGGTGCTGATGGCCGTAGGCTCTAAAATCTCAATCGTGCCGGCCACGTAGTCGGGCAGGTAGTAGCCTAAGTGTGGCGGCTGGTTGTAAGCGACGTTCTGCCAGCAGATGCCCATGCGGTAGGTGTGGTCGTGCATCAGTGTGGGCACGCGGAGGTCGGTCTTCTCGATTGTGGTGTAGATATTGATGCGCGAGGGGTCGTTATAGTTCCACAGAATCAGCTCTTCGCGCCAGTCGCCGAGGATATCGGCCTGCAGACAGGGTGTCGACTTCGTGGTGTTGCATGACTGGCCGTAACCGTGGTCGGCATCGTTGAAGTTGGCGACGAGGTCGCTGATGCTGCTTGAGCCAGCCTTGGTGATGGCGGGCGAGGCGTAGAAATTGGTCTTGCTGTCGTACTTGCCGTCGAAGAGCTCGTCGAGGTCATCACCGTCCCAGTAGATGCGGAAGTTCATGGCGGGCTTCTTGCTGCCCACCTCCTTGCCCGTGATGGCGTTGAACGGATTCTGGATGCGTGCGCTGCTGTCGAAGCCGCCGTAAGCCGACCAGAACTCATAGCCTCGGTGAGCTTTGATGATGTCGGCAGCACAGCCGCGACCATTGTCCTGACCGCTCTGTCCGCCCTTCCACAGGATCTCGCCCGTGGCGGCATCGTGGATGTCCCAGGCATAGGGGCCTTTCTCCTCGTGGACCTGGAAGACCTCTAATCCCGGACGGTCGGGGTTGAGGTCGCCCATGTGGATGGCGTCGCCGTGGCCGAAGCCCGTGGCATAGAGCAGGCGCCCGTTGTGGTCGCAGGCAGCCGACCCCCAGATGATCTCGTCGCAGCCATCACCGTCGACATCGGCAACGGAGATGTTATGGTTGCCGTTGGCAAACATCGTGTTGCTGCCACTGCCCGAGGTGGCCTTGGGTGCTGTGAATGTCTGCTTACTCTCTTCGCCGGTAGCGCTATAGGTGGTCACGCTGTACTGCGTGCGGTTGTCGGAACGGTGGAGCCAGCGCGGAATGATACGCTCGCCGTCGAAGCTGACAGCCCATAGGTAGGCGTATGTGTAGTAACCACGGCAGAAGACGGCGCTGGCAGGCTTGTCGGCACCGTCGAGGTAGGCGACGGCAGCCAGATAGCGGTCGCCTCGGTTATAGCCGTGCGTGTCGGTCTTGCCCTCGGCCCAGTTGAACGTGCCGGCAGCCTCGCTCAGCTCCGACTTCGTGTTTCGGTTGGGGTTGTAGGCAATGGTGTTGATGGCCTTGCCCGTCATACCGTCGAACACGGTCAGGTATTCATGTCCGCCGTCCATACGTCCGCTGCTGGTGAGCCAGCTTTTCGTGTTGTCGGCAGCCTTGATTTTCGCGTCGTCAGTAGCCTGGTTGACATAGACACCCTCGCCGTCCTTAGAGCCGGGGGCCGTCTTGCACATCATCTCCGCACGTCCGTCGCCATCGAAGTCGTAGACCATGTATTGTGTGTAGTGGGCGCCAGCACGGATGTTACGTCCCAGGTCTACACGCCATAGGAACGTACCGTCGAGACGGTAGCAGTCGATGAACACATTGCCCGTAACGCCGTCCTGCGAGTTGTCCTTGGAGTTTGTGGGGTCCCACTTCACGAAGAGTTCGTACTGTCCGTCAGCGTCGACGTCGCCCACCGACATGTCGTTGGGCGTGTAGCTGTAGCCAGACCCTGCTGCCGGCTGGTTCAGCTGCAGCGAGAGGTACTTGTCCCAGACACCCACCTCTGAACTGGTGTCAACCACGTGGCCGTCGACCTTCGCCACCACCTGGTATCTGGAGGTCAGTTTGCCGCTGTAGTGCTTGAAATTGGTGACAGTCAGCCCTTCTTTGACCACCGTGCCGTCGCAGACAACGTCGAAGGTTGTGGCAGGGTTGTCGCTCCCCAGAAAGCGCCAGCTGATAAAGTTCGTGCCTGAACGGACGGCCACTACGCCACGGTCGAGATGCTCCATCTGGCTCTGTGGCGTCACTTGCTGAGCCTGTACCGCTACTGTTGCTATCGTCAGCAGCAGAGATAAGATTTTTTTGATTGTTTTCATACGTTATTAGTCGTTATTAGTGTTTGTCGCCGTGCAAATTTATATAAAATAGGTGAAAAGAGAAAGCTAAAAACAAAAATAAAAGTAAGAAAAACAAATTTTATTGTAGTTTATTATGGGAAAATTGCTAACTTTGCACGCAGAAGTGTTGAAACTAATAACTAAGACAAATGAGAAAACTGTTTCTTTTAGCCCTTCTCGGGCTAATGACCATTGGAGTCAGTGCCCAGCGCGTGGCCGATAATCTTGACCGTGGACTGGTAGCTATCCCCCAAGGCGACAAGACCGGTCAGGACGAACGCTATGGCATGTCGGGTTCCGGTATTTTCATCAGTTGGCGCATCCTGCCCACTGAGTATTACGATACGAAGTACAACGTCTATCGTGATGGTACGAAGATTGCTTCTGACCTGACCGTGTCAAACTTTCAGGATGACGGCGGGTCTAAGACGGCCACCTATAGGGTCGTTCCTGTTGTCAAGGGTTCTGAGCAAAACGGCAAGGCTGCCGAGTGTAAGCCGTGGGACCACCAGTTTTGGGAGATTCCCGTCAAGCCCGTTGTGAACCGTAACGGTGCTACCGTCAGCGGCTACAGCTTGAACGACTGTGCCGTGGCCGACGTCGACGGCGACAAGCAGATGGAGTTCGTCGTGAAGCGTCGTAACGACAGCGGCAACCTGCGCTCATCTTCTAACAAGACCGACTTCAACCTGCACGAGTGCTACAAGATGGACGGTACCCGCCTGTGGTGGATTGACATGGGGCCGAACCTGATGGCTGGCCCCGACGAGCAGTTCGACCTCATTCTCTACGACTGGGACCAGGACGGTAAGGCTGAGGCTTTGATGCGTGGTGCCGACAACATGATTATCCACACCGCGACGGGTAAGACCATCAAGATTGGCAACATGAACTACTATGCGCCACGTGATGAGTACACTAAGGAAGGTGCAGAGTACTTGCTCTATATGAATGGCGAGACCGGTGAACCTTATGGATGGGACGGCGTGAGCGACGCGTTTACCCCGATGGCTTACCCGTTGCCGCGCTATGAAAGTGGTGAGAGCAACTATGACACGGTGTGGGGAGCCAGCGATACTGGTCACCGTGCCACCAAACACTATTTCGGTGCACCCTATCTCGATGGCCGCAATCCCAGCATCTTCTTAGGACGTGGCTGCTACACCCGTCATAAGTTCTGTGCCCTCGACGTGAACCCCACGACCCATGAGCTGACACAGCGCTGGCGCTGGAACTGCTATGACGGCAGTTCGCCCTGGTTCGGCAACGGCTTCCACAACTATGCCATCGCTGATGTCGACTGCGACGGTCGCGACGAGATTGTCTTCGGCTCGATGATCATCGATGATACGGGCTATGGTCTGGCTACTACAGGATACGGCCACGGCGACGCCCAGCATTGCGGCGACTTCGACCCCTACCGTTGGGGCCTGGAGCAGTTCGTCTGCTTGGAGAGTGCTGTGGTTCCCGGAATCGCTTATACCGACGCTACCACTCAGACACTGCGCTATACCACTGGCGGCGGTAGTGACAACGGTCGTTGCATGGCCGGTAATTTTTATAACAGCTACCCCGGTGCCATCGGTATTTCTGGCGGTGCCATCAGCTTAGTGGCAGATAAGCAGATCAGCGGTCTTACCGGTTTCACTGATGACCATGTGAACATGCGCGTCTACTGGGACGGCGACCTGCTTGAAGAGTTTATGGACTCACCGGGTACGGAGAAGTCACCCTGTGTCTACAAGGCCCCCGGACAGAACGAGGTGGGCACCAATCGCAGCTATGCTAACAGCCGTTGCTGGATGGGTCAGGGCAACCTGAACAACTCGTCGAAGAACAACCCCTGCTTCCTTGGCGACATTCTTGGCGACTGGCGAGAGGAAATTGTCACCCGTACAGCCGACAAGCTGATCATCCAGACCACCAGCTACCCCTCGCCTCACGGCATTACCACGCTGTGGGCCGACCATGAGTACCGCAACGCCATGACCTGGCAGTCGGTGGGTTATAACCAGCCACCGCACACCAGTTTCTTCCTCGGCGAGATGGAGGGCATCACCAACTGTCCGCCGGCTATCACGTTAGAGGGCCGTACCGAGGTGCAGAACGGCGCTACCATCCAGACCACCGACGACCACCTGCTCGTTTCGGGCTATGAGAACAAGACCATCGCTGTCGCCAACGACGCTTCACCTTATATATTAACCGTGAATGCCCCGGCCTGGGTAAAAGGTTCGGGCGGAACGCTGCAGGGCGATGGCTCCGTCAAGGCACTGACGTCGACGCCGAAGCAGCCGAAGCAGACCGTGGAGACCTACACCACGACGCTCACCGGCGGTGCCTTCAGCGGCGCCACCCGTATCGTGAAGCAAGGTGAGGGCGTGCTCGTGCTGCCCAACGTCACGGAGAAGCATACCGGTGCCACCGACGTGTGGAACGGTACGCTCGTGTTCGATGGCACGATGGAGGCATCGCCCGTGTGGCTGAACCGCCACACGACGCTGATCTCCAACGGTGGTAACTTCAAAGGCGGTATCAAGGCAGACTATAATGCCACAATCTATCCCGGCGGTAAGAATCAGGTTGGCACTATCACCACCACGACGCTCGACATGGGCTTTGGCTCACGTATCGTTATCGACGGCAGCAATGGGCAGTTTGACAAGGTCAATGCTACCACGCTGAAGATTGAGACCAAGACGGACGATGTCTGGAAGAATTTCGGTCCGCGCTATAAGTCACCCGTGCTACAGATTAACTATACCGGCACTTTGGCTGCTGGCACCTACGAACTCGGTACCATCGGCACTGTCACCGGTCAAGTGTCCGACCTGACCATTGACGGTCTGGGCAACAGCCTGAAGACGTCGCTGCGTCATGAGAATGGCAAACTGATGCTGGTGGTCGAGGATATGCGTGCTGCCGGCACGGTGACCTGGAATGGTACAGTCGGTAACAACACGTGGCAGCAGGCCGTTGGCGAGAACTTCCTCTTCGAGGGACAGCCCAGCGTCATGGCCTTTGGCGACGATGTCATCTTTGACGACCAGGCAGCTTCCACGAGCGTCACCATCAAGGGTGCCGTGAGTGCGAAGTCCGTGACGTTCAAAAACGAGACGAAGAGTTACACCCTCAGCGGCGACAGCATCGTCGGCGGCGGTGTGCTGACCAAGAACGGTAGTGGCAGCGTCACGCTGAACAACTGGAACCGCATCGGCTCGTCGGTCATCAATGGCGGTAAGGTCACAGTAGCCATGCTGGCCAACAACCGCGGTCAGGACTGGGGCTCATTAGGTAGCGCCAAGTCGCAGATTACTTTGAATGACGGTACTACGCTGGCTATCAATGGTGTCATCATCACCGATCAGACACTCAATGTCAGCGGCGAGACGACCGTGGATGTGCCTTCGGGCAAGAGCGTCATCTTCAACAAGGCTATCAAGGGTAGCGGTGCTATCGTCAACAAGACAGGTGCTGGCTCTATGGAAATAGGTACTGAGACAAACACCTTCTCGAAGATGGTTGTCAAGGCCGGTACGGTTGTCAGCAACTATACCTCTTCCAATGCAGAGTCTCTGCCCAAGACCGTTGAGTTCCAGGGTGGCACGGTATGGGGCGCCAATATGGAAGGCGGCAGCGGCGTTTCCAATACGACGAACTTTATTGTTCCTCAGGGCAAGTCCGGCACCTTCTATTCCTCTTTCCGTGGTACCTATACGGGTACGCTGACGGGTTCGGGCACATTCAATGTCTACACTGGCGGCGTGCGTGCCTACTTCAATGGCAACTGGAGTGCCTTCGAGGGTACAATCAATATTGGTAAGAACAACCGTCAGAACAAGAAATCGTACGACCCCACTTTCATGCTGGGCAATACCAATGGTATGCCGAAGGCCACGGTCAACGTGAATGCCAATGCCCGACTGGACAACCAGGGCAAGAGCATCCGCGTGAAGAAGTTTGGCGGTACGGGTGCCCTTGTCGGCTCGGGTATATGGGTTGTCGACTGCGACGAGAACTTCTCGCTGACCACCGAGGTGGGTATCACCTCCGAGCGTAAGGACGACTATGGTGGCACTATCGGTGTCAGTGCCTCGCCTCTGACCAAGCGCGGTACGGGTAAGATGACAATGACTGAGGGTAAGATGAACGGTGTGCTGACCGTGGAGAAAGGCACGGTGGCGTTCTATAAATTCAATCCTGCTGCACTGCTTAACGGTACGAATGCTACTTTTGTCAAGGGCGAAGGTCGCCTTGTAGGACAGGGCCTGCTCCATTCCGTTACCCTGCAGAGCGGTGGTCTGCTGATACCCTGCGCCTCTGCTGTCAATGAAGTTTCGCCGGGTACTATTACCGTCAACAACACGTTAACCGCTAACGACGGCGCTACGGTAGAGTTCCTCGTCAGCACGGCCAAGACCTCTCAGGTGAAAGCCAAGAATATCATTATGAACGGTACGGTGAAGGTGACGCTCGTCGGCAACCGTGAATTGCAGGTCGGTGAGGAACTGAAGCTGTGGACCCTCAGCGGCACGTTCAGCGGCACGCCTAAGTTCGACCTGCCGGCAGCCTATACCTGGGATACCAGCCGTATCAGTGAGGGAATCCTTGTCGTGACGGGTATTGACACAGGCATCAGCGGCCCGATGGCCGACGCTGATCCCTGCAACGTCTACGACCTCCGTGGCCGGCTCGTCAGCCGTCAGGCTACGGCAACGAGTACCGACGGTCTGCCCGCCGGTGTCTACATCCGCGGAGGCAAAAAGATTGCGATTAAGTGAGCGAAATGAATGTGAGCATTCATTTATCAAAGAAAGAGGCCGACAAGCCTCTTTCTTTTTTTGCAAAAAATTTGGTTGTTACAATTTAAATGTCTATCTTTGCAGCAACTTACTCGACACTACGTATGGGCAATTATATCAACATAGGCAATACTGGCTTCCAGAGTGCAAGAAATGGAGAATATGTCGATAAGTCTGGACTTATCTCCATCGTCAACGGCACACTCTTTACGGAGCGCCGTTTCAGTTGCGTGACGCGCTGCCGCCGTTTCGGAAAGTCTATGGCAGCCAAGATGCTGAATGCCTATTACGACCAGTCGTGTGATTCCCGGTCGTTGTTTGCCGACTTGGAAATCGCCCAAGACCCTTCGTTCGAAAAGTACTTGAACAAATATCCTGTCATCTATCTCGACCTGACGAATTTCATGCAGGACAAAGATGCCGCTATCGTCGACAGGATTGATGCCGAGTTGCTGGCCGACGTGAGTAAGGCGTTTGCCGATGTCCCTACGGAGCCGGGCGATACGCTGATGCGCTATCTTCTGCGCGTGAATGAGGTAACCCATTCGCAGTTTGTCTTTATCATCGACGAGTGGGATGCCATCTGCCGTGAGTTTCCCTCTGGCACCGAGGCTATGGACCGTTACGTGGGGTGGCTTCGCCGTATGTTCAAGAGCGTCGATGCCTTCCGTGTGTTTGCCGGTGCCTATATGACGGGCATCCTGCCCATTAAGAAGTACAAGACGGAGTCGGCTCTAAATAACTTCCAGGAGTATTCTATGGTAGACCCCAGAAGAATGGCTCGCTATTTTGGATTTACCAAAGATGAAGTTAGGGTACTTGCTGATAAGCATTGTGCAAATTTTGATGAACTGGAGAAATGGTATGATGGCTATCAAGTCGGCGATGAGCCATCGGTCTTCAACCCTAATTCTGTTATGCAAGCTATTGACTCTGGTCGCTGCCGCAGCTTCTGGGCCGGCACTGGTGCCTACGATGCCGTTGCCCGTTATATCCAGATGAATTACGAGGGCTTGAAGGACGATGTTATCAGTATGCTGGCCGGTGAGCGTTGTCCTGTTGACCCGACGGGCTTCCAGAACGATATGTCTGTCATCCGTTCCAAGGACGATGTGCTGACGGTGCTCATTCATCTTGGCTATTTGTCCTACGACTGGCGTGAGAGCGAGTGTTATATTCCTAATAAGGAGGTCGCCGGCGAGATGGTCAATGCTATCAAAAGCAGCAGCTGGAAGCACGTGTCAGAGGCTATTGAGAAGTCCAAGCAGCTCATGAAAGCCACGTTGGCCGGTGACGAGGCTGCCGTAGCCCGCGGCATTGACGTGGCCCACGACGAGCACACCAGTATTCTGAGTTATAACGACGAAAACTCGTTAGCCTGCGTGCTGAGCATAGCCTATTATTATGCCAACAACGATTATGTCATTCACCGTGAGCTGGCCACGGGCAAGGGCTTTGCCGATCTGGTGCTGATTCCCCGTAAGAATGTCGACTCGCCCGCCATCGTCATCGAACTGAAGTATAACAAGGATGCCGACACGGCTATCTCCCAGATTCTGCGCAAGGAGTACCCGGCCAAGGTGGCTCAGTATGCTGACAGTTTGCTGTTGGTAGGCATCAACTATGACCGTGAAACCAAGCAGCATCAGTGCCATATTATAAATCCCTCAAATTGCTCGGATTGCGGCGGTTGACGCCCTGACTCTTCTTCTGCAGATTGAAAAATCAAAAATTACAGATGATTTTCAAATTTCTTGCCCTCTTTTTCTTGCGTTAAATCAATAAAATGCTTATCTTTGCAGCCGATAACCCGTATTATGCGTAAAAACCATAATTATTATAACTATTAATAACTAAAATTTTAGAAGTATGAAAAAACGTTTACTACTTGGCTTTGCCGCTCTGTGTTCAGCCTTTTCCGGCTACGCACTTGAGCAGGGCGAGTTTGTGTACACGCCGCAGGGACGCTTCCAGATTACGGGAGCCAATGTGGCGAGCAGCAATTTCAGTGATTTCACTGGCTGGACGGCTGTCTCTGCTGCTGAAAAGACGCTTGCCGACCTTTTCAACATCAACGGAAATGGTTATGCTGAAGGTCTGAACTCTGTTCAGAGTCTTGATGCAACCGTCGGTGAAGGTATGTATTTCAAGTTTGAACCATCTGATGCTGGTGTCGCTTATGTGGTGAGCTTTAAGATGAAGGGAGCCCCGCAGACTTCTGTTCGTACCAGACTGACAGTCTGGGATGGAAACAATCCTTCTAAAGAGGTGTCGGTCGCTAAAGTTGTTAGAGTTCAAGGCAATAGTGCTAACACCTATGGCGCAACTGAGGGTGAAATCGTTGTCAACACAGCTGAAGAAATGACTGAGGAGTGGACAACTTACAATTATGCTATTGTAGGTGATGGCACAGCCCGTACTTATTTCATTTCATTTACAGGTATGCCCACTACTACTGAAATTGCCGACCTTCAGATTGCCCCTGCTCTGCAGTTTGCTGACCTTCGCCAGCGTGATGCTATGTTGGAGAAACTGAATGCCTACAAGAACTGCTATGCATGGTCTGATGCCATACTTGCTGAATTTGCCATGACTGAGACGATAGAGAATCTCCAGGCTATCGGAGACGAAAGCGGTCAGGCTGACCTTGATGAACAGCTGACGACAGCCCAGGAGGTCCTTGATGAGTTCTTGAAGGCTAATATGGATGATTATCTGGCAGGTAATAGCGACAACTATCTCGGTATCAGAACTGCCGAAAAAAATTTGCAGAAGCAATCCAAACTGGGAGATTGGACGTGCGTGGATCGTGGCTTTTGGAGCAACGGCGCATATCCTGACTTAGGCCATTACCAGTCTGGTAATACATGGGCTAATGGTAATCCTAACAATGCAATGGGTGCTACTATTCAGAAAGAACTTGAAGCAGGTACCTATGTCTTTGCTATCGAAGCTAATGCGGCTCTTCGTGAGGCTGACGTCTCAAAGACATGGACGAATGATGATGGTATGAAGCCTGCTTATGGTGAGGCTTTTGTCGTCAAGATGGTTGATGGCGTAGCAGCAGATACGGTTGTTGTTGTTAAACAGGATTTGGATCCTGTGAAGTTTACTCCGTTCTATTGTATCGCACAGATTACTGAGTCAGGTACTTACGAACTTGGTTTCAAGGCTTATTGTAAAGAAGCTTACAAGGCAATTAAGTTTGGTTCTGTTACATACCTCAAAGACGCCTCCATCTGGGGTAAGAACGAGAATATCTACAATCAGAAGCAGTTGGGCTATGAGGCCGACGTTCGCGAGCAGATTACTACCGGCCGTAATAACCTGACAACAGCTAAGGATAATATTGCTAATGCAGAGTATCTTTGGGGTAAGGCTGAGTTGCAGGCTTGTGTAGACAGTGTCGAGACCAAGATTGCCGCTTATGAGCAAAAGACTCAGGCCGATATCATTGCCACCTTCGATGCGGATGCTTACAACAAGGCAAACAGCACCAAGACCGCTGAGGAAGGCCTGATGGTGTTTGAAGTTTATAACGAGGCTGTGCGCGATATCCTTGCAGCTAATAAGAAGTTCTTGGCTGTTAACGACACGCTGAATTCTGTCCAGAAAGCTATTGATGTTGCTGAGAATACTCTCTCTCTCCGTATTTACAACCAGGCAACAGGCAAGGACGCTCTTCAGGCAGCCATTGACAAGGCAAAGGGTGTTCAGACTCAGATGAAGGCTACTGACTACAGCGAGGAGAACGCTGCCGCCATTAAGGCCGCTAACGCCGAACTGGCAGAAGCTGT
>Ga0256405_10009284_pt1 | contig 13538 bp, 20 predicted proteins | sample RumenRJG_02DNA_FD_189096 | JGI IMG/M metagenome (GOLD analysis project Ga0256405, IMG submission 189096) | Bovine rumen microbial communities from Lethbridge, Alberta, Canada - RJG_02 | ecosystem: Host-associated > Mammals > Digestive system > Stomach > Rumen | place: Canada: Alberta...
TTAAATAAAGTGTCTTATCTATTAAGAAGAATCCATTCTATGTAGCATCATCTAAAGATGTTATTTTAGTAATCACCTTGGGAACAGGAACATTTAAATTTCCCCTATCATCTAATATATCTATAAATTTACTTCCAAATCTAATCTTTACTTTACCTGCTGTATTAATTACAAAGTTTTCAGATAAAGAACCAACTTCACTATAATTACTTCCAAATATATTCATCATAATCCAGTATAAATTAATATCAACATTATCAACTTAAATTTATTTACTTTCGAAATAAAAACAAAAAAAAGTAGATTCTTATTCAGAACCTACTTTCCTTTCTAAATTTTTAACAATGTTATAAGATCGCATATTTAAATTTCCATTTAAATTAGCAAGCTCTTCTTCATCTGAAATTTCTAATGAAACAGATATATGACATATTAAATGATAATATTCATGTGATATAGTATTTATTAACTGGGAGAAAGAACTTGTTTTATTAATTATTATAACAGAACTTTTTAATGCAATATTTGAATACGTTAAGCCTGAATCTAGTTTACATTCTTCTAAATTATCTAAAGCCCTATCTATATAATAATTTGGACAATTAATGTCTTTTAAAGTTTCAATTATAAAATCAATATCATCACAAGTAGTTTCATATAATACGATTACTTTCCATTCTAAAATATGGAATTTATCAACAATCATAACATATCATCCCACTCTATTGGTATTCCTTGAAATACCATATCTGCATACCATCTATTAAATACTATTCCATTATAACCATCTTCATCATCAATAACATCTTTTACATACATAGCAAGATGTTTTTCATCTGTTATACTACTTCCCATATAATCATTATTTCCCATATTATAGACATATACATAATCTTCAAGTTCATTATGGTCTAATTTAATATTATGTTTCTAAAGTATATCATCAACTTTTTCTTTTCCAACAGGCATTTTGCCATGTTTCATTTTCTCAACAGCAAACTAACATAACTTTTTATTGAAGTGTTCTCCATAATATTTCAAATAACGTTTCATGGAATCTGGTCTATCATCATAAAAATCAAGTCTCATAATCAATAACGTCTGCCACCACGACGCATACCATAGCGAGAACCGTACATATCATCATCGTCATATCTTTTACGATTTCCATAACGATCACCATATTCAGAATCTTCAGCTAATTCTTCAAATAAATCATGAAGACATTCAGCATGTTCTGTTATTTTAGAAATAGCCTTCATAGCTTTTCCAAATTTATCCTCGGTAACTTCTAATACTATCATTTTCTAATCAAATCAAATATTTTATCCAATTTGGTTTCAACTCCATCAAATCTATTTTCTAAATTTTGAAGTCTGTCATCCCTTTCCTTATCTTTAGCAAATTGAGGATTAAGCTATTTTAGAATATTTTCACATTCTACTATATTCTATTTATAATTATCAATATTATCAACTATATTCTTACTAGTAGTTAAAATAGTTTCCACTTCATTTTGGATTCCCTATCTAGTTTCACTAATGTAGAGTTTTCCATTATTATAAGTAACAAAACTATTTATACTTGGAAGATTATTAAATTCCTATATAGAATCCTCAACTTTTACTTTCAAATCTACTGTAGCCTAATTAAAATTATACTTAGGTTGAGTTACTCCTACTACTTCTCCAACTAAAAATTTAGGAGAGGAAGTTTTATCCAATAAATAGATAGAACTTCCTTGAGATAATGCTGAAAACATATTAAATAACAGTTCTAGACATCAAATTAAGAACTCCTCTTTTTCTGTCGTTAAATACTAAAATAGTATTAACATTTAATAGTTCTGCAGCAGTAACATTTGTACCATTAGGAAGAGTTAAATTCCTAGTAGTTCCATTCATTGTTAATGTAACCGGAAGAGTTGTAGTAGCATCTGCTGGAATTACATCAGATATAACAATAGTTAAATATCCTACTGGCTATATCCTACGAAATCCTAAAGCAATATCTACTGTCTCAGTTCCTACGGTAGTATTTGTAGTTAAAATATACGGAACCCCACCTGCATTAGTTCCCAAAATTTGAAAACAACAATTTTCCATATCCAAATCCGTTTAATTAAAATACAATACCACCACCGAAACCGTTACCCCAATTTCCGTAACCAGAATAATTAGGTCCTATATATGGAGTAGCATTAGCTGCTACAATATTAGGCCACTGAACAGGAACAGTATTTGGCTATCTAGCAGCAATAGCATCAATCTTATCATCTAAAGCAGACATTGCTTTATTGAAGGCAAGAGTTTGATTGTCATTGCTAATTTGATTTCTTAACTGAGTAATAATATCTCCCTGTGTATTAATCTTGTTCTACAATTCTCTTTCTTTAAGGTCGCAGAATTCTTTAGTAATAAGAGTATTTTGACCAGAAATAGCATTAAGTATAGAATTAGTATTTCTATCAGCTTGATTTGAAAGAGTGTTAGTCTACTGACAAACAGCTAACTAGTCTGCTGCCTCAATTTGTGCGTTTTGTAATTGATCAGCAGCATGATTTTGAGAAGCTAATAACTGAGAAGCGGCGTGATTTTGAGATGCTAATAATGTAGAATTGGCATGATTAGCAGCTAATTGAGATTGAATAGCATTAGTTTGATTTGCAATAGCTAATCTATTTTCGCAGCAGCAGTTACATAATTGTTGACTTAATGCAGCATTACCAGCTTGAATAGAATTAATTACCTATTGACCACTCATACCAACTTGTGCTCCAACAGATTGAATAGCAGTTTGAATTGCATTTACACCATTTTGTACTTGACTTACACTAGTGTTAAGCATTCCAGCTAATTGATTCAAAGAATCAGCTCTGCCATTAATTGCCTGTAATAATAAATCTCTTCCAGCATCATTGTTTAATTGGTTAGCTAAGAATCCAGTTCCAGCACCATTGCCAAATCCACCAAAATTTCCTCCATTGAAAATCCAAGGGAATAAAATCCACATGAACATCATCCACATCCAATTACCATTTCCAAAACCACCGTTTTGAGAAAGAGCCATCATTAAAGCTGGATCAATTGAATTGTTTCCATCAGGAACGTTAAAAACCTTTGTTTCAGACATAAAATAATTAAATTTTAGTTAAATTTTTAAATAAGTATCTAGTTGCAACTAAAATAAAATTATTTATGACTTTATATTTGATTAAATCTATACAAAAAATATTTAACTTATTGATTATCAAGAAGTTACATTATATACTTGTGAAAAGAGCACAAAAAAGGCTACCAGTTTCACAACTGATAGCCTAAAATTTATTTCGATAAAAACTTATCTAAATCAGACTTAAACCACACCTTTTGAGAAGAACCTCTCTTTTTAATTCCTTCAGGAATCCAACCTCTATTTATATAATTGTTTAAAGTTCCAGTTGATATTCCTAAATAGTCAGAAGCTTCGGTCTTATTTAGTTCCTTTCTACTTATTCTTTCATAAAGCTGTAATAATTCTTCTTGTTCCTTCTCGGAAATACTAGAATTACCAGAATCTAAATCATTAAGTAGTTGTTTTAAAACACACTTTATTACTTCTACCATATTTTAAATAATATTTAGTATAATAAAATATAATTATTCCAATAAATGTTAAGTGAATACCAAGTAAACCTTTCTCACTTACTGGAATCTGTATGACATAATTATCAATAATACTAGTTAATTCATTAACTATATAGTAATAGATAGGTAATCTATGAACATAACAAAATTTAAATATTATAGAACATATAAAAACATATCCTATTAATATATAGTTAATGATATAACCAATTATTATTGCATCAATATCTGCAAATTGTAATAAAGTATAAACCATTAATAATAAAGCTATTAGATGTGGTAAATACTTTAGTAATAATAAATAACTCTTATGCTTCAGATTACTTGATTTTTCCTCCATTAGTTCTAATCTTAGTCCCAGATGCATTAGGTCTTTTAGGAGTTGGTTTTGGTCTTCCCATATACAATATATTTTTAATTGTTAAAAAAAAAGAACTATCTACTATAATTAATTTATCTTTCTAATTAAATATATTATTTTTAATGTGGATTTAAAAGTTAAATGATGTTAAAAAATGTAATTGTTAAAGAAATAATTTCAACAATAAAACACCATTTCTAACGAAAATTAGGAATCAACATTAATATTGGAAATAATATCCAAACTATTAAAGATTTAGGATTTTCTAATAAAACCCAAACCTAACTTAAAATTCCAGCAATAATAGCTAAAATATAATGTGCTATATTCTTTTCTCCTTTTATTAATGGAGCAGCTCCTAATAATCCCAAACAACCACAACTTAAAAAAGCTATACTTTCATATAATTCATTGCAAGGTAACATATTAAATAATCCTATAAATGTTAATACCCATATAAAAATAGTCCACATCCAAGGATATTTCATATCATATACCATTGCACTAATACTATCTGGAATTTTCATAATATCTTTATAGTGTTGCAATAAATCCTAATCTTGCAAGATATCCTAACATTACACCTATAAATGTAAATAGGAAATCAATAATATCAGGCTTACCACCCCACTGCCAGTCCTTGAACTCTAAGGCACCAGATACTCCTGCACCTCCATAGATAGCACAGTACCAATCATCAGCTACAAGACCATAGATAAAGCCTAATCCTAAGTGTTTTAGTCTGTTACTTGCACAGAGCCATTCCCATATTTTTTTCATAAATTTAAATTAATCAGTTATCTAATACTGATTCCAATCTATTGAATCTTTCTTTTGCCATCCATTAGATAATGTAGTGTTAATATAACTAATAGCAGAAGTATAGAAATCAGTGAAATCTTCTAGAGATTCAAAAGTGTAATAAACAGGATTTAAAGAATCTCCAAATTTAAAAACTATTGGTAATGTAGCTCCCTATGTCTATACAGCTAAATCATAAGCAGCTTTGTAATTAAATTGATTTTCAGAAGATAACCATATAGATATATTCTTCCATTTAAATCCATTTAATATTTTTTTATCTGTTTCCTTATCATAATAACCTAAAATTAGATTTTGAATTTCATTCAAACTTGGTTTATGAAAAACGACTTCATACTTAAAAGTACAATAATCAGTAGGAGTTGTTTTTCCAGTAGGTTTCATAATAGGTTCATTATTTTCGTCTACTTCTCCACTATCTTCCATTTCATAATTTAGGAAATCTTTATAATCCCAACTTATTTTATACCCATTAGTTACTTTTTTTATTGGGGTATATTTAGTTTTTAAATCAAATGTACTAATCATTTTATTATTATAAATTTATTTAAATCCTTAGTAATTAATAACTAATTACTCCAATTAATCTATCTTAATATATTGCATTTAATATATCTTGATTGAAAATGTTTAAAGTGTCCAAAATAACTATTTAGGCTAGCTCTTATACTATATAAATTAGTCTTTAAATAATTTTTATCTCTTATAGAAAGAAATCTATATCTATGAATACACTTTATACAATTTATTCTTGTTCTATTTCCAGTATAAAATCTATTCTACTTGATAGTTCCTCCAATAAAATTACATCCTTTTCTAATATCCTATATTGAAATTTTTCTTGGATTTAATCTAATTTGTAAATTATTTAATATTACAATTATTTTTGGAATAATAGTTATTAATTCCTGTTTGTTTCTACTTAAAATATAAAAATCATCTACATATCTTCCATAAAATTTAAATTCGGAAGATAAAAAATTATCCAAATCATTTAAATAAAAATTAGCAAATATTTGTGATGTTAAATTTCCTATAGGAAGTCCTTTAATATAAGAGGTAGTAAATAAAGATTTTTCTTTTCCTAATTTATCCCATAAACTTTTTTTACTCTTTTTAATACATTTGTTTTCTGGACAATGCATTACTACCTTATATGTTAAATATAGAATTAAATCTTTATTTTTTCCTAAATAATTATCATTTATAAATTTTTGGAGTTTATTCCATAAAATTCCTTTATCAATGGACATAAAAAAGTTGGACAAATCAAATTTAGCAACAAAACTTTCAATATTAAAATAATCAGAACATTCTATCATTTCCTCTCTAAGAGTTTTTAATCCATATAAAGTTCCTTTTCCTTTTCTGCAATTAAATGTATTTTTTATAAAAACTCTTTCAAATAGAGGTTCCAACTCGGCCATTAATAAATGATGCACAACCCTATCTCTAAAGTTTGCAGCAAATACTTCCCTTGGCTTTGGGTGAGTAACTACAAAACAAATACTATAACCTATTTCGTAGGTTCTATTGTTTATTTCATTTAATAATACTTTACAATTGTATTCATAATCATACTCGAACACTCTTTGATTAACAGTAGTTCTTTTATTTTTTCTACAATCGTAATAAGCATTTAATATATCGTGATAAGTAAACACAATTTATAACTTTTCTTAAAGATTGCTTTTGTTAATCTGCAACGGCACAGCACAGTTGTTCTGATTCGCATTGGACTTATTGTTATTGTTCATATAAGGATAAGAGTTGGAGCTATTCCAATTCCAGTTCCACGCGTTGTTGCTGCTGTACTCAGCAAACTACTTAGGTTAAACCGAGATTACAAAACCGGCCCTTAACTGGTTACCCAGTACTAAGTCCAGATTAAACATCTGCAGGAACTCATAACTCACAACATTAGTCACCGAGCTAAGTTTCCTCTTTAAGCACTATTCTTGTATCAGCAATTATTTCAGATAATTTTTCGTATTTGTCATTTTTCATCCATTTTAAACTATGAATAACTCTTATTATCATCTAAATAGTAAATAATTCTGATAAAAGCAACTAAATATCTATTTTTCCCATCTAACTAATACTCTAAATACAAGTTTTTATACTCATACCTACAGTATTTCCTAAATAATCTCTTCTCCACGCTGGATAATTATCAATTTCCTTTAGAAATTCCTAACTAAGTTTTAAAATATACTATACTATCCTTAATTTAGTCTATTTATCCATATAAAATTAACATTTTCATTTTAAAGAGTATTGTTAATGCGGATACATTAACAATACCCTAATTAGTAGAAAAAATATCTTATATATTAATTATTTGAGTCAACTGGAAAGAACGGCACAGCACAGTAGTACTGATACGCAAAGGACTTAATGTAATGGCTCATATAAGGATAAGAGTAGGAGCTAGCCCAATACCAGCCCCACGCGTTGTTGCTGCTGTACTCAGTGCTAGTCCAAAAGAAAGAATATTTTGTTCCACTAGAATTATATCCAGAAGTATCAATATTTAATGGAGTTCCACCAATACTACTCAAAGCACTATTAATAACTTCAAAATTATCATGAATATAAATCCACTCTGCTAAACTACCAAGATATCCATTTTTAGTAACACCATTTACTGTTAAAGTTTGACTGTTACAGAATTTAGCGGCACAATTAGTAGCTGTACCAGAAGATAAAGTACTTATAATTTTTCTAGTATTTTGAATACCACTTTCTCCCATATTATGAGCTTTTAATGACCAAGCTCTTAAAGTACTACTAGCACCCTTAGTCTTATAATTAGAAGCATCTATTCCTGTAGGATCTTGATATCCTGTATTATTTACAGTTGTAGTACCTCCACTAGTATTAGAAGAATACCAAGATTTATAGTTATTGGCTGATGAAGAAGCCGAAGTACCTTTAGTAAAGGTTTTCCCAATAATAAAGTTAATATTATTGCTAATATTTCTTACTATAACTCCTACATAGTTAGAAGGAGTAGAAGTATTGACTTTAGAAGGACTAATTTCAGTTCCATCCGAGCAGAGTACTTTAATTTGAGTAACTTCAGAAATAATTGGAAAGAACGGCACAGCACAGTAGCCCTGATCCGCATTGGACTTATTGTTATAGCCCATAAAAGGATAAGAGTAGGAGCTATACCAATACCAGCGCCACGCGTAGGTGCTGCTGTACTCATTAGAAGACCATAAACGAGTATAAGTATCACCTGACATAGTTTTACTAAATGGAGTGCCTCCAATCTTAGTCAACATACTATTAACATCCTCTAAATTATCATGCACTACAATCCACTCAGCATCATTTCCAAGGAATCCATCATAAAGTCCAGTTATTGGATTAGCTAAACTTCTACAGAACTTAGAAGCATTATTAGTAGCTGTTTCAGAATATACTAAAGAACTATTTACAAATATATTAGTATTATGAGCACCAGTATGTCCATCACTATGATTCTAGAATGCCCAAGTTCTTAAATTTGCTGGAGCACCTAATTCTCTATAATTATCAGCTGTAGCTCCACTTCCTGTTCCATAATCTGCTCCATGATAAATTAATTGTCTACCATCAGTAGCAGTAGAAGGATCATTACTATATAAAGCAGGAGAGAAAGATTTATAATTATTATAACTAGCTCCAGCAGCACTACCATTACTCCATCTTTTGTCGATAAAAATTCGACTCCTTTATCCATATCTCTTACTACAACTCCTACACAAGAACTTGTAGCATTATCATAAGATACTTCGTTTCCACTAGAATCAATTGCTTTAATTTCAACTACTTGTATAGTACAATCAATAGTTACGATTTTAGAAGCAGAATCGGCAACATCAGTATTAGGATTTTTAGTAATAGTTACACTATATCCAGATATATCATGAGTAATTACATCGCTAACACCATAAGGAAGATGCCAAACTAAAGTATCAGTACCATAAACCTTAGAAATACCATTTACAGTAAAAGTAGCTCCTAAAACGGAACCTTCATCTACATTAATAGTCTAAATAGTTAAAGTTTCTGTCTAATAAGTAGCAGTAAAACTCATTGAATTTCCTGAAGCAGTAGTCCCAGAAATTGGACTTATATTATGACTATAACCAAAGGAAGATAAATCAGTAGAAGTAATAGTAATAACTTCTCCAGTGGGGATTTTAATAGTACCTCCAGAAGAAACATTAGTAGAACTAATTGAATCAGAACTAACTATGAATATAACATCATTAGAACTTTTTCCGGCAGCAGGGTCAACCGTTGCAGTACAAGTAACTACTGTTGTGTTATAAGTTACATTAAAACTATTCTAAGAGCCATCATCTACAATACTTGGAGATGTATACCCAGTAACAGAACTAAATACAAAAGGAACTGATAAATTATCAGTAGTTACATGAGTAATGAAAGTTTGAGTAGAACTTTGATTATTATTTATATCAAACTATACTCCATTTATAGTTACATAAGCATTAGCTGAAATAAGATCAGCTAAACTGCCCTAGTTAGTTCCTATAGTTAAGGAAATTGGTCTGTAAGTATAAATAGCATTTACTTCCTAAGTATTTCCAGAAACAGCTACTCTTTCGGATATTCCACTTGAAGGAGTAGTAAATCCAGTAACATTTCCTATAGCCACTGAATAAGTAGTTCCTGTAAGAATTTTCATTGAAATAGGATTTCCATTCCAAGTTTTAGTAGTATCTTGTCCTCCAATAGTAAAAGTAATTGTAGCCCCAATAAGTTCTGAATCATAAGTATGATTTGTAGTACTTAGATTTATAATACAAGTTTCTACTATATCATCAATTTCACCAGATGATCCAGAGAGTCCCCAATATACTGTTACTGTATTTTCACTATCTATCCTATCATATAATTTATAAATTTGATAATCATTAGTATCCTAATTATTACCATCTTGAACTCTTGCTTCATCACCAGCCTTAAATTCATAGATAGTTCCATCAATTGTATATTGATGAGTTCCGTTTACTCCTGAGACTGGAGTAGAATTTAGTGTTACTATTTTAACTCCGTCTGAATTTTCATAATCAGGAATAGAAATATTTCCATTAGAATCAATTCCAACTGGAGTATTTGTTCCTACTTGTATTGTTTTAGCAAATCCAGCACTAATTCCTTCTGAAGATAAATTTGTAGTAGTTATTACTGTACCACTACTACCTCCGTCTCCATAAATAGCATTGTTAATACTATCTTTAATAATCTTAGCAGAAACTAATTTTCCAGTAGTATTAGTACCTGTATTTATCTCTGATTGAGTTAAAGTGTCTGGAAGTAAGTTATCTACTTCAGCTTTTGTATAGTAATTAGAAGCATCAAAAATGTCTTCTAAAGGAATTTCAATGTCAGTAATACCTGAATCGGTATTGAAATCTATTAATAATACAGTTTTACCTACGTTATCTCCAGTGCCACTTGTAATTCTAACATCTTCTACCATTCCATCCGAAATAAAATCAGCGGCACTGAATTCAGATAGAACTGTATCTCCATTTTTTAATTGAATCTTCTAAGTAGAAGAATCATAATGTATGATCTTACCATAGGCTTCTAATTTGTCCTCAACATTAGCCTCGCTTAAATAATCATAAGTAGAAGCGATAGACTCATGTAAAGCAAGTTTCTATTCATTAGTCAAACTAGAAACATCAAGTTGCCCATAACGTATTAAATTTTGTATTTCAGTTATAGCAGTTTGTCCTAAGTCAGTAATATTAGTGGGTACAGATATATTAATATCAGTATTAGTTTTCTAATTTGCAGTAAAAGTTCCTTGAGATACACTATTCTTTTTAATAGTTAATGTTCCATTTCCAATACTACTACTTATATCGTTTAAAGCTTCTGTAATATTAAGATTATCAGACTAACGAACTTTATCAAGTTCTTCTTTAAACTCAGTTAAACCTGCTAAATCTAAATATTTTATTTCGCTCATATTTATTTATTTTTAAAATAAAAAAAGGACTAGAGGACTAATTTCCCCTAGTCCTAGAATTAGTTTTTATTAATCTCCAGAATTAACTGCGAACAATGCAGTAATTTCTGCAGAACTAATTGCAGTTAAGTTGCCAATAAATGTTTCAACACTGTCAAGTCTTCCATCCAAAGTATTAATATCAGCAATAACAGTAGCACCACCAACATTAGAACTATAAGTTCTTGTTTCAGCATCAGCAGCTTTAGTTAAACCAATAGCTCCATCAATTGCAGATTCAGCAGCTTTAGCTCTAGTAACTTCAGCTGATAAACTAGCAGCAGAAGCGATATCTGATTCACTAATAGTATAGGTATCAGGATTAGCTCCAACACCAGCAGTCTTTGTTACTAAAATGTGCTTATCAGCAGGATTACCTTGAGCAATTTCTGTAATAACAGTTCTTGCAGAACTAATTTTTGCTTGAAGAGCGTTATCCAATTTACTTTCAGCAATAGAACCTGTTTTAATTGATGCAGTTACATCATTTCCGCTTTCAGTAAAATCAATTTCAGCACTATCTGTGAAAGAATAATCATCATAGAGATCATTAACAGCAATGTAGATATTCTTACCATCAACAGAATCCTTGATAACTAATCTTACATATTTCTGACCAACAACAAGAGTAGTTCCTGTAGGAACATCAGTCTCATTACCTGTAGCAGTAATAACTGAACCAGAGCTAACTACCATATCTTTAGCAATATTGATTGTAGCAACTGTAGTAGTACCTTGTTTAATAGTATAAGTCTTACCATCTGCAGTAATAGCACTTACTTTATTGCCGCTTTCATAAACTGCAACTTCACCAGCTTCAGCATTTTCATCTAACTTACTGTAGATTTCATCTAAAGAAGCTTGAACATTAGCTGTAGAACTTACTGGATCTTCACTACCCCAATCAACTGTTACATGAGAAGCAGCAATATCACCAGCAGTAGCAAATACAACTCCATTTGTTTGAGTAAGGGAAACAAGAGCCTAGCCAGAAGTACCTTGAGCAGTTCCAGTACCAATAGCATCAATACCATCTTTAACAGCTTTAGCTACAGAACCTGATGTAGTATTATCACCATTTAATGTAGCGATTGCAGTATCGATACCATCGAGTTCGTCATTAATAGCTTCAAGAGTAGCTGCATCACCCTATCCAAGAGTTCCTTTTAAAGCATTGATAGCATTTTGAATTTGAGTAGCAACATCTCCACCTTCGCCGATTGCACTTTCTAATGCTTCTCTAATACTTGCGTCATTATCATCAGAATACTTTTTGATAAGAGCGTCATACTAACCAAGACCTACAAGATCAAGATACTTAATTGTGTCGTTTAAATTTGCCATAAATTTTAATGTTTAATAAAAAGTTTTTTAATGTCGGTAACATCTACCAACTTAAGATCTATCTGAGTTGCTTCATTCCCATTGTATTCGTATATATTATCCTATACGTTATAACCTACGTCGGAAACTTCTGTAGCACTCTATTGATTTACAGTTAATTTCTTCTTTTTAGATGCATAATCATAAACAGCACCTATAGTTGCGAAATTTCCAGGGTCTTTAACAGATTCAGTTATTTCTCCTGTTTCAGGATTTTCTACTTGCGTTACTTCTACTTTTGAAGAAGTTTTATTGTTTATAGCAGCAGAAATATCCTAAAGCATTTTAATAACTCCCTAGTTATCTAAATAATATTTCTTTGCCATTTTCAAATTTAGTGTTTAGCCATTAATGTTCCATATCTATTAATTAACTTATTTAATTTTGTTTCTAATTCCGCTATTTTATTTTCAAGTTCTCTATTTTTATTAGTAAGAGCAAGTAAAGCAGCTCTATGTTTTCCATATTCCTACTTAAATTTGAAATTAAAACTATTTTTAAATTCGTTAACTAATGTTTCTAGCTATTGTTTTGATACTTCAGTTAATCCTGTGTCCTTAGTAGTAAAGAGAATTTTCCAACCTTTATTATATATTTTAACTTCAATTAAATCATCGTGAGGATGAATCCAAAGAGTATTTTTATTGAAAGGTTCTCTTACTGAAGTCAAAACTTCCATTGGTTCATACTAAGTCATTATCCGTTCAAATTAAAATAAGTATCAACTAAATCATCAACGGCATTATCGTCAATAATATCTATATTATCTATTGCTTCTTTATTAGCTAATGCTAATTGAATTAAAGTAGGAGCATTATTTCCTTCAATATCGTCCAAAGCATCTAAAGCATCTAAATCTTCTTGAGTTCCTACAACATTAATTATAGAGCCACTCTAATCTTCCGATTTATTTAATCTATCAAATAATGCTTTAATTGCAGAATCTACATTATATTCTACAATATATTCATTTTCTAGATTGGTATTTCTGGGATCATTAGGATCATTAACTATTACATCTAACTGAGTAGCTTTTACATTATGAGGATTAGGTTTATAAGTTACCCATTTTGTTCCTTCAGGAGTTTCTACAGGTATTTGAGTTGTTCCACTGTTCTTGTGGTCGTCAAATTCATCTCTTAAAGCTTTACCTTTTCCTCCGTCATATGCAGTTCCTTCTACTTCACCAATAGTTATATTAGTAAATCCTATAGCAACAAACTAATGTCCACTCCATCTAAATTGAGCAGCAAATCTTCTCTAAGAAGAAGGATTAGCTTCAATATAGATTTTTCCAGGTTCACCTTCT
>Ga0256405_10009285_pt1 | contig 13537 bp, 10 predicted proteins | sample RumenRJG_02DNA_FD_189096 | JGI IMG/M metagenome (GOLD analysis project Ga0256405, IMG submission 189096) | Bovine rumen microbial communities from Lethbridge, Alberta, Canada - RJG_02 | ecosystem: Host-associated > Mammals > Digestive system > Stomach > Rumen | place: Canada: Alberta...
TTCACAGGACATTTACTTTATTTACCGCACAGCCGACATAACGGACAAAAAAATTGTGCAAACATACTATCGTTGGAATAAAATTTTGTAGATATACCGCACGGGTATCCTTACCCTTTTTGATTAATATTCCCTAATGACGTTTTGCGGAATACTTAGGAGCATACCGCAAAACGCCTGAAGCTCACGAGGCTGATGTATGACTACCCAAAACAGTTCACAGGATGAAAATAATCAGACAGCAGACCAGAAAATCAATATTCTGGCAGACATAAACGAGAACCTTAATTATGTCTCTTTCCACAATAACGAGAATTTTATCAACAGCATCTACATAACCTCTAACACTCATATTGACGCCCCTACCGTTGAAATAGCTTTTGCTTCGGACATAGCTGAAATATACACGGAAAACATAACGGAACTGCAGGCATCTGAGTCTTACGTCATCGAGAATCCGAAAATTGTTTTCAAACCTTTGGTACTGTCTTCATACACTGACAGTTTCAAAGATGTCATTTACATTACCGTAAAAGACGCTTCAGGTAACGAACTGGCCAAATATTCTAAAAATATAGAAATCCAGGCTCATGATTTCTGGAACATATCCAAAACAGAAATGCTGGCATCTTTCGTGACACCTAACTCACCTGTTCTTTCGAATCTGCTTACACTTGCGGAAACGAAATTAAAAAAAATAAACCCGTCACTCAGCTTTAATGCCTATCAAAGCAATAACATCAACTATGTTAACCAGCAGTTTTCCGCAATCTATCAAGCCGTACAGGACCAGCACATCCGCTATCAGGTAGCTTCAGCATCAGCCCACATCCGCGGAGGACAGCGCATAAGAAGTTGCGAAAGCATTCTTCATGATAAAACGGGAAACTGTCTTGATTTGTCATGTCTTCTGGCATCTCTTCTTGAAAACGTGGGACTGCACCCTCTGCTTGTGCTTTTTGATGATCATGCCTATGTTGGTGTATGGACATGTGCCGATCCTTATCCAAACAGTCTCATAGAAGACAGGGAAACGGTTCTCAAGCATTCAGCAATAAACATTCATGACATCATTCTTGCGGAAAGTACCATGCTCTGCTCTTCAGAATCTTTTGACACGGCCGTAAATGAAGCTGACAAAAATCTGAAGATTAAGAATTTTGAATTGGCACTGGACATCTATCGCAGCCGTCTCAACGGTTACAAGCCATTACCTCAGAAAGTTCAGAAAGACAACGGTTCAATAGAGCTTGTTCAGGACAGCAAGTTTACCCAAATCGTAAAGCCGCAGAATCTTGACCCGCTGGAAATACGTATTTCCGAAAACAATCAGGGTAAAATGACTCATCTGCAGATATGGAAAAACAAACTTCTTGATCTCAGTCTTAGAAACCGTCTGCTGAACCTGAGGTTCGACAAAGGAGCCTGCCAGATCCTCATAAGCACCCTAGCGGATTTTGAAGATAATATTTCACAGGGGAAAAAATACACACTCAACACTCTGCCTGAGGCTGCCGTTACGGAATATGAAAATAACAACGGAACTCTTACGGACAATCTTGAGAATCTTGTCAGAGAGGACGAAAAGACCTGTAATCTTCACGTTCCAATTTCCGATGAAGACACTCTGACAAAAACTCTTCAGAAAATATACAAAGAATCTCAGACATCAATGGAGGAAAACGGAGCCAATTCATTCTTCCTCACAATGGGGCTTCTGAAATGGTATGAATCCGATACCTCTTCAAATCCTAAATATGCTCCTATACTGATGATCCCGGTAGACATCAGCCGTAAAAATTCACGCTCACCGTTTGAGCTCTCCGGTCGTGACGAAGAAACCATCATCAATCATACTCTGCTTGAAATGCTGCGACAGTCTTTTGAGATAGAAATACCTGGACTTGATGATTTGCCGAAAGACGAAAACGGAGTTGACGTTAAGAAAATTCTGGCTATTTTCCGCAAGTCCATCATGCAAATGCAAAGATGGGACGTTGAGGAAAAAGCCGGCATTGGTAATTTCTCCTTCAGAAAATTCGTAATGTGGCAGGATCTTGTTGCCAATGAAGAATACTTCAGAAGAAACGAGCTGTTTAATGCGCTGTGTAACGGCACTGTCACCGGAGAAAAATTCTCAGCTCCGGAAAACATGGGCAAACCAGTCGATGAACGGTTCAATTATGGTGAGCTGTGTCAGCCGATCATGGCAGACACCAGTCAGCTCGACGCTCTGTGGCAGGCCTCTTCCGGACGTAGTTTTGTACTTCAGGGGCCTCCGGGTACCGGCAAATCCCAAACAATTACAAACATAATCGCCGACGCTCTGTCGAAAAGAAAGAAAGTACTGTTTGTGGCAGAAAAAATGGCAGCCCTCAGCGTGGTCTTCCGTCGACTGTCCAAACTCGGACTTGCACCTTACTGTCTGGAACTGCATTCAAATACCCAGAGAAAAAGCGTGGTTCTTAACAGACTGGCTGAAAGTATCCCAGACATTCCGAAGAGTAATATCAATGACTTCTCCCTTCTCTGTAAAACCCTCAACGGCCAGAAGAACGAAATCAAAGAGGAAATTTCCGCACTGCATGAAAAGAAGTGCGCAAACCTCAGTGTTTATGACGCCATGTGCATATCGGCCAAAGCAGCGGACGTGCCTGCACTTGACGTGGACGAGAATTTCCTTAAAAACACAACTGCAGAGATTCTTCAGCAGGTAAATACCGCACTGAGAGAGCTCGCACTGCTGACTCAGAACAACGATGACCTGTCCGACAATCCGCTTCATCTGTCTCATCTCTGCAAGGTTCCTAACGGAGCTCCGGATATCAGTACCGAAGACATGGTTACTGCCGGCACTAAGGCTGGCGAGGCCGAGGACAGAGCAGAAAGCATTCTCGGCATTCCTAAGAATACTTTGAGCATATTCGAAACGGCAACCGCAGCAGGCAGAATAAACAAACTGATACAGACACCTGACATAAGTACGGAAATGCTAAGTTCGGCAAATCTTTCAGTGCTTTCATCCGACATCGGTGATACCGTAAAGAAATTCCGAAGAAAGAAGGAACTGGCCGCCATCCTGGGTAAAAATGCCGATGATGTACTTTCCGTTGATGTTCACGGGCTTATAAAAGAGTGGGAACTTGACGAACAGAAATTTTTCATAGGCAGGTTCCTGTCACACAGAAACAGTGTTTCCGTACTGCAGAAGGCTCTGGGTGCAGACATAAAAATCACATCAGACAATTTTCTGGAAACAGCTCAAAAGGCTGAAGAATATTCTGAGATATGCAAGGCTGCTGACATCAGCTTATCAGCCTTAAGCTCTTCATGTCCTAAACTTGCATCCCTGTTTAGCACGGATTCTGAAAGAGCATGTACATATGCTGAAAACACTCTGAAAGTCGCTGAAGAAATTAAAAACATAGAGAAAGACATCAACGGCATTCCGGTGCTTTCAAACATAACTTCAGCCCTTAATCATGCTGAAAATTCACCGGATTCTGTTATTGCCGGGATCAATGAAATCAGTTTAGCTCTTGATGCAATGGTTGACGCCGTGCATAAAATCACCGGATATTTCTCAGTTAACGAAAATGACCTGCCGACAAATATTAACGACGTAACAAATATCTCCTGCGGTCTTCTCGAAAACAGGAATAATATCGGAGAGTGGACGGAGCTTAACTCCCGCCTCGAAAAAATAGCGGCAGCCGGATTCGGACAAATGGCGGAAAGCATAAGACACGGCAAAATAAAATCATCCGTTGGGGATCACTATGCGGATCTTGTTCTTGCAAAGACCATCTGCAACTACTACCTTAACCATGACAGCAGTCTTGCGGGCTTCAGGGGAATTCTGTTCACTGACAAGATGACCCAGCTTGGAGAAAACTCTTCAAAATTCAGGGATGGATGCAAAAACACACTTCTTACCGCTATGCAACACTACCGCAGAACGGCTGAAAATGATGAAACCCTTAATCAGGAAAGAACATTCCTGACAAAAGCCATCAAAAACCACGGAAGAAAACAGAGCATACGCTCCATTTTCGACAATATAGAACACCTGCTTCCGAAGCTGTGCCCATGCATGCTGATGAGTCCTCTGTCCGTTGCACAGTATCTGTCACCTGACAAATATGAATTCGATCTTATCATTTTTGATGAAGCATCTCAGTTGCCTACGTCGGAGGCTGTCGGTGCCATTGCAAGAGGTCACCAGCTTATTGTTGTCGGAGATCCGAAACAGATGCCGCCTACAGACTTCTTCTCGGCAAAACAGACAGACGTGCCTGATGAACTAGAGGATCTGGAAAGCGTGCTTGATGACTGTATGGCTCTCGGAATGCCGGTAACAACCCTGAACTGGCATTACCGCAGCACTCATGAAAGTTTGATTGCCTTCAGTAACATAATGTACTACGAGAACAGACTGTGCACGTTCCCATCACCAGACGACCAGCAGTCCAAAATAACCTACATTGAGGTAAACGGTCTGTACGATCGCGGAGGTTCAGGAAGAAACAAAGAAGAAAGTAAACAAACAATAGAATATCTGGAAAACTTCCTGAGTAATGATGAAAATCTTAATACATCCATAGGTCTCCTTACCTTCAACAGTCGCCAGCAGGCTCAGCTTGAGGATGACCTTGAAAAACTGTACAGAAGAAGGCCTGAACTCGAGGACAGGGCATTAAAGCTTCCTGAACCTATCTTTATAAAGAACCTTGAAAACGTTCAGGGTGACGAAAGAGACATTATCGTGTTCTCAATTGGTTTCGGGAAAGACTCAGGTGGACGAATAACCATGAACTTCGGTCCTTTAAACAGAGCCGGTGGCGAAAGACGTCTCAATGTGGCAATTACCAGAGCGAAAAAAGAAATGGTCGTATTTTCTTCACTTGACCCTGATTCAATGCACCTTACGAATCTGTCCTCAGAAGGAGTCAGAGGCTTAAAGTCATTCCTTACCTATGCAAAGAAAGGCTACAGGTACCTTCCGAACCGTAATACAATGCACTCCTTTAAAAACGACAGACTTATAGAGGTTCTCGCAGCCAGACTCAGGGAACACGGATATGAAAGTACTCCAAGTCTTGGTACCTCCAGCTTTAAAATTGATTTGGCGATCAAAGATCCTAAGAATCCGGCCAGATACATAGCCTGCATAATGAGCGACGGTTACGGCTTCTCCGCTGATTATGCCGTGGCTGATAAATGTTGCGGTCAGCCGTCAGTTCTTGCAGGTCTCGGCTGGAAAATAATCCGTATCTGGAGCTGTGAATGGTACAGGAATCCTGAAACTGTTCTTCAGCAGGTATTGAAACAGCTAGAAGACATTCCAGAAAGCCGTTCCTGTTAAATTTGAAATGTTAAACGGGAGATCTTATCGGTCTCCTGTTTATTTTTCCAATATCGGTGCAGTTTTTGATAGAATAGTAAGTTAGGAATGCCTTCTGCGGCATTCCTAACTTACTATTGTTGTTTACGCAGCTCAAATCTGTTTTACCGACACTGAATACGGATGTTTACCATGTCGCTTACAAGATTAACCCCTTACGGTACTATTTCCGAAGCATTACTGGAACGAATCGGAAAAATCAGAATTCTACTCAGCGATGTCGACGGCGTACTGTCAGACGGCAAAATTTATATCTCAAATTCCGGCGATGAAATCAAAAGCTTCAACACTAAGGACGGATTCGGCATTGTGGCCATACAAAAGCTGGGTGTGGACTTCGGAGTTATTACAGGCAGAGAATCAGAGATAGTAAACATAAGAATGAAATCCCTTGGGGCAAAATACGTTTATCAGGGAATCGGTGATAAGACGGCAATTCTTCAGGAAATCATAAAAGCAGCAGGAATTACGGCTGAAGAAGTTGCGTACATCGGAGACGACATTGTTGATATTACGGTATTCAACGGTTGCGGTATGTCATTCTGTCCAAGAGACGCACATCCGGTTGTACTGGCAGCAGCTGATTACGTATGTCACCTGGATGGCGGAAACGGTGCAGTGAGGGAAGTATGCGACCTGATTCTCACTGCCAGAGGAGCCATGAATATCATTGGAGCCAGTATCTGATATGCGCAGAATTCTGAAAATCACCCCATTCATTGTTCTGTTAGTATGTTCCTACTATTTCTACGATTGGGTAAGCGTACAGGAACAGACGGAAAGAGACAAGCTTCTGGAGGTTCAGCCGGTTTTTTCAGCGCGCAACATCTCAACCAGGCAGTATAATTCCGACGGAATGCTTTACGGCAGCATTAAGGCTGAGGAAGCCGAATATTTTGATAGTCTGGATCAAACGAACTTTACGCACCCAATTGTTACTTATTCTCCGGCCCTTGATAAAAATAACAGGGACATTGAAAAACTCAGTTCGGAAAGTAACGGAACCTGGAAAATAGAGGCGGAAACAGGCTCAATGACAGGTTCGGCAGACACTATTTTTCTGAGGGGAAACGTTATTGCAAGTTCCTCAGGGAAAAACAGCATCATAAGGGAAATTCGCACTTCATACCTGGAAATAGATCTGGGAACAGATGAGGTCAGAACTCCTGAAGAAGTGCATATCATCGGTAACCAGTTTACTAATCACGGTAAGAAATTTAAAGGCCAGTTAGCCTCAAAATACTTTGAACTATCAGAGGATTGTCATGCAACATACACCGGATTTACTCAAAATAAATAAGTTTACGGCAGTCTGCCTGTCATTCTGCTTTATCGGTCTGCTTAACGTCGCCGAAGCAAAACAAAATGACTTTAAGGAAACAATCAGCATCAATTCAGGCAAACAGATAGCTGATCTCGGTTCAAATAAAATTACATTTACCGATGAGGTCGAAATAACCCAGGGCTCCATTAAAATCAGGGCTGACAGGGTTGAAATAGTTCGCAATGAAAAAGGCCAGATAAAAAGTGCCACCGCCTTTGGCAAGCCTGCCGTGTTTTCACAGCTTCTGGATAATGGCAAACCGGTAACGGCAAAAAGCCACACAATTGCATACTATCCGACAAAACAAACCGTTGAACTTAAAAACAACGCGTCCATCGAGCAGGGTTCATCCAAAATAACCAGCGACAACATCGTCTACAATATTGCTAAAGAGAGGATTGAAGCATCCTCAAACGAAACATCTGGCAAAAAGGGAAATCGAGTTACAACGGTCTTCATTCCGGAAGAGCTGAAAGCCCAGATTGACGAAAACAAGGCAGAAATTCAGAAAGAAACGGACTCAGAAAAACAAAATGAATCCAAGAATGAAGATACCAGAAAAGAGTAACCCAAATGAGTATATTAAGAGCAGAGCATCTCTTTAAACAGTTTAAGTCGAGAGTTGTGGTTAATGACGTATCCCTGACAATCAATAACGGAGAAATCGTCGGACTTCTGGGACCTAACGGTGCAGGTAAGACCACTTCATTTTATATGATTGTCGGCATCATTAAAGCAGATAATGGTCATGTGTTCATTGACGATCAGGAAATCACTCATAAACCGATGGATCAGCGAGCTTCATTCGGTCTGGGGTACCTGCCTCAGGAAGCGTCAATCTGGCGAAGACTGACCGTAAGGGAAAACCTTATGGGAGCTCTTGAACTGAATAAAAAGATTCACTCAAAAACTGACAGATACAACCGAATGCAACAGCTTCTGAGTGAGTTCAGAATCGAACACATAGCGGGAAATACGGGAATGAGTCTCTCCGGTGGTGAACGCAGACGCGTTGAAATAGCAAGAGCTCTGGCTTCAGATCCTCAATTTATCCTGCTGGACGAACCGTTTGCAGGTGTGGATCCGATAAGCGTCGGTGAAATCAAAGGAATCATTGAGCAGTTACGCAATCGTGGGATCGGTGTTCTCATCACAGACCATAACGTAAGAGAAACTCTCGATGTCTGCGAAAGAGCTTACATTGTTAATCAGGGGAACATGATCGCCTACGGCAAGCCTGAAGACATTCTTAACAATGAACTTGTAAAGAAGGTATATCTGGGTAACGACTTCTCCATCTGATATTTTTTGTCTCAGAACTTAACTTCATACATCTGGAAGCAGGTTCCATGTACCAATGCGGTATATGTTGCCTGTTATGTGAAGACATATGTTTCAGAAAACATATAATATCTGTTGCCGGCCGTAAGGCCGGCATTACGTTTTGTGGAAATCTGCAGTACATAGTACATAAAGGTACTACATGACCTTTCTCTGACTTGAAGGAGGGATATTCAGTGATTCACGATACTTAGCTATGGTTCTTCTTGCCACCTGAATCCCCTCATTCTCCAGAATCTTGGCCAGCTGGCTATCGGAAAGAGGCTTCTTCTGGTTTTCTTCACTGATAAGCTTTTTAATCTTAGCTCTGATAGCTGTGGATGAAACCTCATCGGAACTGTCCGTAGAGCTTACGTGACTGCTGAAAAAGTACTTCAGTTCAAAAGTCCCCCTCGGAGTATGAATATACTTTTCGGTAGTTACTCTCGAAATTGTTGATTCATGCAGCCCCGTTTCCATGGCAATATCATTCAGAACAAGCGGTTTCATGAACTGCTCCCCCCGTTCAAAAAAATCCTGTTGATGCAGAACAATGCACGATGCTACCCTGTAAAGAGTCTCATTGCGCTTATTGACGCTCTGAATGAATGAGTGAGCTTCCTGCATATGATTACGAATGTACTGATTTTCCTGAGGATTTCTGACATTACTGCACAGCTGACAGTATGTTTCGTTTAACTTGATTTTAGGAATTGCATTCGGATTCAGTTCAGCCACCCACACACCGTCTTTCTTGTGAACGGAAACATCAGGAATAACATATTCACTCTTTTCCTGAGGAATACAGTTTCCAGGTCTTGGTTCAAGTCTGGTAATGATATCTATCGCATCCTTTAACAGATGACTGTTTCTTTCCTTTATTTCAAGATTTTTGGCAAGAGTTCTGAAATCCTTCTTTCCCAGAATTTCAAGATAATCAGAAACAATAACCCTGGCGAGACGCACATTATCATCATCGTCGAACTGACTCAGCTGAATAAGAAGAGACTCCTTCAGACTGCGGGACGCAATACCCACAGGATCAAAATGCTGAACAATATTTAAAACTCTTTCAACATCATCCATGGTTATATCGGGAAACTCAGGCCTTACTGCGGAAATGATGTCATCCAGAGACTCGGTAAGATAACCGGATTCGTTAATTCCGTCCAGAATAGCCTCGGCTATCAGATGATCGGAATCACTCATCGGCGTCAGATTCAGCTGCCAGCTCAAATGCTCGGCAAGACCATAACTGGTAGCTCCCTGGTAATCCTCCAGTTCGTCACCGTCTGAGTTATGAGTACGCCTCGATGAAACTCCGGCACTGTACGATTCCTGCCAGAAATCAACTTCACTGCCACTGTCAGTCATGGTACTCCCGTCTTCACGGGAAATGGAGTTATCACCGCCCTCTTCCCCTTTTAACGGGGTATAGTCGTTGTCTCCGCCGCCGTCAACATACGGCGCATTGTCCAGCGAAACCGTTGTATCGTTATTAAAAGGAGTAATATCGTCATTCCCGTTTTCCAAGCGGTACTCTTTTTCTCTGATCTCATCAAGTGACGTAACATTGCTGGAACCGGAGTCATTCTCCTCCATTTCCAGAAAAGGATTCTTATCCAGATTCTCCTGTATCTCATGCTGAAGATCTATTGTTGAAAGTTGCAGTAATCTTATTGCCTGCTGCAACTGCGGAGTCATTGTCAGAGTCTGAACATTGACTTGATTTAGATTTAATCCGGCTTTCATAATACACCCGATAACAAAGTTAATATTCCCGTATTCAATGGGGTCGATACTACAACTTAAGTTCGTTAAGCTTCCGGCTCTGTTATTTACGGCTCAATTTACAGAAAAAATAACCGGTACGTTCTGGTAAATGACTATTGCCTTTTAATGCATTCATTTTTCGATGTCGGAAAAAATTCCCTACACTGTCATAGTCGATTTTATAGTTTTTATTCTGATGTGGCAAATAACTTTTTCTGTAAACGGCAATAACCAGGTTCTGATATCGTGAACAAACACCTCAGACTGACCGAACAAAAAAACTAACTTGTCTGGCCATGGGAAGATCAATTTATTGCCATTAAATCTGTATTTTTAACGTTACCTATGTAAAAGAGAATAAAATTCATCCATATTCATTATGATTAATTAGTCAAAATACCTATCAACGGCAAAATTCGTTTATTTTTTCTACAAACATGACTTAAAAGATGGTATCTAGTCACTATTCCATAAATTTATGGTAGATAAAGTAAAAAATCGATCATAGAATTAAATTAAGTAGAAAGCAGAAGAAAGCTATTTTTTACTTATTCAGGCCACCGGGCATAACACACAGATAACAGATAGGCTGTGGCTCAGATGCCCATCACAAGTGGCACGTATTTCTTATGTAATCTATCCTATTATTAAGGAGTGTGCCTATGCAGATTACTATCGTTGGTCATCACGTTGAAGTAACCGATGCTCTTCGTGATTATGTTAATAGCAAAATGGATCACCTCAAGAGACTTGAAGACTACGTTAAGTCAATTCACGTAACCCTTAGTATTGAAAACCAGCAGCTTCAGAAGGCCGCAGCCAAGGTTACCGTAACCGGCAACGATCTCTTTGCAGAATCAATCGAAGAGACCATGTACGCATCCATTGATGCTTTAGCTGACAAGCTTGAACGTCAGCTGGTTAAGTATAAAGAAAAGCTTACCCAATAATTCAGAATGTCTCATTTTTTGAGTGAATTACTAGAAAAGGACAGAGTGTTAAGCCCTGTCCTTTGTTATAGTAAAAAAAAGACTTTTGAAGTCATTGCCACGGCGGCAAGCAAAAAAGTCGGCATTTCCACAATAAATCTTTTAAAAATGCTTAATGAACGTGAGAGTATGGGCAGCACCTACATAGGCAATGGTTTTGTCATGCCTCACGCCATTATTCCTGATGACACTACAGAAACAGCCATCATGCTCATTCTTGATAAGCCTATCTGCTACAGTGTTGAGGACAATGCTTTTGCAGATATCTTTCTGGCTTTTTTTCTCCATGAAAACACTGCCACCGAGCATGCTGAAGATCTTGAAATAATCAGCAGGGATCTAAGCGATTCCATAAAAGTAAAGCAGCTTCGCTTTATGAAAAATATCTCCACCCAGGTTCATGGCTCAGTTACGCGTTATTTTGAGTCAGTTCTTAAAGATGACTCCAAAAAATAAAAACCGGAGCTATGCTCCGGTCTCATTCAGATCTGATACAGAATTTTAATCAGCAGCTTCAAGAGAAGCCTTAATCTTTGACATGGTAGCCTTCTCAAGCTGTCTTACTCTCTCAAGTGACACGCCAAGCTCTTCCGAAAGCTCGCTCAGCGTAGCCTTGTCACTGTCAAGCCAACGTCTCTTAATGATATGGTAGGATCTGTCATCAAGTTTACCAAGAACATCATTAAGACGTAACATCATAGCTCTGCTTGAATCCGCATGTTCATAATTAAGACTGAAGTCTGATGAACTATCGACAAGATAATTTGAAGGAACGTTCTCTTCCTCTTCCTCACCATCGACGGAATAACCATCAAATGCCACGTCATTGGAATTTAAACGAACTTCCATTTCATTCACGTCATTTGCAGTAACGCCCAGTTCATCCGCAACCTTGGCAGTATCATTCATATTCAGCCAACCGATTGTTTTTCTTGTAGCCTGACGAAGCTTAAAAAACAGTTTTCGCTGAGCCTTGGTGGTGGCAACCTTTACGAGGCGCCAGTTTTTAATCACATAATCGTGAATCTCTGCTTTAATCCAATGTACCGCAAACGCAGCCAGACGAACGCCCTGACTTACGTCAAAACGCTTTACAGCCTTCATTAGGCCCACGGTACCTTCCTGAATTAAATCAGCGAGAGGAAGTCCGTATCCAATGTAGCCCCTTGCAATACTTACGACAAATCTAAGATGAGCAAGAACAAGCTTTCTTGCTGACTCGATATTGCCGTTTGAATGAAAATCAACGGCCAGATCATGTTCTTCCTGTGCCGTAAGTAAAGGAATAGCATTTACAGCACGAATATAACCGTCAATGTTACTGCTAGGAACTAACATCATCGAATTCTGATTCAGTGTCATTTCACATTATCCCTTAACAAAATCTTCTACATTCGTATACGCCTGAAACCTGCGCACGACGTTATTAACGCAATCCGACTGATTATGATACTCTACAGCAGACTGTTTAACCATTCTCTGTTAAATATAGACAGCTCACTTCGTGATTAGTTTCAAACTTACATGCTCAATAATAGATCAATTTTGTTAATATTTCACTTATTTTAGATAATTTTGAAACTATATATCTTCTAAATACCATAAATTAAAATCTCTGATGACATCTCTTACTGAACATCAGGTTATTGGGAATATCATTATCCAGTAAAATTTTATGAATATCCGCAATCTTCTGTGCATAACCGGTTAAATTCATTACTGAATTCTGTAAAAATAACAGAAATTCACAACTTTACAGGAAATCCCTAAATCAAATATAAGAATGAATAACGGGGAAGTTTTCCCGAAAAAAATCAAATCTTACAGAACTGCCTCCTGAAGGATATTAAACATGTTTGAAATCAAAGGTAAATACTGCACGGCCATATGTTATGCATCCGTTGCCGATTCCTGTTCAGTGGAACAGATAAGAAGAATGTGCAATCACGTATTCACCGATGGGTCCAAAATCAGGATAATGCCTGATGTTCATGCAGGAAAAGGATGTACAATAGGCACCACCATGACCATAACCGACAAAGTTGTTCCAAATGTCGTCGGAGTCGATATTGGCTGCGGTATGTATACCATTAATCTTGGGAATACTGATATTGATTTTAGGGCTTTCGATGCCGCAGCGCACAGACTGCCTTCGGGAAGAAACCTTCATCGAAGCCCTGTAGAAAATTTTAATTTCAAAGAATTGCGGTGCTACACAAATATTCAGAATCTGCCCCGACTCAATGCCAGTCTGGGAACGCTGGGCGGAGGTAATCATTTCATTGAAATTGACGAAGCCACTGACGGTACAAAATATCTTGTTATCCATAGCGGCAGCCGTAATCTCGGCAAACAGGTTGCTGAATACTATCAGAATCTTGCAATCAAACTCAATTACAATTCCAAAATACCGGAGGATCTCTGTCATCTTAGCGGAAATTACCTTAATGACTATCTTCACGATGTTAATGTTTGTCAGCTTTTTGCTCTGAGGAACAGGGTTAACAACCGCTTGACTAAATCTATAAATAGCTTATAATACATTTAAAATAGTTATAGGTTTGTTTGTAATGAATAAGATTATTTCAATTGGACAGGCAGCTAAATTGCTTGGTGTTCATGTTCAGACTTTACGTAACTGGGAAAAATCAGGGAAGCTAAAGCCTGACAGTATATCTCCCGGAGGAACAAGAAGATATAACAGTGATACCATAATGAGGATAAGCG
>Ga0256405_10009287_pt1 | contig 13535 bp, 11 predicted proteins | sample RumenRJG_02DNA_FD_189096 | JGI IMG/M metagenome (GOLD analysis project Ga0256405, IMG submission 189096) | Bovine rumen microbial communities from Lethbridge, Alberta, Canada - RJG_02 | ecosystem: Host-associated > Mammals > Digestive system > Stomach > Rumen | place: Canada: Alberta...
AACTTCTTGAACTTCATCTAATTTTTCTGCGATTTCTTGGATTCTTTCAATCTCATTGTAATTATCAATTACAATAAGTCCAACACCTTTGGATATTGCATACTCTAATTCTGAATATGTTTTTGCATTTCCATGCATGATAACACATGATAAATCAACACCTGCGTTGTCTAAAACGTGAATCTCTCCACCGGAAACAGCATCAAACCACATACCTTGCTTTGCAAGTAACTTTGATGTAGCTACAGAACAGAATGACTTAGATGCGAATGCTACTGCACCATCGCCATAAGAATTCATTGTCTCAACATATGATGATGCAACATCTTTCATATACTTTGCATCCATGACATATAAAGGAGATCCGAACTTAGCTACTAAATCTGAACAAAAATAGTTGCCGATCTTTAAACGGCCGTTTTCAATTTTTAGAGAATCTCTTAAATTCATATTAAGCTCCTAGTTATATAAAAAATTTATATAATCTTACACTAATAGATGAAAAATAGCAAGAATAAACAATTTATTGTTTCGCTATAGCCATTTTGGTTAAAACCCTCTAAAACTGCTCTAAAATAGGCTTTTTTATAGAAATTACTTTAAAAAATACGCATTTTTAGAATACTTTTAGGTATAAATAAAGGCCGATGTATTACAATCGACCTTATTTTATAACATTTTCAAATCTTAAAAATTATTTCTTTTCGCTGTCTTTCAAGCTCAAAATTTCTTGTAAAATTGTATCGATATCCTTAAATTGTCTATGAACTGAAGCATATCTTACGTATGCAACTTCGTCTAATTGCTTCAATCCTTCCATTACTAAATCCCCTATATAGTCTGATGTAACTTCTTGTTCAAGAGTATTCATGACTTGTTTTTGGATATCTTGTACGAGTTTATCTATTGCATTAATTGAGATTGGACGTTTTTCACAAGCTTTCATCAAACCTGCTTTAATCTTTTTCTCATCAAAAGCTTGTCTAGATCCATCTTTTTTAATTACATAGATAGGTGTACTTTCAATTACTTCATAAGTTGTGAATCTTTTACCGCAGTCCTCACACTCTCTTCTACGGCGAATTGAAGTACCATCTTCGTTTTGTCTTGAATCAATAACCTTGCTTCTAACGCTACCACAATATTGACATTTCATTTTATGTTTCTCCTAAACATTTCTTTAATTATAAATATTATACTATATATAGTATATGTAAGTAAAGATTTTACACAATTAATTACATAAAAATACAATATATATGTATATTAAAAAGCCCCCAGGGATTTTCCTAGGGGCAAATTATTTAGATTTTATTAAGATTATTCTCTAGATTTCTTTAATTTTTGTAAGAAAGCTGGCAATTTTCTTTGTGATGAAACATCAACTCTTGAGCTTTCAACTGAACTTTGTGGTTGTTCTGGAGCATATTCACGTACTGGAGGAGCAACTGGTTGTGGTTCTGGTTGAACTGGAGCTTGTGGCATTTGTTGTTGGATTCCATCTGGAGTATTTGCAGCAAAGTTATTAGATAACTTTTGTTGTGGTGCAAATAAGTTCATATCGTATTGAGTATCCATTGCATCAGCATCACCTAAAGCCTTTTTAATTGATAATGGTTGTGGTGGAACTGTTCCTGGAGTTGTTTGTGGCTTCTTTGAAGCATCTTCAAAGCCAGTAGCAATAATTGTAATCTCAATATCCGTCTTATCTTTTACAAATCCTGTACCGAAGATAATATTTGCATTTGGATCAATAACTTGTTTAATGATATCACATGCATCAGAAACTTCATTAAGAAGCATATCTTCGCCACCGGTGATATTAACAATAATACCTGTTGCACCTTGAATATCTGTTTCAAGTAATGGAGATGCAACTGCGCCTCTAACTGCATCCAAGACTCTCTTTTCGCCTTTACCATAACCAATACCCATATGTGCAAGACCTTTATTAGAAAGAATTGTACGGATATCTGCAAAGTCTAGGTTAATAAGTTCTGCATTTGTGATAACATCGCTTACAGATTGAATACCTTGACGTAAAACGTCATCTGCAATTTCGAATGCTCTCTTGAATGTAATAGATCTATCTAATGATTCGATTAATTTTTGGTTTGGAATGATTAAGATTGTATCTACGAAGTTCTTTAATTTCTTGATACCTTCTTCAGCATTCTTCATTCTGGATTGACCTTCAAAGTTAAATGGTTTTGTTACAACAGCAATTGTTAAAATTCCCATGGAATTTGCAATTTCTGCAATAACTGGTGCAGCACCTGTTCCGGTTCCGCCACCCATACCAGCTGTGATAAATAATAAGTCAATGCCTTCTAATGCTGCTTTAATCTTTTCTCTTGATTCTTCTGCAGCTTCACGTCCGATATCTGGATCTGCACCTGCACCTAATCCATTAGTACGTTTTGCACCAAGTTGGATTCTGCACTTTGGATCTGTAACACTGGACATATTCAATGCTTGCATATCTGTATTCATTACTACGAATGTTGCAGACTTAATGCCAGCTCTAATCATTGTATTAACAGCGTTATTTCCGCCTCCGCCAACACCACAAACTACAATATTTGCAAGTCCTGGTTTCTTTGGTGATACTGGACCTTGATAATCTTCTTCTACAATTGGATTTTCATCTTGTTCTTCAATCATAGAATCTATAGATTCTTGAACAACTGGTCTATCTACAATAGGTGTTTCTTCTACCTTATTGATGACAGGATCAACTGGATATGTATATTGATTTTCAACTGGTTTAGAATACACTGGTTGTGCTGGTGTTTCTTGAACTGGTTGAGTATATGTTGGTTGTACTGGTTGTACAGGTTGGCCATATACAGGTTGCGTTGGTTGTTGATAAGCAGGTGTTTGTGGGACCTGTGTATTGTTTTGTTCATTATTGTTTTGGTAACCATTGTAACCGTATCCTGAATTATCGTACATTATTTCTTGCCTCCGTTAAATAATCTTTTTATAAAGTCTTTGAATGAGAAATGAGATAAGCTTTCTGCCACCATTAAAACTGAAGTTTTAGATGATTGAGATGCCTTGACGTATCCTGGCAACTTTGGTGAAACTATTTCAACATTTCTTACTAATTGTTCACTTAAATATTTCTTTGCTCCTCTCATTGATGCGATTCCCTCGCCAGTTAAGAATAATGGAGCATATGATGGTGTTTCATAATTTACTCTTGAGAGTACTTGTTTAATGATATCTGCAATCATATCTAATCTTGCTCTAACGATATCACAAGCTTCATTTGCACCGATTGAAACATTACCATCTTCGATTAATATTGCGCCTTCTGCATAGTTAAGGTTTAAATCTACTAAAGATGTTGCTCTTTCTGCTACATCGAATGGAACATCTAAGTATTCGAGCATATCAGCTGCAATATGTGCACTTCCCATTGAGAATGATGCAAGGCTTAATAAGCCTTCACCTCTACCAATTGCTACGTGGGAAGATAAATATCCTATATCAATTAATACATATGTATTATCTCTATCTTCTTTTTCAAATAATGACAAACCTTCAGCCCAAGGTGAGCAAATGTAATGTACATCATCGAATCCGCAAGTCTTTGCTATATCTTCAATGAAAGATATAAATGCTCTTTCACAGAGACAGTAGCTAACGAATGCGTCTACTTTATATGCTTGAAGACCTCTTACATCGAAGTAAAGTCTGTCGTCTTCGTTTAAGGAATAATAAATGGCTGCATTATTAATTGTTTTGTATTTTGGATCGTTTACAAATACATCACCTTTCTTAAAGATGAAATCGATATCTGCATCGATAATTTTACGTTCTCTATCTAGTGTAATTCCAACATTCTTTGTTACAACTGCACAGAATTCAGCAGGAACACCAACATACAAGTTTCTTGTATTAGATTGTGCGCCTTCGATTGCTTCTCTAAGAACGTCAATAATAACAGAACGTGTTTCATCTCTATCCAACCATTCACCTTCTGAATAACCGGAATATTGTTTTTCCACGTCTGCCTTAATTCCAAAAATACCTTGTCCTTTACGTACGCCAACAATAGCACTGATTAAACGTGAACCAACATCTAATACTGCTATGTCTTTTGAAAATAATGAGCCCATTCCCTTTCCTTTATATATTTATATAATTATTATAAATTATTTATGCATGTTTATGCAAGTATAATATAAATAGATGCTTCGGAATATAATTCCAAAGCATTTCTATTATTATTTTTCAATTACCCTTTCAATTTGTGTGTTGCCAGTTGGGACTAATACTTTACCTGAATTAATCTTCTTTGCGTTAACCCCAATCAATACAACGATTGTTACAAGGAAGGCTACATATACCCCTAAAAGAATAGATGCCTTTACAGATAATTTGCGTTGCTTCTTTTCTTTTTGTTTAGCTGCAACATGTGCCTTAACTCTTGCTTCTCTCTTTTCTCTCTTTGATGGAAGAGCAGCAATTTCACCATTGAATGCCATGGTTAATTGTTGATTTGAACTATATGAGAGTTTTTGGTCTAACTCTCCGTTGGAGAGTCTGTCATTATCATGTACTGTGAATTCGAATAATGATAATGGCTTATATTCTTCGTTACCATATTTTGGTGTGAATTCGTTTTCTTCAGATACGCTTGGCCCAGGGAGTACTTGTTCGCCAGCGTATACGTTATCAATAAAAGATGCAGATTGTGATCTGAACTCACTTTGTTGTGGTGCAGAATAAGTTTGTGATGCATTATATGCTCTTACATCTTCTACTGTTTGTGGTCTTGATACTTGTCTTGGTGCATAATAGTCATAGTTAGAGTCGAGTAAAGGAGATCTTTGTGGTTGTTGTGGAGCCACATTTTGTTTATTTCTATTAGAAAAATCTTCGTATGATGGGAACCCATTATACTTAGTGTTGGTTGCTTGCATGTTTGAACCTAGTAATTCTTCCAAGGTAATTGCCATTGTTTGATCCTCCCTATAATCTTTCTATGACTCTTAATTTTGCACTTGCAGCACGAGAATTTCTTTCCAACTCATTCTCATCTGCGACAATTGGTTTCTTATTTATTAGTTTTACTTGTTCCACTCTTCCGCATACACATTTTGGGAAAGATGGAGGACAAGTGCAGCCAGTTGATAAATCCTTAAATGTTTCTTTAACAATTCTATCTTCCAAAGAATGGAAAGATATTACTGCCATACGTCCGCCCTTATTGAGTCTCAATGCCATTTCATATAAAGCATCTCTTAATCCATCTAGTTCTGAGTTAACCTCAATTCTTATTGCCTGGAATGTTCTTTTGGAAGGATTCCCAAATTTCCATCTTACAGCTGCTGGATAAGAACTCTCTACGATACTTGCAAGTTCAGATGTTGTCTTAATTGGAGCTTTTGCTCTAGTTTCAACAATCTTGTCTGCAATTTTCTTTGCGAACTTTTCTTCACCATACTGGAACAGTATTCTTGCTAAGTCTTGGGCTGAATATTCATTAACTACGTTATATGCAGATAATTTTTGTTCTTGGTTCATTCTCATATCCAATGGAGCATCTTGCATATAGCTAAATCCTCTTTCGCCATTGTCTACTTGATATGAACTGATTCCAAGATCCACAAGTATTCCATCTAATTTATCAATGTGCAGTTTATCTAATTCCTCGGCAAAGTTTTTGTAATCGTTGTGGACGAAATAAACTTTGTCCAAGTAGTTATTCAATTTTTTCTTAGCTGCAGAAAGTGCTTCGTTATCTTTATCTATAGCAACAAGCTTTCCTGAGCTTAGTCTTTTAACGATTTCACTTGAATGTCCTGCCCCGCCTACGGTTGCATCCATATAGATGCCATCCCCTTTTATGTTTAGACCTTCAATACATTGGTCTAGTAAAACCGGGACATGAACGAATTCCATTTATACACTGCGCTTTGTTAAGGCGCTCAACATATTTTTAATCTTTGTTGGATCTAAAACTGAGAAACGTTCGTTGAATATCTCTGCTGCCCAGATTTCAAGATACTTGCCCTTACCAACAACAACGATGTCCTTTTTGATATGAGCATAATCCTTGAGATTCTTTGGAAGAGTTGATCTTCCTTGGTTATCTTCTGCTAGTTCTTCAGAATTTGCAGCAATAAGAGTTGATACTTCACTTTGCTTCTCATCTAAAGCATATGGGTCTGATGGAAGGACAGATGCTAATAAATCTGCAGCTGTATCATTTGGGAAAACATATAAACATTCAAGCTTGCCGATTAGGACAAAAGGATTAACGCCAATTCCATCACGGAATTTAGCTGGTATTCTCATACGTCCCTTTTCATCAAGTTGATGATTTACGCTGCCTAACATGATTTTAGACATGGTCCCCCTCCCAATTTAGACTAAGATTTACTATACTCTACCATACATTTTAACCACTGTCAACCCCTTAAATATAAAATATTGCGAATTTTTTAAGTTTACAAGTTAACTAATTTTGAACTCGAGACAAATTTTTGAGTGTCCCAAAATAGAACCACAACATTATGCGAAAAAGATGAAAACTATTACTTTGGTAATATGGCTCAGAAAAATGACAAAATTTTACTACCAAATAGGTCAAAATTGTGGTAAGATTTTGATTATGAAAGTGTTTGCAATATCAGATTTACACCTTGATACGACCACAAATAAGCCAATGGATATTTTTGGCGAAGAATGGGTTGGATACAAGGAAATATTCCAAGAAGACTGGAAGCAAAAGGTTACTGATGATGACCTTGTTTTACTTGCTGGAGATCTAAGTTGGGCCATGACTTTGGACGATGCCCTTCCAGATTTTGAGCTCATTTCTTCCCTTCCTGGACAAAAAGTTGTAATCAAAGGCAATCACGATTTTTACTGGAATTCGTTAACAAAAATTAGAAATGCCATTCCACAAATTCATTTTATCCAAAATGACTGTGTTAAGATTGGAAACTATGTTATTTGTGGATCCAGACTTTGGAACATACCTGAGGAAGGAAGCGAAAATTACGAACAAGACAAGAAGATTTATCTCAACGAAATTGAAAGATTTAAAATGTCTCTAAACGCTATGCAAAAAGTTAGAGAGGATGGAGATAAAGTTATTGTTATGTTCCACTTCCCACCATTTGATGCACAATACTCTGATTCACCATTTACAGATCTTTGCAAAGAATACAATGTGGATAAGGTAATTTACGGACATTTACATGGAAAGAATGTAAGAGTTGTTCCATGTGTTGAAAAAGATGGAATTCCATACTACCTCACTTCTGCTGATTTAGTACACTTCAAACTAACAGAGATTTTTTAAACCATCCAAATAGAACCTATATTAATTATTTAATTTAACGAAGAAATAAACAAATTCCGCTCGTTAATTTTTTGATATTATAAAATTGTGGCGTAATGTTTAAAAATATATTAATTAAATATTATTATGATACTAAAATCTGAACAATTCCGCCCAAGCTTGCATGCATACAATTAATAAAAAACGGGCGTAATGTATTTTTTATTTTTATAATAATAAGTATATAAAAAAGTAATATCTGAACTATTCCGACATTTTTAAATTAACCTTATTAGAATACTGATTTTTGTGGAAAATTTAATTAATTATTTAAAATTTGATCTATAACTTGAAGCACTTCTTCTTTGCCAATTTTTGCGCTTGCAGAAGTCATGATTACATCCTTTTCACCAACAGCTAAACCATTTGCAATTTTCTTCTTCATAATACTTCTCTGCATCTTAGAAAGCTTATCGCATTTCGTAGCAATAATAGTGCATCCTATATTCATCGAATATAAGAATTGTATTAAGAGTCTATCATTGTCTGTTGGCTCTAATCTACAGTCCACCAAAAGGAATACGCCTTTGAGCATTGGTGAACTTGTTAAATAACCTTCAATGAGTTTAGCCCACTTATCTTTTTCTTCATCTGAAACTCTTGCGAATCCATATCCAGGAAGGTCTACTAAATACAACTCCCCTTTATTTATTGAAAAGAAGTTAACAAGTCTTGTTCTTCCTGGTGTTGAAGATGTTTTGGCTAAACTCTTTTGGTTAACTAAAAAATTAATGAACGAAGACTTTCCAACATTGGATTTTCCTGCAATAGCAATTTCAGGTGCCGAATCATTTGGAAGATTGGAACCTAGTGCTACTGATGTTAAAAATTCTGCGTTCTTTATTATCATAATAATTAAATGGTCCATGTTTTGAACATGAACCATCTCTCCTTTATGCTATGTCCTGATTGTCTTTTGTTTCTACCAAGATTGTTTGTGGTTTTTGTTCATTCTTTTCAATGAGTTCAACTCTTGGTTTAACATCTTTATTTTCAATAGACTCTCTTGTTACGACAATTCTCTTTACATCCTTTCTGGATGGAATCTCGAACATCAAGTCTAAGAGTGTTTCTTCTAAGATAGCTCTAAGACCTCTTGCACCAGTATTAAGGCTTATAGCCTTTTGTGCAACTGCTAAAACTGCATCGTCTTCGAATACAAGTTCTACACCATCCATATCAAATTGGACTTTGTATTGTTTTGTAAGAGCATTCTTAGGCTCTGTTAAAATCTTAACAAGAGCTTTTTCATCTAATGGATTTAGACCAACTACAATTGGTAAACGTCCAACGAATTCTGGAATAAGACCAAATTTGATCAAATCGCCAGGTTGAAGTTGTTTAATAAGTTCTTCGTACTTAACATCTTTGTTCTTTGTAAGTGATGAACCGAAACCAATCTTTTTGTCTGTTGTTCTTGAATCCACTATCTTTTCTAATCCAATGAATGCACCGCCACAAATAAATAAAATATTTGTAGTATCAATGTTATAACATTCTTGGTTTGGATGTTTTCTTCCACCTTTAGGTGGAACAGATGCCATTGTACCTTCAATAATCTTTAGTAAAGATTGTTGAACACCTTCACCAGAAACATCTCTTGTGATAGAAACATTTTCGCCCTTCTTTGCGATCTTATCTATTTCATCGATATAGATAATACCTCTTTCTGCTTTTGCAATATCTTCATCTGCTGCAATGATTAATTTGAGTAATACGTTTTCGACATCTTCACCAACATAACCAGCCTCAGTTAAAGTTGTTGCATCTGCAATTGCGAATGGGACATTTAATACTTTTGCTAAAGTTTTAGCAAGTAAGGTTTTTCCACATCCAGTTGGTCCGAGTAATACAATATTACTCTTTTCCAATTGAACGTCGTCATTTCCTTTGGAATTAATTCTCTTGTAATGATTATATACTGCAACTGAGAGAATTCTTTTTGCTGCATCTTGTCCAACGATATAATCATCCAATTTAGCTTTAATTTCTTGTGGAGTTAAAAGATTTGCTGTTTTTATATCCTTGGTTCCAGTTTCACTTTCATATTGTTCAAATTGTGCGAGACATTCCTCAACACAATATTGACAAATATACTTATGTCCTGGACCTTCAACTAAAGGACCAACCTCAGCTGTTGGACGTCCACAAAAACTGCATTTCTTATCTTCGAATACTGCCATACTTTTTCCTTATAAACTTTGTTTATTATGCACGATTTGTAAAGATTTTATCGATAAGACCATACTCTAAAGCTTCATCAGCTGACATAAAGTTATCTCTATCTGTATCTTTTACAACTTGTTCATAATCCTTGCCTGTATTTTGAGCAAGAATTTGGTTTAATTTTTCTTTTGTTTTTTGAATATTTTCAGCATGAATCATGATATCTGATGCTTGTCCACGGAAACCACCGAGAGGTTGATGAATCATAATCTCAGAGTTTGGTAAAGAGTATCTCTTTCCCTTTGTTCCAGAAGACAATAGGAATGCACCCATTGAAGCAGCAAGACCAATACAAACTGTTGATACATCACATTTGATGTAATTCATTGTGTCATATATTGCCATACCTGCTGTTACAGATCCGCCAGGGCTGTTAATATAAATTGTGATATCCTTATCGTCTGCAACAGACTCTAAGAAAATTAATTGTGCAACTACGGTATCTGCCATAGCATCATCAATTTCTCCAGATAAGAAGACAATTCTGTCTTCTAATAATCTAGAATAGATATCATATGCTCTCTCACCACGGTCTGTCTTTTCAATAACAGTTGGTGCGTAGGTATAATTTTTCTTATCCATTATTTTCCCTCTTTAGCTTTTGTTGTTGTTTTCTTTGCTGGAGCCTTTTTCTCTGCTGTTGTTGAAGCTGCCTTTTTTGCAGGAGCTTTCTTTTCAGCTGGTGCTGTTTCTTTCTTAGCAGTTGTTTCCTTCTTTGCAGCTGGAGCTTTCTTCTCTGCTGCTGGTTTCTTTTCTGCTGTTGCAGATTCAGCTTTCTTAGCTGGTGCCTTCTTTGCAGGTGCCTTCTTTGGCTCTTCTTTTGCTTCTTCCTTACCAATTGGTTTTACTGGTGGAATCTTTTCATATGAAACTTTAGCTGTGTTGTTTTCCTTTAGGAAAGCAATGAGTTTGTTAGAAAGAATTTGATTTACTAAGTAATCAATTTGTTCTCTTTGAACTGTCTTCTTGAACTCATCTAATGTCATATGGCCTTCTTCTGCTGCCTTTGTGAGTTTTTCCTCGATTTCAGCTTCAGTTACTTCCATATTTTCAGCTTTAACAATAGCTTCCATTACTAAACGAACTTTAACAGACTTTGCAGCTTGTTCGGAATATTCTTTCTTTAATTGATCTCTTGTCATGTTTAAGTACTTGAGATAATCTTCGATTTTCATTCCTTGCATTTGGAGACGATATGCAAATTCATTTACCATTGCTTCTGCTTCTGCATCTACCATAGCTTCTGGGATTTCGATATCGTTCTTTTCTGCGATTGCATCTACAAGAGCATCTTCATATGCTCTTTCTGCATATTTTTCTGCGTTATCTTCTAAGATTCTTCTTACGCTTGCTTTATATTCTGCAAGAGTATCAAACTCAGAAATTGACTTTGCAAATTCATCGTCAATTGCTGGGATTTCTTTAACCTTAACTGCGTTAACTTTGCAAGCAAATACAGCTTCTTTACCCTTTAAATTATCTGCATGATATTCTTCTGGGAATGTAACCTTAACATCTTTTTCATCACCAGTCTTTGTTCCGATTAATTGTTCTTCAAATCCTGGGATAAATGTACCTGAACCAAGTTCAAGGTCATAATCTGATGCTGTGCCACCATCGAATGGTACACCGTCAACTGATCCAGCAAAGTTAATATTAATAATATTACCTTTCTTTGCAGGTTCATCTGTTTCGCTAATTCTTGCTTGTTGTTCAGCAGATTTCTTGATTTCGTCATCTACTTGTTTGTCTGAGATCTTTGTAACGATCTTTGGAACTGTTAAGCCTTTGTAATCTTTAACTACAACTTCTGGTTTTACAGTAACTTTAATTGAGAATGTTGCACCGCCATCATCTGTATAATCCATTGCTGTGAGTTCTGGTTGTGCTACTACGTCTAAATCTTCTGTTGAAATTGCATTGTAATATTCAGCATTGATGATGATATCCATAGCATCTTGATAGAAAACACCTTTTCCATAATAGTTCTCAACTACTCTACGTGGAGCGTGTCCTTTACGGAAACCAGTAATGTTATATTGATGTTTGGTCTTTTCGTAAGCTTGTTCACAAGCTTTTTCGAAATCTTCTGGGCTAACTGTAAAATTAAGTTCGTATTGGCTCTTTTCCAGTTTTTTTACTTCATAACTCATGTGTATTCCTCCGTGTGCGAACGTATCGCAAACATATTATTTTTATAAATAGTTTATGAATATTAACATATTAGGGCGCAAAACGCAAGAAAAATGATTAAAATTAGGTATATTTTCGTCAAAAATAATGTATAATGCACATATGGGCAGCGATTTAATAACATTAAACGCACTTGCGAAGGAATTAAACTCCAAAATTAAAGGTGCAAAAATACAAAAGATTACACAACCTGAAAAAGACGAAATTAGGTTGTTCATTCATACTTTTAGTACGAATGCTTGTCTAGTTATTAGTTGCAATTCCCAAGTTCCAAGATGTCATTTAACAAAGGCAAAAAATGACAATCCACTCTCTGCTCCAGCATTCTGTATGCTACTTAGAAAATACATTACAAATGCGACAATTGAGGATGTTTCTATTTACAATGCAGATAGAATTATAAAAATAAGAATGTCTGCAAGAGATGAACTTAAAGATATCAACACTTATTTCCTTTATGTGGAAATAATGAGCAGATATTCCAACATTATATTCACAGATAAAGACAATATCATTTTAGATGCTGTTAAAAAGATTCCACTATCACTTGAAAACAATTCACATATTGTTATGCACGGAAGCGAATATTCTCCACTAGATCAAGACAGAGAAAGCTTTTTAACAAGTGATTTTTCTTTTATAAAGAAATTCAAAGGTGGAAGTTTACACCAATTCATTTTAGATAATGTAACTGGTTTTTCTGGAATTAGCGTATCTGAAATCATTGCAAGAGCAGGTCTTAGCGATGATATGAATGCATCTTTATCTCAAGAAGAAATTGAAAAATTTAAATCTTTCATAGAAAGAATTAAAAATATTAATGAAGATGAGATTTATTCACCATGTGTTATAGACAACAAAGGTGTTTATCCATTTGAATATTCAGTTATTAACAAAGAAGTTAAAAAATATGATTCTATGAATGAGGCTTTTGATGCACTACTTAGTAAAGAAGATGATGATATTAGATTAAAAGCAAGATTAAAAGCCCTCACTACTGCAACTAAGAGATTTAAAGGTAGAGTTGAAAAAAGAATCATAGATTCTAAACAAAAACTTCAAGCAACTGAAGATATGGAAAACTTGAGAAAATTTGGAGATTTAATTATCAACAATATCTATCTCATTAAAAAAGGCGATACAGTTTTAAACTGCATCGACTATGAAACAAATGAAAATGTATCTATTGAGCTAGATAAGAGATTCACTCCATCTCAAAATGCAAAGAACTATTATGCTAAATACACTAAACTAAAAAGAGCAAAAGAGTTCTTAACAAATAAGCTTGAAGAAGACGAAACTTTATATAAATATATAAAATCCATTGAGGAAGAGCTAAATAATGTTACAAAAACTACCAACCCAATTCCAATTGAGCAGGAACTTGTAAACATTGGAGCATTAAAACTTCCTAAAGAAAATACCAAGAAAAGAATACATAATCCAAGACCAGATCCATTAATGAGCTATGAAATTGGTGGATTCCAAGTACTTATTGGTAACAACAACATACAAAATAATGAATTAACATTTAAGATAGCATCCTCCACTGATATTTGGATGCATTTAAAAGATGAACATGGCAGACATACAATAATTATTACAAATGGAAAGGAAGTTCCTGAGGATGTTTTATTAATTGCAGCTCAAATTACAGCAGCAACAAAGACATCTAAAATGGCTGTAGATTATACTCAAAGACGTAATGTTAGACGTATGCCAGGCGGTTTACCAGGACTTGTAAATTACACAA
>Ga0256405_10009288_pt1 | contig 13535 bp, 13 predicted proteins | sample RumenRJG_02DNA_FD_189096 | JGI IMG/M metagenome (GOLD analysis project Ga0256405, IMG submission 189096) | Bovine rumen microbial communities from Lethbridge, Alberta, Canada - RJG_02 | ecosystem: Host-associated > Mammals > Digestive system > Stomach > Rumen | place: Canada: Alberta...
CGGCTTTGACGCAGAGTTTCCGCCTTATGGCTATAAAGATGACAAAGGCGAGTATGTGGGCTTTGACCTCGATTTAGCGCAGGAAGTCTGTGACCGTCTGGGCTGGACGCTCAAAAAACAGCCGATCATCTGGGACAATAAGGACATGGAACTGCAAAGCGGCTCGATTGACTGTATCTGGAACGGCTTCACCATCAACGGACGTGAAGATAAATATACATGGTCAACACCCTATGTGGACAACTCTCAGGTTGTGATCGTGAAAAGCGATTCTTCCATTCAAAAATTGTCCGACCTTGCAGGAAAGACAGTCGTAGTGCAGGCGGATTCCTCAGCGTTGGCGGCTTTTCAGGGCGATGACGCAACAGACGAAAACAAAGCGCTTGCTAAGAGCTTCAAAGCGTTACAGCAGACAGCAGACTACAATTCCTCTTTCCTTGAATTAGAAAGCGGCATGGCAGACGCTATCTGTATGGATATCGGCGTAGCCAATTATCAGCTCAAGTCAAGACCTGACGGCTTCCGTATCTTGGAGGAAAGAGTGTCTACCGAAAAATACGGCATCGGCTTCAAGCTCGGCAACAAGGAACTGAGAGATCAGGTGCAAAAAACACTGCTTGAGATGAAAGCTGACGGCACGTTTGACAAGATTGCTTCAAAATGGAATCTGCTTGACAGCGTTTGTCTGAGCGCCGATGATAAGTTTATCGATCAGGAAGAACAGACACCCGTTTTGCCCGGACAGGAAAAAAGCGGTATCGACTGGGGCTTCATGCTCGGTGAATTGGGACAGGGTATGCTCAAAACGCTGGCGGTATTCTTCCTGACGCTGCTGTTTTCACTGCCGCTCGGTCTGCTGTTGGCGTTTGTCAGAATGTCACGCTTTAAGATCCTGCAGTGGATTGCAAAGATCTATATCTCTATCATGAGAGGTACGCCGCTGATGTTACAGCTGATCGTTGTATGCTTTGCGCCGTATTATGTGTTTGGCATCAGCCTGAGCGAAAACTACCGCTTCACCGCTGTTATCATCGGTTTCTCCATCAACTATGCGGCATACTTTGCCGAAATTTTCAGAGCAGGCATCAAGGCTGTGCCGAACGGACAGAGAGAAGCAGCGTCTGTGCTGGGCTATTCCAGATCACAGACTTTCGGAAAGATCGTGTTCCCGCAGATGGTCAAAAACGTTCTGCCGCCTGTTACCAATGAGATCATTACGCTGGTAAAGGATACGTCCCTTGCCTCTGTTCTGACCTATCTTGAAATGTTTACGATTGCAAAACAGATCGCAGCAACCTACTCGAACCTCATTCCGCTGTTTGTGGCAGGTGTGTTCTACTATGTATTCAACTTTGTGGTTGCGTTTGTGATGTCGCTGATCGAAAAGAAACTGAACTACTACAGATAAGCGGAGGCGGACGATATGAAATTACTGGAGATCAATCATTTGAACAAGGGCTTTGACGGAAAAACCGTTTTGAAGGATATCAGTATGTATGTGGAGAAGGGAGAGGTCGTTTCGATCATCGGACCTTCCGGCTCGGGAAAATCCACGCTGCTGCGGTGCGCCACATTTTTGGAAACAATGGATGACGGCGATCTGAGCTACTGCGAAAAGCAGGTCGTGCGCAGCGCAGACGGAAAGGCGGTCTATCCGTCCAAAGCAGAGATGAAAGAAGCAAAGTCAAAATTCAGTCTGGTGTTCCAGAACTTTAACCTGTTTCCGCATTTCAACGTCATGAAGAATGTGACGGATGCGCCGATCCATGTGATGAAGCGTGATAAGGAGGAAGTCTTTCAGGAAGCGCACAAGATATTGGAAAAAGTCGGACTTTCCGATAAGCTGAACGCTTACCCCTTTGAGCTTTCGGGCGGTCAGCAGCAGAGAGTGGCGATCGCAAGAGCGCTCGTGATGAATCCCGAGATACTGTTTTTTGACGAGCCGACTTCTGCCCTTGACCCTGAGATCACCGCAGGTATCCTGCGTATCATGAAAGAACTTGCCGAGGAAAAAATGACGATGGTGATCGTGACGCATGAGATCGACTTTGCAAAGGCAGTGTCTGACAGAGTGATCTTTATGGACGGCGGTCTGATCGTGGAACAGGGCAAGCCTTCTGACGTGATCGATAATCCGAAGCACGAAAGAACCAAGGCGTTCCTGAAAAAGCTCTCTGTATGAGTAAAGGCAACAGGAAAAGGTATTTGAAAAAAGTGAGACAGGGGGATCTTCAGCGGAAGATTCCCCTGAATTGTATGATATCATCATAAGAAACGGAGGAAACAGCGTGAAAAAGGTACGCATTACGTCTATGCGTCAGACGGTTTATACCGATCTGACGGAACAGTTCGAGAACCCGATCGAACACGCTTGCACACATCAGGTCGGGCAGGTGTTTATTGCAAACGGATGGCAAAGACCCGAAGGATTCTGTGAAAGCGCATGGGACAGTATTTCACCCTTTGTGTTAGCGCTTTCCTGCGGCGGAGAAGATATCTATGACGGCTGGATGAAGAACAAAACTACCGCTATGATCTCATGCAATGACGGTTTCCGTCCCATGAGTTTTTTGCTGGAAGCGATCGGTGAGGGTCATGATGAGTGAGGGGAATATGCAGGAAAGAATACAGTCGTGCATTTCGCCGCTGCTGGAATGGTTCATACAAAACCGCAGGATGTTTCCGTGGCGGCAGGACAAAGACCCGTATCATGTCTGGGTGTCGGAGATCATGCTGCAGCAGACGAGAATTGAAGCGGCAAAGGAGTATTATATCCGCTTTATGAAGGAACTGCCCGATGTGCAGAGTTTATGTGATGTTTCGCAGGAAAAGCTGCTCAAACTCTGGGAAGGACTGGGATATTACAGCAGGGCGAAAAATCTTCACAAAGCAGCTAAAGCGATCGTAGAGCAGTATAGCGGACATTTTCCCGATCATTACCGTGATCTGTTGAAGCTGTCGGGCATCGGAGAATACACGGCAGGAGCAATCGCCTCGATCTGTTTTGGTGAAAAAGTGCCTGCTGTGGACGGAAATGTGCTGAGAGTGCTGTCAAGGATATTGGGAAGCGATAAAAACGTACTGCTGCCCGAAGTGAAAAAGGAAATGACAGCCCTGCTTTGTGCGGTCATGCCGGAAGAAGCAGGAGATTTCAACGAGGCGCTGATGGAACTTGGCGAAACGGTCTGTCTGCCAAACGGCGCACCCGACTGCGATCACTGTCCCTTGCAAAAATTTTGTATTGCTTACGAAAAAGACCTGACGAAAGAACTGCCTGTTCGTATCAAGAAGCAGACTCGTACAACGGAGTACATGACGGTGCTGTTGATTGTATCGTCACAGGGTCATATTGCGCTTGAAAAGCGAACGGAAAAAGGACTGCTTTCGGGGATGTATCAGCTGCCAAATCTGAGCGGAAGGGCAGAGATAGACAGTATCGCCGTCATTCTTGAGCAGTGGCATCTGAAAGTGCTTTCCATTGAGGAGTTAGGAGAAGCGAAGCACATCTTTACGCATAAGGAATGGCAAATGAAAGGCGTTCGGGTCGTGACCGAGAACGAAAGCGAGTGCTTTTTATGGGCAAGCAAAGAAGACCTGCACAAAAAATATCCCCTCCCAACCGCCTTCCGCCATTTCAATTTAATATGAGCGGCGGCAATCTGTCGGCGCAGAGCCTGCGCTCCCAATTTGGGGAATCACTGGTGTTCTCTCTCCGCACCGCCGTCGCAAGCCATAAAGGCTTGCTTAGGGCTTACTTCCTCTCGGCACGAAACTTTCTTATGCTATGATCTTACTAACCGCTAACCACTGACCGCTAACCGCTAACTTCTTCATGCTTTGAGTTTGCAAAGCACATACATTGCACATTGAACAAAGCACATTCATAATGCATTTCGTATCAGGTATTCAAACAAGCCCTCACAGCCCTTTAGGATATCCTGATAGGCGGTTTCAAAGTCCCTTGTGTACCACGGGTCGGAAACCGTGCCGCCCTGCGGAGTGTAGCTCATCAGAAGATGCAGCGGCAAGCTACCGCTCCCTTGTGGGGAATCACTGGTATTCTCTCTCCGCACCGCCGCCGCAAGCCATAAAGGCTTGCTTAGGGCTTACTTCCTTTCGATGTGAAGTTTCTTCATGCTTTGAGTTTGCAAAACCATACATTGCACATTGTATTATGTATTTTTCATCAGGTATTCAAACAAGCCCTCACAGCCCTTTAGGATATCCTGATAGGCGGTTTCAAAGTCCCTTGTGTACCACGGGTCGGAGACCGTGCCGCCCTGCGGAGTGTAGCTCATCAGAAGATGCAGTTTGTTGTCATAGTCGTTTCCGATCATGCGCTTAGCGTTTTTCATGTTATTGTTGTCCATCAAAATCAGCAGGTCGTAATATTGGTAGTCTGCAAGCGTCATCTGACGGGCTGTTTTGCCGTCACAGCGGATGTTGTGTTCGGCAAGCTTTCGTTTGGCAGGCGGATAGACAGGATTTCCGAGTTCCTCTGTGGATGTGGCGGCGGAGGCAATCTCAAACAGATGCTCCTTGTGATGTTTCTTTACGATGTCTTTCATAACAAATTCTGCCATAGGACTGCGGCAGATATTGCCGTGGCATACAAATAATACTTTTATCAAAATGTAAATCCTCCTAAAATGCACTGTTCTGCCCTGATTTGCTCCGATTTATCGCACCTGTTTTCGGGGTGTAACAGCGTTTACTCTGTCACAGATTTCCCGAAACAGGGCAAAATGGAGCAAGTTACGGCAGGCTGTAGTAGTAAAATGGTAGTAAAACCAAGGCTGTGTTACTACCACCAAATCATGATATTCCCCTAAATATTCCCCTCATATCGGGGTCTAAAACCGTAATGAAAGATAGCCTCCACAAGTTCTGTCATTGCTTTGCCGCAGTCCGCTTTGATAAGTACGTTGATACGGTGCAGATTCTGAAGCATCCAAGGCTTTACATTCTCTGGGGACACACCCATTTTCTGAAATTCCTCATCGGAACAGATGGATTTGGCAAGCGTACTTGGAGCATGAAATCCATAATGTTGGCTGGTAAATCTGGCATTGCTCTTCTCGTTCGCTTTTCCAATCTTCAAATATTCGTACTCGGTTTCTGTTCCGTAAGCAAAAATATAGATAGCCGCATAGCCTTTTGGCAATCTCTTTGGCTGCGTATGTGGACATCCAAGATTTTCTATATAATAATCCTCCGGCTCCAGCTTATCTCCAAGCGTCATTGTAATTTCCTCAATGTATTTCATTTGGTGTTTGATATCATCTACAATCACTGTACTGCCTCCTCTAAAGTACAACTATCCAAATATCATTATAGCATACGTGCCAACAATTCTCCACAAATTCTTAACTACACCATTATACCACACCCACGCGCCCGCGGCTACCCTTTTTTGTATTTTTACAAAGCAAAACCGGCGGCGCAGAGGGATGACAAAGAGCGGAGGGGATTTTTGATCGGTAATGGTGTTTGAATTTCGTGACAAAAAGTCGTCAGCAAAGCAGAAAAAACTTGACAGAATGAAAAGTGTTTGCTATAATATACTAAACCTATGGAATTAGTATGAATAAAGGATAAACAAACGTTTCTGTGCATAAAATATACTGCTGTATGAGTGAATGAAAACGGAGAGTGATGATATGCTGATCAGATTTGATGATAAAGCGCTGCGGGAAAAGAGCATGAAAGCGGAATACGGGCTGGAAAGAGAATCGCTCAGAACCACGCTGAACGGAAAGATCGCCATGACGCCGCATCCGTTTGCAGAAGACAAACACATCGACAGAGATTTTTGCGAATGTCAGACAGAGCTGATTACCGATGTGTTTGATAATGCGGATGCGCTGCTTTCACATCTTGGCAGGCTTGAAGATCAGGTGGACGAGGTACTTCTGAAACAAAATGAAGTGCTGTGGAGCTTTTCCAATCCGCCGTTTTTTTGCAGTGAGGGTGAGATTCCTGTAGCGTCTTTCGGAAAAGAACAGCAGCACAAAAATAACTACCGTGCCTATCTTGCCCGAAAATACGGCAAAAAGAAAATGCTCTTTTCGGGCATTCATTTCAACTTCTCGTTTCAATCAGAGCTGATGCAGGCTTTGTATCAGGAGCATTTGCTCAAAGCGCCGTGTAAAGGGTCTTTTCAGTCGTTCAAAAATCAGTTCTATCTTGATCTTGCGGCACGTCTGACGGAATATGCTTGGCTGGTGGTTTATCTGACGGCGGCAAGCCCTGTGTCCGACCCGTCGTTCGGATTTCAAAACAATCAGTACCGTTCTGTCCGCTGCGGCAGGGAAGGTTACTGGAACGACTTTGTGCCGATCTTAGATTACCGCAGTTTTTCAGGCTATATTCAGAGTATCAAGTCGCTGATCGGTCAGAAAAAGATTGCTGCTGTTTCAGAGCTGTATTACCCTGTGCGGTTGAAGCCGAGGGGAGAGAATCGTCTGTCGTGTCTGGAAGAAAACGGCGTGAATCATATTGAACTCAGGGTGCTGGATGTCAATCCGCTGACAAGAGAAGGTATCGTGAAAGAGGACATCCGCTTTCTGCATTTGCTGATGCTGTATCTTGCAAGCCTGCCCGAAAAAGAATTTGACGAGCAGAAGCAATCTGCTGCGATCGGGAAGATCAAGCAGGCGGCGCTGTTTGAGAATGATGATATCAAAAATGAGGCAAGATCTGTGCTGGAGCGGATGAGTGATTTTGTGAAAACGTATTTTCCGAAAGAATGCGCAGTGATGGACTTTCAGCTTGCCAAGCTCAGAAACGGCGGAAGCTATGCAGAGATCGTGAGCAGCATTTTTTCTGCCGATTACCTGAACCGCGGCTTGCTGCTTGCCAAAGCGTTCCAAAGGAGGGAAACGGTTTGTGCGAACTGTTCGGTATTTCTTCCGCAAAGAAATATCCTGCAAACGACTGCCTGAGCGTGTTCTATTCTCACAGTCAGCGCCACCCCCACGGATGGGGTCTGCTGACGGTTTCGGGAGGAGAATTCAGGATGATGAAAGAAGATCGGTGTGCGCTCAGCAGTGAAAGACTGCAAAAACGGCTTTCATGTACGGTCAGCGGAGAGGTCGTGATGGCGCATATCCGTTATGCCACCATCGGTAATGTAGAATATGAAAACTGTCATCCCTTTTGCGGCTGTGACAACACAGGAAAGCACTGGGCGCTGATGCACAACGGCACGATCTTCGATTATCCGCCGCTGCGCAGATATTTGTGGGAGCAAAAGGGACAGACCGACAGTGAACGCATCTTTCTGTATCTTCTTGACCAAATCAGCGCCGCTCAGAAACAGAAAGGCGCAAGTCTTACTCTTGAAGAATCGTTCAGCCTGCTCGAAACGCTCATCACAGACATGGCAAAGGGCAACAAGCTGAATCTTCTTCTCACAGACGGCACTCATCTCTTTGTACACACAAACTGCCGTCACACACTCTATTACCTGCCGCACAAGGACAGCATACTGTTTTCGACAACGCCGCTGACGCAGGAAGCATGGCGTGAAGTTCCGTTTGCCCGTTTGATGGCTTTTTCTCAGGGCAGAAAACTGACGGAAGGAACGCCTCATCAAAACGAATATCTGGAAAGTGCCGATGCCACAAAAATGCTCTACCGTATTTTTGCAGACTTATAACTTCTATGTCAGAGGACAACGGTCTCGCCTGTCGGCTTGCAAAGATATCAAAGGACTCCGCCCTGTGAACCTCCGCCAGCCTTTGAAAAGACCCCGACAAAATTGATTTCTGTGGAATCTTATAAAAAGGACTTGTTTTTTACGGGAAATTATGATAGAATAACTACGTTATCTGTCCGTAGCATAGCTGGATAATGCATCAGACTCCGACTCTGAAGATCGAGGGTTCGAATCCCCCCGGGCAGGCGTAGGTAAGACTCCGACACAAAGATGTCGGGGTCTTTTTCTCTCAAATCGGCTCACACGAAACAGATACGCATGGATACGGTGCTTCGGAAGTTTCCGAGGAAGTCTGATATGAGCGGTCGTTTTGTGTTTTTCAGACAGAGAGAGGGGACAAAAGATTTCCCTTGAAAAAAGGATTGACATCAGTAGGGTAACATGGTATAGTATAGAAGAAGTGCTGAGTCGTTTGGCACAGACAGAACAGAAAATTGATATCGTTTTCGGATAGAGGTGCGATAACTGCGTGTATACTGTCGGAGACCGCCGGGGTCGGAGATGACGGTAGAATGGCTTTGTCGCCGAAAAGCGGACGTGGCAAATCTGACTTTGGGTGTATGCTGGAACAGTATATGACTGTCATCATAAAGGCTTTATGATGGTGCGCTATCGCTGCTTGCTTCTCTGTATGGAAGCACCGCTTTCGTATCATATGAATGCTTTTATGACCGGTTCGATCGACCGGTCTTTTTTGTTGAAACTCGATAACACTTTTCTGCTTTGTGAAGTAAACATATCTGATTTAAGGAGAGAGGAAATTATGGCAAAACAGTATAACGTAGGTATCATCGGTGCAACAGGAATGGTAGGTCAGCGTTTTGCAACGCTGCTTGAAAATCATCCCTGGTTCAATGTTAAGGTGCTGGCAGCGTCCGCACGTTCCGCAGGCAAAACCTATAAAGAAGCCGCAGGCAGCCGCTGGGCTATGACAACTCCCATGCCGAAAGCAATGGAAGATATGGTCATCATGGATGCAGCGAACGTGGAGGAGATCGCTTCTCAGGTGGATTTTGTATTCTGCGCCGTTGATATGAAAAAAGAAGATATCAGAGCGCTGGAAGAAGCATATGCAAAGGCAGAGTGTCCTGTTGTGTCCAACAACTCCGCGCACCGCTTTACGCCTGACGTTCCGATGGTCATTCCTGAGATCAATGACAATCACCTTGAGATCATCGAAGCGCAGAGAAAGCGTCTGGGTACAAAAAAAGGCTTTGTTGCCGTTAAGTCGAACTGCTCACTGCAGAGCTATGTGCCTGCGATCCATCCGCTGATGAAATACGGCGTGAAAAGAGTGCTTGCCTGCACCTATCAGGCAATTTCCGGCGCAGGAAAGACCTTTGAAAGATGGCCTGAAATGGTCGACAACCTGATCCCGTATATCGGCGGCGAAGAAGAAAAGTCTGAGCAGGAGCCGCTCAAGATCTGGGGTACGATCGAAAACGGTGAGATCGTCAAGGCAACTTCTCCGAGCATTACCGCGCAGTGCCTGCGTGTTCCTGTTTCTGACGGTCACACTGCCGCTGTTTTCGTAGACCTTGAAAACAAGCCCTCAATGGAGCAGATCATCAAGGATTGGGAAACCTATTCCGGCAAGCCGCAGGAGCTGAACCTGCCCAGCGCACCGAAGCAGTTCCTGCACTATTTCACAGAGCCTGACAGACCGCAGATCAAGTCTGAACGCAACCTCGAAAACGGTATGGCTGTTTCTATCGGCAGACTCAGAGAAGATACGCAGTACACCATCAAGTTCGTTTGTATGTCACACAACACCCTCAGAGGCGCAGCAGGCGGCGCTGTACTGCTCGCTGAACTGCTCTGCGCAGAGAATTATATCTGATCGTTTTTTCGCAGGAAACCAAAATCAAGGAACTGACATATATTGTTACTAAAACCAAAGGAGGTTATTTCATGGCAAATCCTATTTTCAAGGGATCTGCGGTTGCGATTGTTACGCCGATGAATCAGGACGGCAGCATCAACTATGAGGAATACGGCAGACTGATCGACTTTCAGATCAATAACGGTACAGACGCTATTGTTGCCTGCGGTACAACAGGAGAATCCGCCACGATGTCCAAGGAAGAACACTGTGACGTGATCGCCTACACCGTGAAAAAGGTCGCCAAAAGAGTGCCTGTCATCGCAGGTGCCGGCAGCAACGATACCCTTTTTGCCGCAGAGCTTTCCAAAGAAGCGGAAGAACTCGGCGCAGATGCGATCCTTTCCGTCACTCCCTATTACAACAAAACTTCTCAGAGCGGACTGATCCGTCATTACAATTATATTGCCGACCGTATCCACATCCCGATGATCCTGTATAACGTTCCGTCCAGAACAGGCTGCAACATCAAGCCCGAAACCTATGCGGAGCTTGCAAAGCATCCGAACATTGCCGCTACCAAAGAAGCGAACGGCGATATCTCCGCTTTGGTCAGAACGATGGCACTTTGCGGCGATAATCTTGCTGTTTACAGCGGCGAAGACAGTCAGGCGTTCAACATTGTTTCTATGGGCGGTCTGGGTGTGATCTCTGTGTTTGCGAATATCTGCCCGAGAGAGTGTCACGAGATGATGGCGCTGGCGCTTAACGGTGATTTCAAAAAGAGCTTTGAAATGCAGAAGTATTACATTGAACTGATGAATATGCTGTTTTCTGATGTCAACCCCATTCCTGTCAAGGCGGCAATGAATCTTCTGGGCTTCCAATGCGGTCCCTGCCGTATGCCCTTGGCGCCCATGACGGAAAAGGGCTTTGCAGCGCTGAAAGATTGCCTGAAAAAGTACGGTATCATTCAATAAAACGGATGCAATATCACAGAGCGCAAGGCATTCTTCTGTATATCAGGAAGACGTTTTGTTTTTCAGAGAGATGCTTTGCTGCTCCTGTGTCAGATAGAGGATGAACAAAATGACGAAAATTATTATGACAGGATGCAGCGGCAAGATGGGAAAGAGCATTCTTGCGGCTGCGGAAAACAGAGATGATGTGACGATCACGGCAGGCGTTGATCTTGTTGCGCCGCAGCAGGCGGATTTTATCTATGCCGATTCTTTTGAGCATCTGGAATGTGATGCAGATGTGATCGTTGATTTTTCCAATCCTGCTGTGCTGGACAGTATGCTGAAATATGCGCTTGACAAAAAAATGCCCGTTGTGATCTGCACAACAGGCTACAGCGAGGAACAAAAGCAGAAGATCTATGCGGCAGCAAAGGAGATACCTGTGTTCTATTCGGGCAATATGTCGCTCGGCATCAATCTGATCATTGAGCTTGCCAAGAAAGCGGCGGCGGTATTCGGTGATAATTTTGATATCGAGATTGTAGAACAGCACCACAACCAGAAATTAGACGCGCCCAGCGGCACAGCGCTGATGATTGCTGACGCTATTTCAACGGTCAAGACGGACGCTGAATATGTATATGACCGTCACGCATACCGCAAAAAGCGTGAGAAAAAAGAGATCGGCATTCATTCCATTCGGGGCGGCAACATTGTCGGCGAGCATGAAGTGATCTTTGCAGGACAGGACGAGGTATTGAAAATCAGCCACAGCGCACGTTCCAAGACGGTATTTGCTGTCGGCGCGCTGAATGCCGCAGCGTTCCTGAAAGGCAAAGCGGCAGGAATGTATGATATGTCTGATCTGTTGAAAGAAAACGGCTGATCCGATCGGCGCATGGTACGTGTCGGTTCGGTGAACACCTTATCGGAGCGATAAGGCAACATAAAAATTATTATTATGAGGTGACAGAAAAATGAAACCCACGATTGATGTATGCGATGACGTGACCCTGATTATCTTGCAGAATATCCCTGCCAACATGGGATTTGTGACCGAGGTGTTTGAAAAGATCGCCGCAATGGATGTTGACGTCGACATGATTTCACTGGCACCTCCGAAGAGTTCCCAGACCAGTTTATCATTTACGGTGAGCGATGACGATTTAGTGAAGATCCTCGGTTACACTTCAAAGCTGAACGACGGCAGTATCAAGCCGATCGTCAGCAGCGGCAACTGCAAGATCTCTGTTTCGGATGCCGCCATGGAAAACTGCCCCGGTGTTGCCGCAAAGATTTTTGCGCAGGCAGCCAAAGCCGGTGCCGATGTTCGTCTTATCACCACCAGCGAATCCCAAGTCTCCCTCTTAGTCACCAAATCCGACTTCGACGCAACCTACTCCGCCCTCCAATCCGCCTTCTGAGCAGAGCCTGCGCTCCCGATTCGCTGACGTTCGCTTGCGCTCACTCTGTCTTTTTGAGTTGAACATTCTATTCCGCAATAAGACGGTGCGGCATCCCGCGGGGATGCATCCTACGCACCGCCGGCGGCAAGTTGCCGCTCCCGATTCGCTGTTTGTTCATTTGAGTTGAACATTCAATTCCGCAATATGACGGTGCGGCATCCCACGGGGATGCATTCTTCGCACCGCCGTCGCAGGCTGAAAAGCCTGCTTTGGGCTAACTTCCTTATAAAATCACACTTCCTTACACTTAGTAACTTTACCGCACCTACTTCGCCCCTGATTTTATTCGGATAGTTTATTGTGAAATTGAGGTATTTTATCACGCTTTATGAGCTGATGAGTTCCGAACAGGAAATGTGACTTTCGAGAACGTTAGTACAAAAAGCACCGATCCCCGAAAAAGTAAGCCCAAAGCAAGCCGTAAGGCTTGTGACGGCGAAATCGAGGTATGACACCATCGGTTCAACAATTGGGAGCGGCAGCTTGCCGCCTTTGGGCTTACTTTCTCTCGGCATGGAACTTCTTCATGCTTTGAACTTGCAAAGCACATTCATTGCACATTGCATTTAGGCTTACATTTACAAAAATACCGCATATCACACTAAAATCAAGTGGATATGCGGTATTCTTTATGCCTGCGGTAATGTTGTGAGCATCTTTTGCCATTGGGCAGTATCTTCTTCGGTGATCGGGCGCAGGACTTTGCAGGGATTTCCGACAGCAATCACATGATCGGGAATATCCTTTGTTACGACAGAACCTGAACCGATGATAGTGTTGCTGCCGATGGTAACGCCGGGATTGATGACGGCACTGCCGCCGATCCATACATTATCACCAATGACAACACTTTTTCCACATTCTATCCCCATGTTGCGGATATCGGTATCAATGGGGTGACATGGGGTATAGATGCATACTCTCGGACCGAACAGGCAGTTTTTGCCAATATGAACTTCTGCAACGTCAAGTATGATGCAGTCGAAATTTGCATAAAACCGTTCACCAATATAGATGTTGCTGCCATAGTCACAGCGAAACGGCGGTTCAATATAGAGATTCTCTCCCGTACTGCCGAAAAGCTCTTTAAGAAGCTGGATGCGGTAGCCGATCTGTTCTTCGGTGGTGTTGTTAAAAAGACGAGTCAACCGCCTGGAGCGTGCAGCGTCTTGCATGAGTTCGGGGTCTCTGGGGTCATAAAGAAGCCCTGCAAGCATTTTTTCTTTTTCGGTCACTGTGAACTCTCCTTTACTAAGCCCTAAGCAGACTCTGCGTGGGATTCGGATGTTACTATGGGTTCTGAGGGGTGTACGCTTTCGGTGGTTTGGGATTCGGGTTTGGTGCTTGATTCCGGTTTTGAGCTTGATTCGGGTTTAGAACTGGTTTCCGGTTTGGAACTGGTTTCGGGTTTGGTGCTTGATTCGGGTTTGGAGCTTGTTTCCGGTTTGGAGCTTGTTTCCGGTTTGGAACTGGTTTCCGGTTTTGAGCTTGTTTCCGGTTTAGAACTGGTTTCCGGTTTAGAACTGGTTTCCGGTTTGGAACTGGTTTCCGGTTTTGAGCTTGTT